>Ga0187894_10001774_pt1 | contig 27073 bp, 25 predicted proteins | sample GBC1701081metaG_FD_136650 | JGI IMG/M metagenome (GOLD analysis project Ga0187894, IMG submission 136650) | White microbial mat communities from a lava cave in the Kipuka Kanohina Cave System on the Island of Hawaii, USA - GBC170108-1 metaG ... | reverse complement strand
TCTTCGCGGAAGACGCGCTCTTTCAAGTCAGTGAAAATTTCCTTCGCCATCTTGCGTTTTTCCGGCTCTTCTTCCGGGTAGGCGGCAACGGTCTTCTCCTTCAAGGCGTCAACCATGGCGTAGCTTTCCAGTTTGCCGTGCGTGCCAGCGTCGAGAGCGTCGCGCAATTCTTCGGTAATGCCGGCAATGGCGTCAACCATCCCTTGATCAAATTCCGGTTTGACGGCTTCGCGTTTAGTGACGCCGAGTTTCGCCGCCATCTGCTTTTGTAAGCGACAGAGTTTTTTGATTTCTTCATGCCCGAAGAGCAGGGCTTTGACCATGGTCTCTTCGGTTACTTCTTTGGCTCCGGCTTCGACCATAACGATGGCTTCTTCCGAACCGGCGACAATCAGATTCAAGGACGATTCGCGTACCTGATCGTAGGTCGGATTGACGATAAAGTTGTCGTCAATCAAGCCGACGCGCACCCCGGCAACCGGCGTTTCAAAAGGAATGTCTGAAAGACAAAGCGCCGCCGATGCGCCGGTGATGGCAAGCACGTCGGCGTCATACATTTCATCGGCGGAAATCACTGAAGCGACAATCTGCGTATCGCCCCGGTAGCCTTCGGTAAACAGCGGACGTAAGGGGCGGTCAATGAGGCGCGAGGTGAGGGTTTCGCGTTCCGACGGTCTGCCCTCGCGTCTGAAATAATTGCCCGGTATGCGCCCGGCGGCGTAGCCATACTCGCGGTATTCGACCGAGAGCGGAAAAAAGTCTATATCCGGTCGCGGCTTTCTGCCGACTGCCGCCACCAAAACCATTGTGTCTCCATAGCGCACGATCACTGCGCCATCTGCTTGTTTGGCAATCTTGCCGGTTTCGATTGAGAATTCCAGATTCCCAAGTTGTACTGATTCTTTTAACTCCATAAGTTTTTCCTTCCCTATTGCGCTGCGCCTTTGGTTGCTGACCGGAGCAATTCCTCCAAGCTCAGGCGACCCCTGCAAACGGGGTGGCGTGTCTGTCCGGTCATTGTGGCGCGTTGGTAGTTTTTCAACGATTGTAGTGTGTCGTGGGCTTCTGCTTGTGCAGGGCAAGACCGCCTTCATTCAGCAAAAAAGGTCACGATGAGCGCGACTATTGCTTGCTCTCTCGTGACCCTCGATGCAATATGCCTGAATGTCGTCCCGGCGGACGAAAAGCGCCGCCGATGTGGGTTGCCAGCCGGATTTGGGTATACCGCAATCCTCACGGCTGTCGTGCCAAAAAGAGACAAAAGACCGCGCCGCCACAAACGGTTGTACGAACAGCCGGTCTCTTCGTTTTGCAGTCTCTATTTTCGTATACCCAGGCGGCTAATCAAATCTCGATAACGCTCGGCGTCCTGTCGCCGTAAATAGTCAAGCAGACGGCGGCGCTGGCTGACCAGCTTCAACAGACCGCGCCGCGAATGATTATCTTTGACGTGAGTTTTGAAATGTTCGGTGAGTTCGGTAATGCGTTTGGTCAGGATGGCGACCTGAACCTCCGGCGAACCCGTATCGGTATCATGCGTTTTGTAGTTGCCGATAATGTCAATCTTAGCCTCTTTAGCTAAAGCCACTATATACTACTCCTCTAAACAAAAATATGCGTTCACTTGAACTTAGGAAAAGTACCATAACGCTTCGCCATCTGTAAAGGCTCTCTTGCGGGCTTACAGACACGGTTGCCGCCGCCCGCCGACACCGCCCGCGAAGGCGTGTCTATCTCGAACTTGACGAAGCCAGTAGCTTCACGGCTTGCGTCTCACGTTGCGGCAAACTTCTGCCTGTGGATGCGAAGCGCAGACTAATTGCTTTAAGGCATCAAGCTCTTGCTGTTGGCGCTGGAGTTGGCTTTCATACTGCGTTAAGCGCGTTTGTTGGGCGGCGGCTTGGCGTTCCCGTTCGCGCAGCTGCTCTTGCTGTTGTTGAATCTGCGTTTGTTGTTCTTTGACGGCATTGACCAGCACGGCGCTGATTTGCGCGTATTTCACCCCTTCGACTTCCCCCTTGTCATTGCGGAAGGTCAGCAGCGGCTCGATTTTCTCGACCTCTTCGGCGGCAAAGCCGATGTCGAGAGCGCCGCCGTTTTTCCAAGCGAAGCGGATGGGACGCAGGCGGTGGATGAGCGTTAAGCCGCCGGTGAAGTTCTGCACCGCGCTTTTGTAGCGCAACGAGGACGAGCAAGTGGAGAGTTGCAGCGAGGCGTTGCGGCAGACATCTTCGCTGCCCGCCGCGCCGAGTCCGTAGACGACGACTTTATCTGAGCCATCGCTTCTGCCCAGCGCAATGGTGTTGCTGGTGGAGACGCTAGCATCGGCACCAATGGCGGTGGCGTGGTCGAGATTGCCTGCGCCGACATTGGCACTTTTGCCGAGGAGGGTGTTGTTGCCGCCGGTGGAGTTGGCAGTGCCGACGTTTCTGCCGAGAAACGTATTGTCGCCGCCCGACGTGTTGTTTGCCCCCGCGTTTCTGCCAACAAACAAGTTGCCACTACCCGTCGTATTTGCCGAGCCTGCGATTCTACCAAAAAAGGCATTGTCTAAGCCGGTGGTGTTCGAGCGTCCCGCACCAAAACCAAAAAACGAGTTTTGGTCGCCGCTAGTATTGAACTCTCCAGCAAACGCGCCAAAAAACGAGTTTTCGCTGCTGATGGTATTGAAGCCTGTGTTTTTGCCAAAAAACGAGTTATTGAAGCCGGTAGTGTTGCTTCTGCCTGCAAACGCTCCAAAAAATGAGTTGCTGCTAGCTGTTGTGTTGTTGAAACCGGCGCTACTGCCCACAAAGACATTGTCCACGCCCGTCGTATTAGCAAGACCCGAATTCGCCCCGACAAAGGCATTGCTTCCCCCCGTGGTGTTCGCTTGCCCTGCCTGGGTGCCGACAAAGACATTGCTGTTGCCCGTCGTGTTGGCAAAACCGGCGCTCGTACCCATAAACGAGTTATCGAAGCCGGTGGTGTTGCTAAAGCCGGCGAACGCTCCGACAAACGAGTTGCTGCTGCCCGCCGTGTTGCTGAAGCCTGCTTGCGTGCCGATAAATGAGTTGCTGCCGCCGGTGGAGTTATTAAAGCCCGCCTCCTTGCCAACAAAGGAATTGCTGAAGCCGGTGGTGTTGAAGTTGCCCGCGCCTCTGCCGAAAAAGGCATTGTCGCTGCCGGTCGAGGTGTTCGCCCCAGCGCTCATGCCGAAAAAGGCATTACTCGTGCCGGTCGTGTTGGCTTGACCGGCGAAGGCTCCGAAAAAGGCGTTATCATTGCCGGTGGTGTTGAGGAAACCGGCATTTCTGCCAAAAATCGAATTATTGCTGCCGGTGGTGTTGGCATTGCCAGCGTTGAAGCCGAAGAACGAGTTACTGCCGCCCGTTGTGTTCGCCGCACCAGCGAACGCCCCGACAAACGAGTTGCTGCCGCCGGTGCTGTTGTTTGTGCCAGCGTTCCTGCCGAAAAATGAGTTGCTCGCGCCCGTTGTATTGTTTAAGCCCGCTTGTGAGCCAAAAAATGAGTTGCCGGAGGCGGCGGTGTTGGCTTGTCCGGCTTGCAAGCCGAAAAACGAGTTGTTGCTGCCGGTCGTGTTGAAGAAGCCCGCGCTCACGCCGAAAAATGCGTTGCTGTTGCCTGTGGAGTTGGCAAAGCCCGCGCTCGTGCCGACAAAGGCATTGCTGTTACCAGAGGTGTTACTATTGCCCGCGCCTGTGCCGACAAAGACATTTTCAAAGCCAGCAGTGTTGGCAAAGCCCGCGTTCATGCCGACAAAGACATTGTTGTTGCCGGTGGTGTTGTTGACGCCGGCGCTTTTGCCAAAAAACGAGTTTTGGTAGCCTGTCGTATTGTTTAAGCCCGCGCTCCTGCCAAAAAAGGCATTATCAAAGCCGTCGGTGTTGTTTGTCCCCGCGCTCGGACCGACAAATACATTGCCGATACCCGTCGTGTTGCTCAAGCCCGCGCCCGCCCCAATAAAGGCATTGCTGTTGCCCGTCGTGTTGGCAGAGCCTGCGAATGAGCCGACAAAGACATTATCAAAGCCGATGGTGTTGACAGAACCCGCGAATGAGCCAAGAAAGGTATTGTTGCTGCCGCTAGTGTTTGCCGTGCCCGCATTCACGCCGACAAACAGATTGTTATTCGCCAAAGTCCCGATGCTCAACACCCGATTGGTACCGATGTTGAACTGCGTCGCCGCGCTTAAAATGTTCGCCGTCCCCGTGCCGCTGATGTTCAAATCGGCAGTCTGTATCGTCGTCTGGTTGCGGATGAAGCCCGCCGAATTGATGCCGCCTAGCGTACCGGCGTCCGCCGCCCGAATCGCATACGGGGTTGCCGTCACTTTCTGGCGTGGCGTTAGGGTCGTGAAGGTCGGGTCAACGGCGCGTTTCACCCGTATCTCCAGAAAGCGGTCCGCGCCGGGGAATGCCGCCGCCCCGAAGTCCAACAGCACCGTAAATGTACCAACGGTGACGGTGACGCCGGTGATGGTCTGCGTGCTGCCGATCTGCGAACCGCCCGACACCGCATCAAATAAAGCAATCTGAAAGTCATAAGTGCCATTGGCGAGCGCCGAGGTATCGGTTAGTCGTCCCTGATAGGTGAAGCTGGTGGTCTGCGCGGCGGTGTCGGTCACGCCGAGAACAAGCACGAAGAGAGCAAGGGTGAGGGCAGAGTTATGGGTCAAGACACACCTCCTGTAAGGTTAAGAAATGACAGTATGCGGACAATAACATTCGATGGGGATTGTCAATATATAGCGAATCGCAACCCGAATCAAGGGGCGGCTCAGACATTGCAAATACCATTTCCTAAGTTTAAGCATTTGATGAATAGCAAGCCGCAATGGTAATCTTTGCCTCTTCACGATGTACAACGAGCAAGACATTAGAAAGCAGATCGTCGAGATAGGTCGCCGGGTCTACGAAAACGGTTATGTTGCCGCCTCCGACGGCAATATCAGCGCCCGACTCGCTGACGGCAACATCATCACCACGCCGACGATGATCTGCAAAGGGCGGATGAACGAAAGCGACCTCGTGCTGGTTGACCTTGACGGGCGCAAACAGCGACCGGAAGAGCGCAACCCGTCATCTGAATTTTCCATGCATCGGGAGATTTATCGTCTGCGCCCGGACATTCGGGCAATCGTTCACGCTCATCCGCCTTTCGGAACTGGCTTTGCGGTTGCCAATGTGCCGCTTGATAAACCGTTGTTGTCGGAAGTAATTTTGACGCTCGGTTGTGTGCCGCTCACGGCGTATGGCACACCGTCAACGCATGAACTGGTTGATTCGCTGACGCCATTCATTCCGCATCACGACGCTTTGCTGCTGGCGAATCATGGCGCGGTGGCTTACGGCAAAGACCTCGAAGCAGCGTATGCGCGTATGGAAACGCTGGAGCATTTTGCTAAAATCGCTTTGATTGCCCGACTTGTCGGACAACCGAAAGAATTGCCGCCGGAGGCAATCGGCAAACTTCTCGATGTCCGCGAGCGTTCCGGTTATATGTCGCCGGAGGCGCGAGGCGGGCAGGTCTGCGGTTATCTGCCGCAGAATGCGCCACCGGCAAATGGCGCGGCTGCGAGCGAAGAGACGGTGACGTTGACGAAATCGGAACTGAGCGCCCTGATTACCGAAGCGGCAAAGATTGTGGCGCGGCAGATGTCCGGCGAATGAAGTGTAAACCCCAGCCGAATTTGATGGGATAGCAGGCAGATGCCTTGCTGTAAGTTAAATTCAGAGGTGGCTTTTATGAAGATGAAATTCGTATCCGGTCTATTTTTACTTCTTGTTTTTGCGGCGGTGAATGTTCCTGCCGCACCGAAAGCCGATTTCAACGGCAAATGGATGCTGGACGCCGACAAGAGCGAAGGCTTGCCGAAAGGCATGGCACAGGTGATGACTATAGAGCAGAACGGCGATGCGCTAAATGTGACCACGAAGGTCTATCCGGCGAATGATGGGCTTGCCGGTCTGGGGACGGACATCTATGATCTGACCGGCAAGGAGACAAAATTTGTCGCCCAACGCGCAGGCGTTCCGGGAGAAGGCAAACGCAAAGCCACTTGGGCGGAAGACCGCAAAGGTTTTAACATCAGCGAAGAAGCGGTTGTTGAACTGAAACAGGGAGCCGTGAAAACCGAAACAACGCGCCGTTGGACGCTTTCTGACGATGGCAAAATGATTACGATTGAAATTGTCACCAAAGACCCGCAACAAGGCGAAATCAAAAGTAAAAGAATTTTTGTGAAGAAGTAGAGAAATCGGTAGTGCGAAAAAACAGAATCGTTATGAAATTGCGAGGCAAAGACAAGGCTTCCACCACCGAGACACAGAGACACAGAGGCGGCACAGAGAGTTATCTTCTTCTCTGTGCCACCTCAGCGTTCTCGGTGTCTCGGTGGTGAATCTTTTGTCGCCGCAAGTCTTACGTTTTCGCTACCGAACTCAATCAATAAAGCTTAGGAGAGATAATGGAAGCACTTGGAATGATTGAAACCAAAGGACTCGTAGCCATGATTGAAGCCGCAGACGCTATGGTGAAAGCGGCGAATGTGACGCTGGTTGGCTACGAAAAGATCGGCGCGGGCTTTGTCACCGCTATTGTGCGCGGTGATGTTGCTGCCGTAAAAGCTGCCACTGATGCAGGGGCGGCGGCGGCTCGTCGGGTCGGCGAACTCATCAGCGTTCACGTCATCCCGCGCCCGCATCATTCGGTTGACGAAGAACTTCCGGTCAGCGCCTTAAAATAGTGCGTAGTCTGTAGTGCTTAGTGCTTGGTCCGTAGTCAGAAACCGTAATGGTACTGATGTTGCGAGGCGAAGAACTAAGAACTACGGACTACGGACTACGGACTACATCATGCTTTTAGCAAAAATCGTCGGAACCGTTGTTGCCACGCGCAAAGATGAGCGTCTGCACGGCTATAAACTATTGGTCGCTCGCTTTGTTGACGAGAAGGGCGACGAGCAGAAAGGTCACGTCATTGCCGTTGATACGGTAGGTGCGGGCGTTCGGGAAGTGGTGCTTGTCGTGCAGGGCAGTTCGGCGCGTATGGCTTCGGGTTGCAAAGACGCGCCGGTTGACGCCGCCATCATCGGCATTGTGGATGCGGTTGATGTTACAAATTGAGCGAGTGGTGAAAGGGAGTAAGAATCATGTCACACTATCACGATGAACACGATTTGAAATTGCTTGGCGAGATGGCAAAACTCTCTCCCGAAGAGTTCCGGGCTTGGCGTGATCTAAACAGCATCGTCGGGCGTGAAGATGGACATATTCCGAAGAAGTACAGAGAACTGATTGCTCTTGCTGTTGCTTTTACAACACAATGCCCGTATTGCATCGAAGCGCACGCCAAAGCCGCCAAAGCTGCGGGCGTGACCCGCGAAGAGATTTCCGAAGCGACATTCATTGCGGCGGCGTTGCGTGCCGGTGGCGCAGCGACCCATGGAACGCTGGCAATCAAATTTTTCGATCAAGCCTGAGGACTCACGTTACGCAGCCGCGAAGCAACCAACAACCATCAGGAGCAGGTGTTAGAGTTCAACCTTCAGGTTGGTTGTAGCTTGATATGCAGACCCCTAACGGTTATGGCGCAGGCTATGACACATAAGATGAGCAGGGCGAGGTTCGGAAGACACCGCAAGTTTTGTCTGCTCATGCTACGACCAACCTGAAGGTTGAACTCTAACACCCGTCGCCAAATTGTTCGGTTGTTTGGCGCAGACGTGGAATTACAAGACGGTTTCTAAACAGAAAGACGGCTCCCGCACAAGCGCATATACCCCCCGGAAGCAGAAAACACTGGCGAATCCTCGCCGGACTCGCCTACTTCATCAAATTCGCTACACTGTAAGCAGTATGAACAAAATCAGACTCGCACTCGCGCAAATCAACCCCACCGTTGGCGACATCCGGGCGAATACCGATTTAATCATCAACTATTTTCAACAGGCTCGCTCGCTCGGCGCGGATATTACCATCTTTCCTGAATTGGCGATTACCGGCTATCCGCCGGAAGATTTGTTATTGAAACCGCATTTTGTCCGTGAAAGTCGCCGCGCTCTTGACCGTCTGATTGAAGCCTCCGAAGGGCATTTCCTCATCACCGGCTTTGTGGATACCGACGGCTCGGATATTTACAATGCGGCGGCGGTCATTGCCGGCGGCAGATTAGTGGATGTGTACCATAAGACCTATCTGCCGAATTATGGCGTCTTTGACGAGGAGCGTTACTTTCAGGCGGGCAAACGCTTTCCGGTCTATATCTGGAATGAGGCGCGAATCGGCGTCAACATCTGCGAAGACATCTGGTATCCCGGCGGTCCCGATAAAGTACAATCACTGATTGGCGACGCTCATCTGATTATCAATATCTCCGCGTCGCCTTATCATGCCCGTAAAACGATTGACCGCGAACGAATGCTCTGCACTCGCGCCGAAGACAACGCGGCGGCGCTGGCTTATTGCAATCTCTTCGGCGGGCAGGATGAACTGGTCTTTGACGGCAACAGCCTGATTATCAATGAAGGCGGCAAAATTATTGCTCATGGCAAAACCTTTGAAGAGGATTTGATTGTTGCCGATATTGATATTGAGCGCGTCTTTGCCGAACGCCTGCACGACCCGCGCCGTCGCCGGGAGAAGATTCGCTTACAGGCGGATGGCTCGGTCTATACGATGGAGATAACCGGCGTACCGCAAAACTCCGGGCAACTGCCAGCCGCGCCCGCTTCCACTTATCAACCAATGAGCGAAGAGGCGGAGGTCTACGCCGCGCTCGTTATTGGCACACGCGACTATGTGCAGAAGAATGGTTTTGATAAAGTCTTTCTCGGCCTTTCGGGCGGCGTGGATTCGGCGTTGACGGCGGTGGTTGCGGCAGACGCTATCGGCGCAAGTAATATCTATAACGTCTTTATGCCGACGGTCTATTCCTCGAACGAAAGCGCCCGTGACGCCGAATTATTGGCGGCAAATCTCGGCAGCCATTATCAGGTGATTGAGATTCAGCAATCGTTTGAAACTTATTTGCAAATGTTTGCCGAAACCTTCAAAGGCTTGCCGCAGGACATTACGGAAGAGAATGTACAAGCGCGGATTCGCGGCAATATCCTCATGGCATTGTCGAATAAATTTCGCGGCATCGTGCTTTCGACAGGCAACAAGAGCGAGATGAGCGTCGGTTATTCGACGCTTTACGGCGATATGTGCGGCGGTTTTTCGGTATTGAAAGATGTGCCGAAAATGCTGGTTTATCGCATCTGCGATTACGTCAATGCACGCGGCACAGGCGAAGTGATTCCCGAATATATCATCACCCGCCCGCCATCAGCCGAACTGAAACCGGGGCAGACAGATCAAGACACCTTACCGCCGTATGATATTCTCGATGCGATAATCGAAATGTATGTCGAGCGTGATATGAGCGCCGATTCGATCATCGAAAAAGGTTTCGCGCCGGAGACGGTGCGCTGGGTCATCAATCGGGTGGATGCGGCAGAGTACAAACGCCGCCAATCGCCTCCGGGAATCAAGATAACGCCTCGCGCCTTCGGGCGTGACCGGCGAATGCCAATCACGAGCAAGTATCACAATTAGAGTTGCTCCAGATTTCTTGTTTGCCAGTTAAGATAAGAGCTAATATAGGGCGTGTGAATTACCAAAATGTAGAGGAATAATCCATGTCAGCAGTTACGGAAATCGTCAATCAAGAAGTCATCAATCAACTAACTCTTGACCCTGAAAAAGAGTACGAAATCGTTGATGGACAACCACAGGAGAAAACTATGGCGGGAGCGCGACACGGCGGCGTAGGAGTGCGTCTTATTATTCGATTAGGAAATCATGTTGAAGCGCACAATCTTGGCGGCGTTTACGGACCCGACACGACTTTTCTAATTGGCGAAAATCAACGACTGCCCGACGTTTCTTTCGTTGCTGCTGACCACATTCCCGAAGAAGGCGAGCCGGAGGGAATGTGGACAATCGCTCCCGATTTGGCGGTTGAAATCATTTCGCCTAACGACCTCTACGAAAATGTGATGGAAAAGCTGTGGAATTATTTTGCCGCCGGGGTGCGACAAGTCTGGCTCATCTCTACCGAAAGAAAGACTGTTACCGTCTACACCTCACCGACACAGACAACTGTGCTGACCGAAACCGACGAACTGGTAAGCGATGACCTGCTCGGCGGTTTTCGCTGCCGCCTCAGCGAAATTTTCAAAAGTCCAGCGCCTCGGTAAATCGAAATCCGTTTCTTTCGTCGGGCGCTCAACTCAATGTAATTCTTCGCTCGTCAGTTTCTTTTGTTCGGTATAGACATCAGGGATTGCCCGCTCAGTTTATCGGCAGGAATAGATAGGCAACAAGATGAATTAGTTTTGAGCCAGTAATGTCATAATCCAGTCAGTTGTCTGTTTTACGGTTTCCTCGTCTACTTCTTTCTCTTCACTTCGGCTGATTTCTACGAAGAGACGTAAGAGTTCCAGACTCTCCGGGCTTTGCATGATTTGTCGTTCTAAGCGTTTTTGCTCAAATTCCGTAAGTGTACCGAAATAATAGGCGAGTATTTGCGCTTCGTCCGGCGCAGCCACTTTTGGCGAAAGCGGAGATGGAGCTGCATCTGTACCTTTACCTGCGGCGATAATCGCTTTGATGGTTTCCTTGAGGATGCGGTTTTTTCGCTGTCTGCTCAAAGGCTATTCTCTGTGACCGGGTGTGAATTATCGTACTATACGCTGACGGGTACAACGCCGACGGCTGCTTGTAAGCCTTCAATGACCCGGCTACGCACCTCTTCAAAATCACCTTCGATTCTACATCCGGCAGCGTTACGATGCCCGCCGCCACCGAAAATTTCCGCCACTTTAGCGACATTGTTCTTGCCCTTGGAACGCAAGCTGATGCGCCAGATATTCGACGACAATTCTTTGAAAAAGGCAACCGCCACGACATCATCTATTGACAGCGCGTAATTGACTATGCCATCGGCGTCTTCGTCACAGGCTCCCGCTTCATACATGGTGTCATGGTCAACCGTAACCCAGGCGATGTGACCCGATTCGTCGCGTTGAATGGTGGAAAGCACCATGCCCATGAGCTTGATTTTTGAGAAGGGATGCGAATAAAAAAGCGCCTGCGATATTTTTGCTGGCTCGACGCCGCGCCGCACCAATTCCGAAGCGATTTTCAAGGTGCGCTCTGTGGTATTGGAGAAATGAAAACTGCCGGTGTCGGTGAGGATTGCCGTGTAGATACAATCGGCAATCTCTTTGGTGACTTCAATGCCCAGCGCCTTCGCCAGATTATAGATCATCTCGCCCACCGCGCCCGCCGTCGGGTCTACCCAGTTGATGTTGCCAAACGCTTCGGTCGTCGAATGGTGATCTATATTGACAATGAACTGATTTTTCAAACTCGGCAATCCCGGACGTTCAGCATCACTGCATTCCATCAGAAAAACCGCGTCGTAATCTTTTATCAGGTCGTCCTGAATAAAGACCAAATCGGAACCGGGCAGAATTTCATAAGCCGGTGGAATGCGATCCCGCAAGACGACATCCACCTCTTTGCCGAGGCTGCGAAGCATCCAGTAGAGCGCAATACCTGAACCAATCCCATCTCCATCGGGGCGGATGTGAGAGGTGATGGCAAAAGCCTGTTTCTTTTCAATTAACTCAACAACTTGACCCAACATTGAACAACATTGAAGGAAACGCCAGAGCTTTAGAACAACAAACCTTAGATTGATTTTATTGCGGTTCAGGCTCTCGCGTCTTCATCTTCTCCTCTTCTTCCTGTAGTATCTGCTCGATTCGAGCAGCTGTCCTGACAGTGGTATCGTGAACGAAATGCAAATCGGGTATGCGTTTCATTCGCAACGCAAAACCGAGTTGATGGCGAATGAAACCGGCAGCGTGTTTCAGCGCCTCGATAGACTCTTTCGCCTCTTCGTCGCTGCCCGCAACGCTCACGAAAATTTTTGCATAACTCAAGTCGGGGGTGACTCGAACTTCGCTAATCGTCGCCAGTCCGATGCGCGGGTCTTCCAGGTCGCCGTCTATGATCAAACTGACTTCTTCCCGTATCTGCTCGGCGAGGCGCTCTACTCTTCTACCACTCATTTTCGTAGTCCTGAGCGCGGAGTCCTAAGTTCTGAGTACGAAGTGTTAAGTCCTTATGGATTCTTACTCAGCACTCAGCGCTTTATAATTGTGTCGGCGCGACTTCTTCGGTCGTGTATGCCTCGATGACATCGCCCAGTTTGACATCCTGAAAGCGTTCCAGACTGATACCGCATTCAAAGCCCTGACGCACTTCGCTGACATCATCTTTGACGCGACGCAATGAATCAATACGCCCTTCATAGACGACAACATTATCGCGCAATATCCGCGCCGTCGTGCGGCGAATCGTGCCATCGGTCACTGAACAACCGGCAATCAAGCCAATTTTCGGAACCTTGAAGACCTGACGCACCTGCGCGTGTCCGGTGATGATTTCGCGTTTGATAGGCGCGAGCAAACCGAGCATGGCATTGTGAATCTCTTCTTCGAGTTTATAAATAATCGTATGAAGGCGAATATCTACGCCTTCATGTTCGGCAATTTCACGGGCGCGGGTTTCCGGGCGCACATTAAAGCCGATGATGACCGAGGCGCGGTTCATATCTTTGGACGATGCTGAGGCAAGCATCACGTCGGATTCGGTAATCGCGCCGACGCCGGAACGAATGATACGGATTTGCACCCGTTCGGTTGACAACTTCAATAGCGAATCGCGCACCGCTTCAACTGAACCTTGCACGTCGCCTTTGAGAATGACCAGTAGTTCTTTAACGGCGCTCTTGTCAGAGAGCATCTGTTCCAGACTTCGCGCCGAAGTGCGGGCAATCGCCGCCTGTCGCGCTTGCATCTGCCGTTGATTGGCGATGTGTTGCGCCTGCGTTGCATCTTTTACTACCTGCAAGGGATCGCCGGCGTGCGGGACGCCTTGCAAGCCCAAGACTTCAATGGGCGTTGAGGGACTGGCTATGCTGATGGCACGTCCGCGATCATCGAACATCGCCCGAACGCGCCCGAAAACTTCGCCGACGATAAACGGGTCGCCTACCTTCATCGTTCCTTGTTGAACCAGTAACGTCGCCACCGAACCGCGCCCTCTGTCCAACTTGGCTTCCAGAACGACTCCCGAAGCCAGCCGGTCAGGATTAGCTTTCAATTCCAGCAAGTCTGCCGAAAGAATGATTAACTCAAGCAGTTCTTTCAAGCCGGTGCGCTGCTTTGCCGAGACTTCGACCATCACCGTATCGCCGCCCCAGCCTTCCCATAGTAAGCCTCTGTCGGCAAGCCCTTGTTTCACGCGGTCAGGATTGGCTTCCGCTTTGTCTACCTTATTGATGGCGACAATAATGCGAACCTCGGCGGCTTTTGAGTGGTCTATCGCTTCAATGGTCTGCGGCATTACGCCGTCATCGGCGGCAACGACCAGTACCACAACGTCTGTGACTTTCGCGCCACGCGCCCGCATCATAGTAAAGGCTTCGTGACCGGGCGTATCCAAAAAGACGATATTGCGCGTCTTTTCAGGATTATCCGGGTCTGCCACATCAACCGAATACGCGCCGATGTGCTGCGTGATGCCGCCCGCTTCGCCTTCGGCTACGTGAGTTTGCCGGATAGCATCAAGCAGCGAGGTTTTGCCGTGGTCTACGTGACCCATGACGGTGACGACCGGAGCGCGGGGCAGTAGATTGTCGTCGCCCGATTCGATAATCTTCTCTTCTTCGGTATCGAGAATCGCCGCTTCAAAAGGCAGAAAGGTGACATCAAAGCCGTATTCTTTGCCAATCTGTTTGGCGACCTCCTGATTAAGCGTTTGGTTAATCGTTGCCATCACGCCGCGCTTAAGCAGTTCGGTAACGATGTCTTTTGGTTTAATCTCCAGTTTCTCGGAGAAATCTTTGACCGTTGCTCCTTCAATCAGTTTAACCGAACGCAGTTCCGTAAACACCAGCTTCGGTTTGGGTAGGACAGCCGAAAATCTACCGCGTTGCTGTTGCTCAAAAGTTTTCCCTTCTTCATGTTTCTGAGCAAAGTCGCCGGGACCGCGACGTTTATTTCTGCCGGTATTTCTGCCTTTCGGTCGGTTATCCTGCTGCGGCACATAAACCGTCAAATTTTTATGCGGCGTGGCTTCCGTCGCCAGCCCTTTGGGGGCAGCAGCAGGAGAGAAATTGCCGGTCTGCGCTCTGCCTCTGACATCGCGTGTATTCGTTGGTCTGCGGTACTCCGTTTTAATTGGCGTCACTGTTGGTCTTGCAGAGGACGGCGGCGGTGCGGGCGTTACCCTCACTCCCGGACGCGGGCTGAGAGGGCGAACCTGTGTGCCTTGCGGTCTGCCGGGTTCCGGTCGGCGTTCTGGCGGTTGCGGTCTTCGGTCAATGGGTTGCGCTGGCGGCGGTCGGCGGTCGACCGCCGCTGGCGTTGCAGTTGTCTGCGCTGCTGCTTGTGATTCAATCGTTTGCTGTTCTACTTGACTTTCCTCGCTCTCTGCGGATGTACCCGGCGCGGTCGCCGTCAGTTGCACTGATGCAGAAGCCTCTGCCGCTGCTTCCTGCACCTGTGCCGCTTCTTCTCGCTCTGTCTGCGGTTGCGGCTTTAGTACCAGAATTCTCGGTTTATTATCATCTGCCGGAGTCGGCTCTTCTAGCGGTTGGGGAATTTCGGCGGGCGCTGGCGCTACCGCCGTTGCCGCCCCGGTTGCTTCGCCCGACTCAAAAGCCGCTTCCTCAACCGGCTTCTCTTTCTTGATAACTTTTATCAGGCGAGGAGCGGTGGGCGCGACAGTCTTTTTCGGCGGCATATACTTATTGCGGATGCGTTCGGCAATATCCCATGAAATGCTGTTGGAAGGCACACTAACATCTGCACCCTCGCGCTGGGCATCCGACAATACTTTCTTGCTCTCCATCTTTAGCTCTTTGGCTAAATCGTAGACTCTGACTTTTCGATCTTGTTGATGCATTCGTATTTTCTACTAATTCACACACGATAAATAGGTTGAAGGTTCGTAAAGCAACGACTCGCCGTTTATTGACCGTCATTTTTCGCTTCTTCTGCGTCGTCGGTCGGCGTTTCCTCGCTCTCCGTTTCAACCTCTTCACTCACGCTTTCAGCCGCCTGCTCCGTCGTTGTCTCCTCACTCGACTCTTCCGTTTCCGGCTGCGTTGAGAGTTCGTTTTCGGTTTCTTCAGACGGTTGAACGGCGGACTCCTCGGCGGCGGTTTCAGCCGCTTCATCACTGGCTTCTGCGGCGACACCGGCATCTTCGTCGGTTGCCGGACTTTCGCCATTGGTTTCTGCTGCCGCCTCGGCAGCGTCACTAAAGTTTTCAGATTCTTCTGCCGCCGGTTCCGTTGCATCGGCGGGCGTCACTGCCTCAGGCGGATGCAAGACTTCCCGCGCCATTTTCTGCGCCAGCAAGCGTTTCGCCCGTTCAATCACTTCGGTTGCCTGATCGAAACTAACGTCAATGATGTCAACCAGTTCATCCACGCTCATCTGCGACAATTCTTCGATGGTTTCGATGCCGCGCTCTTTCAAGCGTTCCGTCGTAATCTGGTCAAGCGCCAGACTTTCGCGGATATCGGTAAGCGATGCTTCGCCGCCCGACATCACCGCTTCGAGTTGCGCCGCCGCGTCTCTGGCTGCTTCTTCGGCGCTGCGGATGTCTATATGCCAGCCAATCAGTTTTGCCGCCAGTCTGACATTCTGCCCGTTTTTGCCGATAGCCAGCGATAACTGATCGTCGGCGACGGTGATGGTCAGGCGCTTATCTTCAAAACTGTTGATTTCGACCTTGGAAACCTTTGCCGGTGACAGGGCATTGGCGGCAAAAATCGCCGGGTCTTCGCTCCATTCAATAATATCAATGCGCTCGCCGCGCAATTCGCGGATAATGGATTGCACCCGCGAGCCTTTCATCCCGACGCAAGCGCCAACCGGGTCAACGTCCCGTTCGATTGACACGACCGCGATTTTGGCGCGATTTCCCGGTTCCCGTACCGCCGCTTTCATCTGCACCGTGCCGTCATAGATTTCCGGCACTTCCATCTCGAAGAGTTTTCTCAAAAGTTGCGGCGAAGTCCGCGATACCTCGACTTGCGGACCGCGATTGTCTTTTCGAGTATCGCGGCTGTCTCTGGTAATCTTTTCAATAACGTGACCGTCTTCCTCGTTCGCATCAAAACGAGCGCGGAACGTATCTTTTGCCACCGAGTCAATGACCACGCGAACCCGCTCACCTTGATTGAAGTTTTCGGCGCGGGATTGCTGCGTCTTTGGCATCACGGCTTCAATCTTGCCAAGGTCAACAATAATACGCCCGCCTTCAAAGCGTTTGACATAGCCGTGTACGAGTTCGCCAAGCTCCTGAATATACTCGTCATAGATGTTGTTGCGTTCGGCTTCCCGAACCCGTTGCACAAGCGTCTGTTTCGCCGCCTGCGCCGCAATGCGACCAAGCGATTCCGACGGCGGCGGTTTGGGAAATTCCAGCTTATCGCCAACTTCCGCGCCTTCGACGCCCATCTCTTCGACATCGGCAAGCGAGATTTCCTTATCCGGGTCAGTGACCTCTTCAACGACCGTCATGAGCGCAAATAGTTCAACTTCGCCACTCTCTTCATTAAAACGGGCTTTCAACTCTTCGCCGCTCTTATACTGTCGCTTGGCGGCAGATTCAACCGCATCTTCAATCGCCGTAACAATAATTTGCGGGTCTATATTCTTCTCACGACTTAATAATTCTATCGTTTGATTCAGGCTCGTTGACATCGTTCTTTTTCCCTATCTGGCAAAGCGTCGCCGGTAAATTTCACATCTGCCTTTGACTGGCTGTCTCGGTCTTAAAATTCGTACTCGATGTTTCCTTTAGTAATGTTGTCGTAAGCGATTTCAACTTCGCTGCCGCCTTCGACCTGAAGCCTCACCGTAGTGGCTTCTATGCCTAAGAGCTTGCCCTTGAAGTTGCGCTGCCCGTTGATTGGCGTTTGCGTCCTCAATTTGACCTTATTACCTGCAAATCGCTCGTAATCGGCAGGTTTATAAAGCGGGCGATCCACCCCCGGCGACGACACTTCAAGAACGTATTGGGTCGGAATCACATCGTCAACGTCAAGCAAGGCGCCGACCTGATGGCTGACCATTTCGCAATCCTGATGATTGACGCCGCCCGGTTTATCAATATAGATGCGGAGAATCGAGTTATTCTTCGGTCCCACCATCTCCCAGTGAACCAACTCCAAGCCTTCGCGCCCGGTGACGCGCTCAATGATGGCGTTGATTGCTTCAGTTCTTGAACTCATCAGCTACAAAAAAAAGTGGGCGCGAACCCACTTAGCTAGTAACACCTGTTTTCTAGCAAGCCTATTATCATACCCGTTTACTTGCCCAAAAAGCAAGCATTTCGGAAATTGTGGATCGGGTCTTGATTTTGTCTCGATAAGCCTTCAATCTGAACCGTTCTTCAGGTAGGTGATATTTCCTACTTATCATCAAGGTTCGATGCTAACCCCTATAAACTGCTAACGGCTTGCCTTGATGTCGTATGCCCACAAGGTCTCGTTATCGCGGATGTAAAGCCTGCCATTCGCAATGACTGGATACGCATACGCACTCTCCGCATACTGCCCCGCCTGTTTCTTCTTCGGCTGATTCGGCGGCGTGAAGCGGCCCTTCTCCCGATAGCCTTCAGGGGTTGCCTCTACCAACGCGACATCTCCATTAAAGCCGTGAACATATAAAAGCCCATTGGCATAGGATACCGAAGCCCTGCCGAGACTCTCGGCCTTCCACATCACCTTCCCCGTCGTGAACTCAACCGCGAGCAACTGCTGACCCGCCATGTCAGTGCCGTAAAGATAGTCACCGACCAGCACCGCCCCGCCGAAACCGTTCGGCAGGCCGCGTGCGAAATAGACCTGCTCGGCGGCAACCCCTTTGCCGTCTGGCTTTAACTGAACGAGACCGCCTCCGACGCTCAACGCTCCGCCGTAGACATATCCATCACGCGCGACCGGCGTGAATGCCTGTGCCGGTCCCTTGACCACTTCCTTGTAACGCCAGAGGAATTCCCCCGTCTTCGCATCAACTCCGACCATCCCCTTGCTCAAAAACTGCACGTATTGTTTTCGTCCCGCCGCTTGAACGATAATCGCCGAGGCATAACCTGCCGGGTCGCCACCCGGAATCGCCGATTTCCAGATCACCGCGCCGGTCTTTTTGTTCAGCGCCACCATCGTGGCTTGTGCGCCGCCGGGCGTAACGACCAGGACATCACCGTCAACCAACGGCGATTCCGCGTAAGCCCACTCGTGCGGCTGCCCGCCGTAGTCTTTGCGGAGGCTCTTCTGCCAGCGAATCTTGCCGCTGCTGGTTTCGAGGCAGACGAGGTCGCCGTCTGAGCCCAGCGCGTAGATGAAATCTCCGTCAATGGCCGGCGTGGACCGGGCTTTGGGGAAAGGCGGGTTCTGATCCGGGTTGCCGACATTGCCGACGCGGGTGGTCCAGAGAGGTTTGCCATCCTGAGTTGAGAGCGCCTGAACAAACTCATTCTCCATGCCGCGGTTGCTCATCAGGCAGATGCGTGTGCCGACGACAGATGGCGTTGAAAAGCCGTCACCGATGTCGTTGACTTGCCAGAGCAGTTTCGGTCCCTCCTTCGACCATTGTTTCAGCAGACCGCTCTCCTGCGAGATGCCGTTGCGTTGCGGACCGCGCCACTGGGGCCAGTCAGAAGTTGCAGCGCCAAAGTTGGCAGACCTTGTAATAGACGCGGCTGCCAAGCACAAACAAAGCGCCGCCATAGTAATGAGCAATCGTGACATTACATTCTTCTCCTTTTAACGATTGGAATTGCTTTAGAATCTCTGCTTCTTTCGTTGTTACGAACCGTTACCCGAAATGTTCCGTAACACTGGGCTAGAGTTCTGCGCCTCTGTCGGTTTATCACTATTGATTCAGACAGCAGGAAAAATTGATTTGAAAGATAAGCGGAGTTTTTCTGTGCAGATAAAAGCGAAAAGGCGTTCAAACGGCTGTAATGCCGTAATGAACACCTTTACAACGAAAAATTCTATTTTTTGCAGCTAGCGGTTGCGCTTATAGAATGGCATTTCGACGACGCGAGCCGGGACTTCGCGCCCGCGAATGCCGATGCCAATGGCTGTGCCAACCGCCGCATAGTCAACCGGCAGATATGCCATGCCGATATTCTTCTGTAAAAACGGTGCAGGGCTTCCCGATGCCACTTTGCTGATTTCAGAGCCATTTACCAGAACCGGGTAGCCATCGCGTGCCGGAGCGCGGTCTTCAACGACAAAGCCGACGAGTTGGCGGCTGAGTCCCGCGTCTTTTTGCGCCTGAATCGCTGCGCCTCCGATGAAATCGCCTTTGGCAAGTTTGGTAATCCACCCAAGTCCGGCTTCCAGTGGCGTTGTCGTTTCATCCATATCGTTGCCCCACAGACGATAACTGGCTTCCAGCCGCGTCGTATTCCGTGCTGCCAGTCCGCAGGGCAGCACGCCTTCATCTCTGCCGGTTAAGAGCAGATGATTCCAGATGGCTCTGGCGTCTTTTGGATCGCAGAAAATCTCGAAGCCGTCTTCGCCGGTGTAGCCGGTGCGCGAGACCCGACAGGCAATGCCGTCAATGGTTACTGCCTGTGACCAGTAATAAGGAATCTGATCGAGTTTTGCTGCTGTGATATTTTGCAAAATATCTTCGGCTCGCGGTCCCTGTAGCGCCATCAGCGCATAAGCGCCGCTGACATCATGGGCTTCGACGTTGCCCATCGCGTTGGCGTGCTGTTTAATCCACGCGAAATCCTTATCCGCATTTGAAGCGTTGACGACCAGCAGGAAATGATTTTCGTTGATTCGATAGACCAGCAGATCGTCAATGATGCCGCCCTGCTCGTTCGTGAGGGCGCTGTATTGCACCTGATTGTCATGGAGTTTGGCGGCGTTATTGGTGGTCAACGATTGAATAAGCGGCAAGGCGTTATTGCCGCTGAGTTCAACTTCGCCCATATGGGAAACATCAAAAAGCCCTGCTGTCTGGCGCACCGCCATATGTTCCGGCATCGGACCGGAGTATTGCACCGGCAACTGCCAACCGGCGAAATCAACCAGGCGCCCGCCTAAGGCGACGTGCGATTCATAAAGCGGTGTCCGCTTGAGCATGAAAAAATCCTTTCACAGTAAGGTCTTAGGAAACGTAGAGCCAAGCTAACACAGGCAATTTTCCGGCGTCAAGTTTGCGGCTGTTAGCGCCCTTGTAGAGTAGCGGAAAATAATTTTGTAACTCACGTTACACAGGCTGGAACCATAACTGCTGTGTTAATCGCCGCGGTGCCGCTTGGAGGTGCGGAATGGCGGCGCCATTCCGCACCTCCAAGCAGCACCGCCGCAACAAGAAACTGCACTTCCCATCACGCACCTCCGAGCGACTCTCTTTGTACCATAGGGTTAAACAGTTATCGTTTCCTTCAGGCTGCGTAAGGTGAGTTTGTAAATCGGCAATGCCATTTTTCTCTACCCTCATCAACGCCATGAACCGTCGTTTGAATTCGCCGCCAACTTGCGCGACCCTTCCTGACATGGGAAACTTTGTCGCTGGTTTTTCAACTTTCTTGGGTGAGCGGTCTTTATGGTTACTCTCGCTGAACTAGCGAACTTCATCGGCGCAGAAATCATTGGCGATGCGACGGCGCAAATCCATCGCGCCAATTCATTTGTCTCGGCACAAGCGGGGGATGTGACCTTCGCGGCTGACCGCCATTATCGCAACCGGTTGCCACAGTCGCAGGCAACCGCCGTGATTATTGCGCCGCCGGTTGTCGAAACCAGGGTCAATCTGCTGGTTGTGAAAAACCCGAAACTGGCGTTTGCCCGCGCTGTACAACTTCTTCACCGTCAGCCTTACAAGGCTTGCGGTATCAGCGCCGACGTAAGCAAAGGCGAAGGCTGCATTTTGGGCAATGACCTTTCGATTCATCCGCGAGTGACGTTGGGGCGCGACGTGGTGATTGGCAATCGTGTCACCTTGCATCCCGGCGTCGTCATCGGAGATCGCAGTCAAATTGGCGACGATACAACCCTCTATGCCAATGTTTCGATCTATCACGATTGCGACATCGGCAGCCGGGTGATTATCCATTCCGGTACAGTGATTGGCGCAGATGGTTTCGGATTTGTACCGGATGAAGAAGGCAGACAAGTCAAGCTCTTGCAACTGGCGCGAATCCTTATTGAAGATGATTGCGAAATCGGCGCGAATTGCACGATTGACCGGGGCGGCTTTGATGAGACGATTTTGCGGCGCGGCGTAAAACTCGATAACCTGATTCAAGTAGGACACGGCACACAAATTGGCGAAAATACTGTGGTTGCGGCATTAGTCGGATTTTCAGGAGGTACACAAATCGGGCGTAATTGTATCATCGCGGGACAAGTGGGAACCAATCAACATATTACGATTGGCGATGGCGCACTGATTACCGGACAAGCGGGCGTCACCAAAGACATTGCCGCCGGAGCAATCATCGGCGGGATGTCACAAGACCTGCGAGCGTGGCGACGTTCACAGGCGCTATACTCAAGATTGCCTGAGATCAATGAGCGATTACGACAGGTCGAGAGGATAACCAGGAATCTCAAAGGTAAGTAGACGAGTGATAGAAAAACTGAATAATGCCAAAAGGTAAGGTTACATGAATCAATCTACAGCTTCACCACAGAGACCCGGAGACACCGAGGTTGCACAGAGAAAAAGCACAATCTCCGTATCCTGCAATCAGATGCACCGCAGAGGCGCAAAGAACTCAGAGACAGCCCAGAGGTTATAATCAATCTCTGTGCAACCTCGGTGTCTCCGGGTCTCTGTGGTGGAAGCCCGGTCTTAATGAAGAACTAGAATTGGACAACGACTTGGTTTTATTTTTTGCCATGATGGCACAAAACTTGGGGTAGCTATGAATACCATGATTGAATCGTCAAATTTGGAAGAGGTGATTTTAGATAAATTGCGATCACTACCTTCCGAAAGACAGCAGGAAGTTCTAGACTTTGTGGAATTTTTATCTACAAAAGAAGTTGCCAATCCGCGTCGCAGTGTCAAAGGAATGTTGTCTGATTTGAATATCAAAATTAGCAAAGCCGAGATTGACGAAGCACGACGCGAAGCATGGTGTGATGATTCCTTTTGATGATAAAAATTTGAGCATCAGATCTAGCAATAATTGAGTCAATAAATTTATGGAAACGCTTTTAGATATTACGCAGATTCAGGCAATTTTGCCGCACCGTTACCCTTTTCTTCTGGTTGATCGAATTGTCGAATATGAAGCGGGCAAGCGCGTTGTCGGCATTAAAAATGTCACTATAAATGAGCCGTTTTTTCAAGGTCATTTTCCCGGTGCGCCCGTCATGCCCGGTGTATTGATTATTGAAGCGATGGCGCAGACGGCCGGGGTGATGATGCTTGCTAACCTGCCTGACCGCGAATCGAAACTGGTATTTTTTACCGGCATTGACGGCGCGAAATTCAGAAAGCCGGTGGTTCCCGGCGACCAACTCCGCATGGAACTAACGGTGCTGAAATTTCGCGGGCGTTATATTCGCTTGCGTGGCGAAGCCTACGTTGATGGCGTATTGGTTGCCGAAGCCGAAATCGCTTCTTCACTCGTAGACCGCAACCTTGTCGAACGTAGCGGCGAAGCGAATCACGCGGCTTTCAAACCGGTTGACAAGCAATCTCAGGAGTAAAGCGCGACGTGACCATCCACCCGACAGCTATCATCAGCCGCAAAGCCGAACTTGGGCAGAATGTTGCCGTCGGCGCATATTCAGTCATCGGTGACGATGTGATTTTGCACGATGGCGTTGAAGTGCGAAGTCACTGCGTCATTGAAGGACCATCGGAATTTGGCGGCGGCACAATCTTTTTTCCTTTTGTGTCGGCGGGTCAGGCTCCGCACGATTTGAAGTATCAAGGCGAGCGTAGCATTCTTCGCGTCGGCGAACGCAATGTCTTCCGCGAGTTCAGCACCATTCATCGCGGCACAGCGCTCGGCGGCAACGAAACGGTAATCGGCTCAGATAATCTTTTCATGGCGCAAACCCATGTCGCCCATGATTGCCTGGTTGGCAATCACACCATCTTTGCTAATGCCGCCTCGCTTGCCGGTCACGTCATTGTCGAAGACTATGCCACACTTGGCGCGTTTGCAGGCATTCATCAATTCTGTCGCGTCGGCAAATATGCTTTTATTGGCGCGTCGTCCGTCGTTGTGAAAGATGCGCTGCCGTATGCCCGAACAGTTGGCAATCACGCTTCCTGTTATGGCGCAAATACCCTTGGGCTTGAGCGTCAAGGTTTTGCAAAAGAAGAGACGCGGCGAATCTCTCATGCCTTCAAACTGCTGTTGGTTTCTAAGTTGAATACGACTCAGGCGCTCGAAAAAATCAAACAGGAACTGAGCGGCTACCCGGAGATTGATTATCTCATCCAATTTATTGAAACCTCACAACGTGGAGTTACAAAATAGTCCGTAGCGCTTAGTTCGTAGTCCGTAGGTCGTAGAAGAATGCGTAGCGGGTAGTATAGGCTGTAGCCTATGTGCTGCTCAGAATGATACAGGCTAAAGCCTATGCTACTTCCTACGGACTAAGCGCTACGGACTACGGACTACTGATGAAATACGGCTTGATTGCAGGCAACGGCAGGTTTCCGATAATGGCGCTGGAAGGAGCGCGTCAGCGTGGCGCAGAGATTGTTGTTGCCGCAATTAAAGAAGAGACTTCGCCTGAGGTGGAAAACTTTGCTGTGCCGGTTGAATGGATGAGCGTCGGGCAACTCGGCAAGCTGCTGAACTTTTTCAAACGCCAGAAGGTCACCCACGCGATTATGGCGGGACAGGTCAAGCATCAGCAGATTTTCCGCTTGAATGCCCTGCCCGATTTGCGGATGGTCAAACTGCTGGCGCGACTGGCAACGAAAAATACCGATAGTTTGCTTGGCGCAGTTGCCGATGAACTCGCCGCCGAAGGCATTACGCTTGTGGATTCGACCCTCTTTCTTGACGCTTTCATCGCCACTGCCGGGGCGATGACCAAACGCGCTCCAACCAAAGACGAACTCGCCGACATCGAATATGGGCTGACCATAGCGCGAGAGATTGCCCGCCTCGACCTCGGGCAAACGATTGCCGTAAAGGACAGAGCCGTTGTCGCGGTTGAAGCCATGGAAGGCACCGATGCGGTGCTTATTCGCGCCGGAGAGATTACCCGTCAGCGCCCCTTTGTTGTCGTCAAAGTCGCCAAGCCGAATCAGGATATGCGCTTTGATGTGCCGGTCATTGGCATCGCCACCATAGAGACCATGAAACGCGCCGGTGCGACGGCTATTCATCTCACCGCCAAAAAGACTTTATTATTTGATAAGAAAGAACTTATCGAATACGCCAACAAACAGCGAATCGCCATTTATGGAACCCTCGCAGAATCGAACTCTCCACAGTTCAATAATCCTATGGTAGACTGCACACGGGTACGACGATGATTAGAAATATCCCTACGGAATTTGACCCGGAGAGCGCCATTATTGATGCGGAATTACTGGTGAAGTATCGCATGGTAAATCGCGCTATCGAGGCGCTGGAGCGGGCGATAGATAGCGCCCCGCGCCATATCGCTTTGCGCGAAAAACTGCGTCAGATTCTCATTGAAACCGGCAGACGCGACCTTGCCGCGCAACAATGTCTGGCGCTGGCAAGTCTGCACATCTCCGTCAATGACATGGAACGCGCCAATGCCCGCTTGCTTGAGGCAAAACAACTCGACCCGCGGGTTTCCGTCACCGGACAATTACGCGAGACCCGCAAGCCCGACAGAAACGACCCGCCGCCATCGTTCAATACTACGCCTTTGCCGGCGGAGCGTCTCCTGCCGACCTCCGGGCTACAGAAAATTCTCGCCGGCAGTCTCGCCGATATTAGCCTGTTTGACATTATTCAGATTATTGAAAACAGTAAGTTGTCAGGGGAAATGAATATCACCTCATCAGCGGCACGGGGACAGATATTCTTCAGAGAAGGATTGGTTGTTGGCGCAAAGTCGGGATTGCAAACGGGAAATGCTGCTCTGACTATCTTAACAGATGCTACGGATGGCGGCTTCGAGTTTGAGAAATCGAGTCGTCTTTACGAACAGACCATTCAAACCAAGAGCAATACGGCGCTGATTCTTGACGTGCTACGCTCGAAAGATGAAGCCAACTTTGATCTGAATACAAGCGACTTATTGCAATAATGACTTGTGGGGTATCGGCATAAAAGCCAACGCCGCGAGGGTTTGATAAACCCTCGCGGCGTTGGCTTTTATGCCGGTAATTGCCGGTTATTTATTTGGGTTTCGCTGGCGTGGCAGCCGCCGTGGTCGCCGGATAGGCTTTATTGTATTCCGCGATAAAGTCATCGGTTACATCCAACTTCGTGTCGAACCAGACAAGCATATTGGCATTGACCGCATTTGCCAGATCAAACAAAATGGTAATGCCTTTCCGCGCCGTATAATCTTTAGCAAAACGCTCCAATTTCTGTGACACGGGTTGCAGCGCCAGTTCTCGCGCTTTGCCGCCGTCCGCCTGTAAATCTTCGGTCTTGCGCTGATATTCGCGTTTCAAGCCTTCCACCTGTTCGGTCAATTCGGCAATTTTCGCTGGCGTCAAGGTGCCGCCGCGCCCGTTCTGGATCGTGTTTTCTAATTGTTGAATGCGTTGTCCGAGTTGTTCAATATCGCGGACACGCGGCTCAAATTGTTTATTCAGCGCCTCAAGCTTTGCCTTAAATTCAGCAATCTTTTCCTGAAAAACTGTGGTATTGATAACCGCCGTTTTGCCTTTAACCGGGGCATTTTGGGCGACGGTTGTGATGCTCAAAAACGCCAGCGCGATGAGCGAAAAAATTACTCTTGTGCCCTTCATAATCAAAACTCCTTCTGTCTCGCGCTTAGTTAGGCTTGCCGTTGCCGGTCGGTTTCGCAGGCGGTTTCGCGGGTGCGCCGGACGCTGGTTTTGCTCCCGGCGGCGTTGCCGTCATGCCGGCTACCGGATTGGCTTTGTTATATTCACTGATGAAATCTTCGGTGACATCCGCCTTTGGGTCCCAGAACGCCAGCCCGCCTGATTGTGCCATACCGGCGAGATTGATAACCATCGAGATGGTATTTTTCGCCGCATAATTATTTATGAATTGATAGAGCTTATCGCGTACCGGCTTAGTCGCCACCTCAACCGCTTTTTCGTAATCGTTCTTGAGGTCTTCCTGTTTGCGAGCGCCGTCACGCTTCAAGGCTTCATAGCGATCCTGCAACTCGCGCAGTTTTTCGGGGGGCAAAACATTGCCTTTGGTCTTTACCTCATTTTGAATCTTCTCCATCTCTTGCGCGATGGCTTCCAGTTCCTGAGAACGCGCTTTGAACTGGTTATCTACCTGCTCATATTTCTGTTTGAGTTCTAAAATACCATTGGGGAATGCGGTGGTGTTGAGTACGACGATTTTGCCGTCGGGGACATTTTGCGCCGCTGCGCTGAGTGCCAGCGCCGTTATAAACAATGCTGTAAGGACAGCCGATTTTATCTTACTCATAATATACTCCTGTGACAATTGGGATGCCTGATAGCGCACAATGCGCCCGCCGCTCAATGCGAAACAACAATTATAGCAATACGCTTTGCACCTTTTCTAGTGGCTGGGTAAAAAATCTATTAGTTCGTAGCGCTTAGTCCGTAGTCCGTAGCTTCTCATAGCGAGATTTTAGAGCATCGGATTACGGTTGTGTAATGAAAATTCTTTGTCTAGCCTTACTTTATGACTTGCCACTCGCTTTCGTGACTTGCCTCCAGCTTTATAAATTGCCACTCGCTTTTATAAATTGCCTCCAGCTTTAGCTGGATGAGAAGGAGCAAACATAGAGATTGGCTTTAGCCAAAAGATTCGCTAAAGCCAGTGGC
>Ga0187894_10001773_pt1 | contig 27079 bp, 25 predicted proteins | sample GBC1701081metaG_FD_136650 | JGI IMG/M metagenome (GOLD analysis project Ga0187894, IMG submission 136650) | White microbial mat communities from a lava cave in the Kipuka Kanohina Cave System on the Island of Hawaii, USA - GBC170108-1 metaG ... | reverse complement strand
TCTCGACGGGGCACTTGAGAATCCGCAGCCCCAGCTGCTTGGCGTAGAACGACACCTCGCGCGACTTGCCGGTCCCGACATGGTCGCTCTGGCTGGCGACCAGCGCGGCGTGGAAGTGCGTATGCACCCGCGCGCCGATGATGCGGCGCAGACCGGCAGCGTGCAGTGCGACCCGCAACATCGACCGCGGACTCGCATCCGGGGCGTCCATGATGACGTGGGTGGCGGCCAGATAGCGTTCCAGCGTGAACTCACCCTTGGCCACGGGATTCTCCGGCCGCACGAAGCAGCTGAAATGGCGCGCCTCGACCAGCATCGACTCGAGGTCGGCGTCGCTGGCGGCCTCGTGGTCGAACACGATGTCGAGCTGCCGCAACCGGAGAGTCCGCTTCCAATCGATGTCGCCCACGTAGGAAAACGCAGGCGATGCGTCTGATGAGACCGTCCGCAACGCTTCAACGACGGTGGACACGAAGACCGGCCCCTCATCCAGCGCGTCGGTCACGCCGCAGTGGAAGCGCGGTCCCAGGCTCCTGGCCGCGCTGGATGCGCCGACACCCCGTCGCACGAGATCGAGTGCCTGCGCGATCGATGCGCTGAGTTCGAGCGCCTTGGCGGTCGGCTCGACGCCTTTGCCGGAGCGCACGAACAGCGGATCCCTGAACTGCACGCGCAGCTTCGCGAGCGCATGGCTGACGGCGGACTGCGACATGCCCAGAATCTCTGCCGCGCGGGACAGGTTCGATTCATGGACCAGAACCTGGAAGACGGGCAGCAGGTTCAGATTGACGGTGCGCAAGCTGACAGCGACGTCCAGGTCCTCCTTGGGACGATCATCCAGACTGTCCTGAGAAGGGGCACTCAGCGTGCGTCCTGCGGCTACTCTGTCGCGCACACCTGAAACCGAGCGATCACCGTGTTTTGGTATGCGCGAAGCCGACTTACGCATGAGGTGAGTATGGTCCGCCGCGATGATGGAGTCCACGCGCGCCGACGAGGCCATCGCACGAAGCGAAACCACGTTCAACTATCGTACACTGGTACCATCGATCTCGGCGGCTGGCGGGTTCAGTTGCCGTCTCTGTGTACTGTACACAGTCGAGCATCCACGAAGTGAGTCGGATGTCTTATCGGGTTCTATACACGCTCAGGGCGGGCGGAATGACTTGAATATTGAACAAACAGTTGTTTGGCAAACACTGGGTTCACAGAGATATCCGGTCTTTGTCTTCGATCACCTCGTACCAGCTCGTGAAGGGTTCACCGGCCGTGGGTGATCTTCCGGAACGCGTCTGCCACCGCCCGGCGCCTGTTCCGACGAACCTTGCGCTTGCACGCACTTAAAACGATTCCTTGTCACGTCGGGTTGACCGGGGTCAGTGCTGGATGCATCATGTATGCATCATTTGCTTGATTTGTTCGTGGCAGAGGGGAGAAGCATATCATGCGAATGTACGGTATTGCCGTCGTCGTGACGGCCGCGTTCTTCGGCACAGTCGCGCAAGCCCAGCAGGTCACGTCAACGGCCGTCCAGGCCTGCGCGCAGCAAGCGAGCCAGCAGAAATTGGCCGGTTCGGCGTTGACCGACTTCCTGACCCGGTGTTCCAACGGCGCCCCGGTGATGGAAGGAAACCTGATGCAACGCTGTGAGGCGGAAGCCCGCCGGCACACGCTGTCGGGCGAGGATCGGGTCTCCTTTATGAAGCGTTGCGGCGCCGGCCAGGTGGCGCTGCCCGCCGCCAGCAGCGCGCCGCCGACCTGCGAGGAGCGCGCCCGCGTCCGCGACCTGAGCGGCGAGTCGCTGAGCAGCTTTATGACACGCTGCAAGGCCGGCCAAGTCTAACGGCCGGCGATCACCAGGAGGCGACGCCGTGGACTCACGGCTCGCCTCGGCTGGGCTTTCTTCCAGCGACGGTTAGAGCATCCGGAGCGGATCGATACAACCGACGAGCGGCATGGCATTGCCGTTCGCCTGTTGCTTTGAGCCGGTGCGTCCGACACCGTGCCGCGGTGTCCACCGCTTCAGGATGAACCAACCATGGGCGGAACAACGACCGCACGGCGACGGGCCGCTGCCGGCGATGCGCAGGGTGAGCGTGCGCCGGGCGAACGCGCGCCGGGCGTCGACGGCGAGCGCGATCTGGTGGCGCGCCTGCACCGGGTGAATCTCGACCTGCTGCCGATCCTGCACGAGTTGCTGCGCACGCGCAGCGTCACGCGCACGGCGCGGTCGTTCAACATGACCCAGCCGGCGATCAGCCGGGCGCTGCGCCATCTGCGCGACGCCTTCGACGATCCGCTGCTGGTCTCGTCCGGGCGCGAAGCGGGGCTGACCAGCCGCGCCGAGGCGCTGGGCGCGCCGCTGCACAAGGCGCTGGCCGAGCTCGACCTGTTGCTGACCCCGGCGCGCCCGTTCGATCCGGCGCGCGAGGCGGTGCGCATCGTCATCACCACCGCCGACTATGTGAGCCTGATGGTGGCGCCGGTGCTGGCCGAGATCTGCGCCGCCGAGGCGCCCGGCGTGGTGCTGGAGTTCACCGAGATGGGCGTGCGCACCGGCGAGGACCTGGGGCGCATCGATTTCCTGATCGGCCCGCGCGCCTTCGGCGAGACGCTGGGCAAGCGCGTCGGATCGATGCCGCTGTGGCGCGACGAGATGGTCTGCATCGCCGCCGCCGGCAACAAGGCGATCGGCGCCCGCATCACGCCCGAACAGTTCCAGAAGGCGCGCTACGCCGCCTTCCAGCGCAACCCGCGCGTCTCGCTGGAGATCCGCCTGCTACTGCAGCCCACCGCCGTGCTGGAGACGGCGCCGGTCTGCACCGGCCCCAGCTTCCTGGTGCTGGGCGCCATCGTCGAGAAGGCGGATTGCATCGCCCTGGTGCCGCGCAAGGTGGCGCAGGAACTGGAACAGGTGCGCGCGCTGCGCATCGTCGAGCTGGCCTACCCGCGCAAGCGGCTCGCCATCGACGCCTACTGGAGCCTCGCCGCCAACGCCAAGCGCGGCCACCCCTGGTTCCGTGACGTGCTGGCCCGGGCGGCGCGCCGACTGGCATAGCGGCCAACCGTATTTCCGGAAACAAATCGATGTCGCGAATCGCGTGACAACAATGACAACAATGACTGAAATGTTGGGAAGTTGCCGAAACACCTTGCGCCACGACCGTTCGTGAGCCGGCACGCGGCTGACTGGGATCAGGCACAACCGTAAAACCCATAGCATAACATTGTTCGAAAATCAAGAAGAAATAAGCACACATAAGCATTGTTTATGCCTGGAATGATCGTTTTCGCCGTTCTGGCGCGTGTGGTGGTGGCCTAGTGTCGGCCGCAAAGGCGGGAGGAAGCCAATGTGGGTACGCAACGCCTGGTACGTGGCCGGCTGGTCGCACGAGCTGGACGCCGGCAAAGTGGTGGCGCGCAGCATCATCAACGAGCCGCTGGCGCTCTACCGCAAGCAGGACGGCACCGCGGTGGTGTTCGAGGACCGTTGCTGCCATCGCTTCGCGCCGTTGTCGAAGGGCCGGGTCGAGCAGGATGACCTGCGGTGCATGTATCACGGCCTGAAGTTCGCGCCCGACGGACGCTGCGTCGAGATCCCCGGCCAGGCGCTGATCCCGCAGAGCGCCGCGGTGCGGCGCTATCCCGTCGTCGAAAGCGGCAGCTGGATCTGGGTGTGGATGGGCGATGCGGCACAGGCCGACCCGGCCCTGGTGCCGCCCTCGATCGCGCTCGATGATCCTGGCTATCGCCTGCAGGCGAGCCAGATGGACTACGCCGCCGACTACCAGCTCATCGACGACAACCTGCTCGATCTGTCGCACCTCAGCTACGCCCACGAAAAGACGCTGGGGCTGGGCTCGCCGCAATGGGCCGACGAGCGTCCGCGCATCATTCGCCTCGATCGCGGCCTGCGCGTGCAGCGCTGGCTGCGCAACCAGGTGCGCGGCTATGTGCGCGACGAAACCTACGACATGTGGAACGCCTACGACTTCCTGGTGCCCGGCATCTTCCTGATGCGCACGGCCTGGTACGCGCCGGGCACCGCCGATCGCCTGCAGCTCAAGCCGCCGATCGAGCCGCCGCTCTTCCTGCGTTGCGACGAGCAGGCGGTGACGCCGATGACGACTCGCAGCGCGCGCTATTTCTTCGCCACCGGCGCGCGCAACGGCGACATCGACCAGACGCAGCTCGAGCGCATGTACGGCGTCGTCGAAGCCGCCTTCGGCGAGGACAAGGACATCATCGAGGCGCAGCAGATCGTGATCGACCGCGATCCGACGCGGCGCATGCTGCCCACCAGCCTCGATGCCGGCCCGACCCAGTTCCGCCGCATCCTGCAGGAAATGGTCGAGCGCGAGACGCAGGCGCCGCAACGCACGGCGGCGGTGGCGGAGTGATGAGAACACCTTTTCGGACCGCGGGCGTCCACGCCCGCACTCGCTCGAAGCGAAAAGCGTAGAGCGAGTACTGGTCGGCGCTGACGCGCCGATGCGCGCGTGGACGCGCGCGGTCCAAATCCCTACTCCTCCCCACCGGTGCGGCGGCGCAGGGTCTCGGCGTCGTAGTTCTGGCCGATCGACATGGCGCAGATGCGCGAGATGTGCACCATCGGCAGGCCGCTCTCGTCAGCCCAGGCGTTGAACTGGTCCTGGATCTTGCGCCGGTCCTTCTTCGAGGTCGGTGTCTCGGCGATGTCGAGGCCGGCATCGCGCAGGCAGAACACCACGTCGCGCGACAGGATGAAGCTGTCCTTGCCGATGAAGCGCAGGAAATACTGCCCGGTGTTGCCGCCCAGCCGGGCGCCGCGCTTGCCCAGCAGGTCGAGGAGGCCGATCTGGTCGGTCGCCGGCCAGGCGGCCAGGAACTTGCCGACGCTGCCATGCTCGGCCGCGAGCTCGGTCACGAACTTGGCGTTGTCGCGCACCGCCATGATCTTGGCGCCGTTGCGCACGATGCGCGTGTCGCGCGTCAGTTCGTGCCAGAACTCCTCGGACTGAAACAGCAGGCGCTTGGGCGCGAAGCCGATGAAGGCTTCCTCGAAACCCGGCCACTTGTTCTCGATCACGCTCCACACGAAGCCAGCCGAGAAGATGCGCTTGGTCATCCCGGCCAGCGCCCGGTCATCCTTCAGCCGCGCCAGCGCCTTGGCATCGGGCACCGGCGGCAACAGGGCGGTGAGCGCGCGATCGCTGCCCTTGCGCTTGGCGGCGCGCGCCCGGATCGTCTTGAAGGATGGCATGGCTCGGTTTCGTCCTCCTCCGAAGGCAATGGTGCGTCCCGGCCGACGCATGCGCCCGCCGGTTCGCGCCGCGGTCAACTTATGGGACCATCGGGCTACTATTGCATCAGCGGCGCAGGGGCACAAAGCAGCCGCTGCGGCGTTGTTGTGATGCGCGGGCCTGCGCGATTGTCTGTCCGGGAGGGTGCCATGGCTGCCCAGTTCGACCTGGTGGTGCGCAACGGCACGGTGTTCGACGGCACGGGCGGTGCGCCGCGCGAGGCCGATGTTGCGGTACGCGATGGCCGGATCGCCGCGATCGGCCGCGTCGCTGGCGCCGGGCGTGAGGAGATCGATGCGCGCGGCATGGCGGTGACGCCTGGCTTCGTCGACATTCACACCCACTACGACGGCCAAGTGACCTGGGACGACCGCTTCACCCCTTCCTCGGGTCATGGCGTCACCACCGTGGTGATGGGCAATTGCGGCGTCGGCTTCGCGCCGTGCCGGCCGCAGGACCGCGACACCCTGATCAAGGTCATGGAGGGCGTCGAGGACATCCCCGAACTGGTGATGCGCCAGGGCGTGCCGTGGAACTGGCAGAGCTTTCCCGAGTATCTCGACGCGCTGGCCGTGCGGCGCTGCGACATCGACTTCGCTACCCAGGTACCACATGCGCCGCTGCGCGTCTTCGTGATGGGCCGCCGCGGCGTCGACCGCGAGCCCGCCACGGCAGCGGATATGGCGGCCATGGCGTCGATGGTGGAGGAAGGGCTCGAGGCCGGTGCGCTGGGCTTCACCACCTCGCGCTCGCTGTTCCACCGCACATCCGACGGCGCGCTGACGCCCACGATCACCGCGGCCGAGGAGGAGCTGGCGGCGATCGCGCGCGGCATGGGCCGCATCGACAAGGGCGTGATCCAGCTGCTCGACGACTTCCAGGACACGACGGCTGACGGCGCTACCGAGTTCGCCATGCTGCGCCGCCTGGTGACGCTGTCGCGGCGGCCGTTGTCGTTCACGCTGCTCGACGTCTCGCTCTATCCCGGCCGCTGGGAGACTCTGCTGCGCGAGGTGGAGCGTGCCAACCGCGATGGGCTGCCGATCCGCGGCCAGGTCGCGGCGCGCCCGGTCGCCATCCTCTACGGGCTGGAGCTATCGTTCCATCCCTTCTCGACCTGCCCGAGCTATCGCGACGTCGCCGACCTGCCGCTGCCGCAGAAGCTCGCCCGGCTGCGCGATCCTGCCTTGCGGTCACGCCTGCTGGCCGAAGAGCCGGTCTACAGCAACCCGCAGATGCTGGCGTTCATGCGCAACGTCGGCAACATGTTCGTGCTGGGCGATCCGCCGGAATACACGCCGGCCGCCGACCGCCGGCTGGATGCGCGCGCAGCGGCACTGGGCGTCTCGCCGCTGGAACTCGCCTACGATCTGCTGGTGGCGGACGACGGCCGCACGATCCTGTTCCATCCCGGCGCCAACTACAGCGACTGCTCGGACATCAACATGGCGCGCATGCTGCGGCACGAGCACACCGTGATGGCGCTGGGCGACGGCGGTGCGCACTACGGGCTGATCTGCGACGCTAGCTACACCACGCACGCGCTCACCTACTGGACGCGCGATCGCCAGGGCGAACGCTGGCCGCTGGCGTGGACCGTGCGGCAGCTCACCGACGTGCCGGCGCGCACGGTGGGCCTCGGCGATCGCGGGCGGCTGGCGGTCGGCTACAAGGCCGACATCAACGTGATCGACGTCGACCGCCTGCGTGTCGCAGCACCACGTCCCGTGCACAACCTGCCTGGCGGCGGGCGGCGGCTCGAACAGAAGGCCGACGGCTACCGCGCCACCATCGTGGGCGGCGACATCACCTATCGCGACGGCGCCTTCGCCGGCGCGTTGCCGGGACGGCTGGTGCGCTGGGCTCGACCTGGCCCCAACGCACTTGGCTAGGAGCCAGCGCTTGCCCGTATCCAGGTATTGCGGATGAAGCCCCAGGGCATTGCCGCCTCGAGAATAAGGCGATCCTCTTCCAGGCGAAACGTCCGCACCTGTGCCTTGTTCTCGAGATTCGGGACCGAGGCGCCCTCGATGAAATGCGTCACCGTGCCGGCGCTGGCATCAACCGTGTAGCGCCCGAAATATCCGAAATACTGCTGAAAAGCCTCGGCGAGAACGTCGACCGACGCGTCGCGATAGTCGTCCGAAGCGAAGGCGGCACGATCGGCGCGAACGAGTTGCGCAGACATGCGTCCGTCGGCGGTATAGATCACCTGCCCCAGGGCGCGGTCACCGAACGGCAAGCGCTTGGCGCCGTCCTGGATGATCTCAGCGCACTCCAGGAGAGACCAGGCGCCCACCAGGACCGGGCTAACGGCGTGCGTTTCATCGGTCGCCTGATTCGTGGCACCAGGCATCGTATTGCTCCTTCAACGGCTTGCCCGAAACCGGGCGCCCAGCTGTCATAGGGCCGCCGACGGGCACCGTGCAATGACGTGACGGGTCATGCACGGCTCCGCGGCATCGAGAGACGCGCGGCGCGAAGGGCTGCATTGGCCGCCTCGAATCGCGGGCGACACGCCCCAAGCCGTGTCGTCAGAACCTGCAATTGACAATCGTCTTCCATGGAAGATAAATAGATGACCGCTGGCAGGGGAGGACATACGCATGCTGCCAAAGGAAGAAAACGACACCATGTGCCGCGTCGGGCCGGGTACGCCGATGGGAACGGCCTTCCGGCGCTTCTGGGTACCCGCGCTCCTGTCCGAGGAGCTGCCGCATCCGGATTGCGATCCCAGGCGCGTGCAGGTGCTGGGCGAGGATTTCGTGGCCTTCCGCGACACCGCGGGGAATGTCGGACTGCTCGACGAGTATTGCTGCCATCGCAGCGCGTCGCTGACGCTGGGCCGGGTCGAGGGCGGCGGATTGCGCTGCATCTATCATGGCTGGAAGTTCGCGGTCGACGGCACCGTGCTGGAGACACCCAATGTCGCCGACCCGCGCTTCAAGGAGCGCTTCAAGGCGAAGGCCTATCCGGTGCGCGAGGCCGGCGGCCTGATCTGGGTCTACCTCGGACCCCGGGCCCAAATGCCCGCGTTTCCCAAGTGGCCCTGCTTCGATGTTCCGGCGTCCAATCGCCTCGCCGTCTACGCGGTGCTGAACTGCAACTTCGTCCAGGTCATAGAGGGACTTGTCGATTCCTCGCACCTCAGCACGCTGCATACGTCGCCGCTCAGGACAACGGATGGCTCGGAACTCGACTTCGCGAAAAAGACGAGCCACATGCAGGTCGATACCGCGCCACGCATCGAAGCCGAGGACACCGACTTCGGCTTCCACTACGTCGCCATGCGCAACGTCCCGGGTGAGGCCGGGGAGAGCGTGATGGCACGCGTCGCGGCCTTCGTGCCGCCCTGCTTCGTGCTCAACCCGAACGGCGACCTATTCTTTGCGGTCGTTCCTGTGAACGACGGCCGCTGCCTGTTCTTCCATGTCTGGTGGGATGCCGAGAAAAAGTTCGGCGAAGAGCCGCTCCGAAGCCAGATGCTGACCTTCGTCGGGCTCGATCCGGCGGCGCTCGATGCCTATGGGCTCAGCCTGCACACCTGCGGTACGCCGCAGGCGGCATGCCGCGACAACAATTTCCTGCAGGACCGCGATGCCCAGCGACGCGGGCATTTCACGGGTCTGCCGAGCTTCACCCAGGAAGACGCGGCCGTGAGCATGTCGGCCGGGCCCATCCGCGACCGCTCGAAGGAGATCCTGTCGGTCGCCGACGTCGCCCTGCCGCGCCTCTATCGCGCGCTGCTCACGTGCGCCCGACAGGCCAGTGCCGGCCAGGATCCGATCGGCCTTCACGCCGACACCGCGCACATTGCCGGCGCCTCGGGCGTGCTGGCGGACGGCGCACACTGGCGTTCGCTGGTACCGAGACACAAGGTCGGCGCAACGAAGGCGAGTGCCGCCTAACCGCTCGGTTGACCACCGCACATTCTTGTGTGATCTTCCATGGAAGATCACACAAGACAATCAATAACGCACCCTGGGAGGGCGTCATGGGAAGGTCGCAGCCGCGGATCGCGGCGTTGCTTGCGTTTGGCGTGGTCGCTGCGTTCGGCGCATCGCTGGCCCCTGCCCGGTCGCAGGCCGACGCGCCGATCAAGATCGGCATTGTCGGACCGCTCACCGGCCCGTTCGCCACCACCGGGGTCGCCTTTCGCCAGGGTGCAGAAGCCTACGCCGCGCTGCATGGCGACAAGGCCGGCAGCCGGCGGATCGAGGTGATCTATCGCGACAGCGCCGGCAATCCGACGACGGCCAAAGGTCTTACCGAGGAGCTGCTGGTCAAGGACAAGGTCCAGATGCTGGGCGGCTACATGCTGACGCCCGAAGCGGTCGCCGCCGTGCCTGTCGTCAACGAGACGAAGACGCCACTGTTCCTGTTCAATGCCGCGACGCCGGTGCTGCTGAAGATGTCGCCCTATTTCCTGCGCATGGGCCAGAACATCACGATCCCGGCGGATCTCGGCGCGACATGGTCGCGTCAGCAGGGCAAATCGCGCGGCTACGTGGCCGTCGCCGATTACCTGCCCGGCCACGCCGTCGAAACGGCCTTCATTGCCAAATTCGAGGCCGAGGGTGGCAAGATCGTCGGCAAGGACCGCATTCCGCTCAACACTGTCGATTTCGCACCCTTTGCCGAGCGGATCGCCAATGCCAATGCCGACGTGCTCGAAATCTTCATCACGCCGGGCGCGCCGGCAGTCGGCTTCATCAAGGCGCTGGCCGCGCGCGGGCTCACGCAGAAGATCCTGATCATCGGCCAGGGTGAGGCGGAAGACAACGACCTCCACCTGTTCGACGATTCGGTCCTGAACTTCCACTCCATCATCTACATCGCCGGAAGCCTCGACATTCCCGAGAACAACGCGTTGAAGGACAAGTTGCGTCAGAAGTTTGGGGCCGACACGACGACCAGCGCCTTCACCGTCGGCGCCTTCGATGGCCTGCACGTGATGTACAGGATGGCCGAGAACCTGGCGGGCAAGCGCTTCGATGGCGATGCGGCGATGAAATCGGTGACCGGCTATTCGTGGAAAAGCCCGCGCGGACCGGTGACCATCCATCCCAGCCGGGAACTGGTTCAGAATTTCTACGTGCGTCGCGTCGAGAAGGTCGGCGGCAAGATGCAGAACACCGTGATCCATACGTTCCCTTCCGTCGAGCCGCCGCCGCCGGCGAAGTGAGACTCGTGGCCGGACGTTCCAGCGGATGACTATCGCCTCGTTCATCCTGCTCTACGGCCTCTCCTACGGCCTCGTGCTCTGCCTGATCGCGGTCGGCCTCGTCGTCACCATGGGGCTCATGCGCGTAGTGAACCTGGCGCACGGCGCGTTTGCCGCGATCGGCGGGTATCTCGCGACCGGCCTCATGGTCCAAGCGGCCATACCGCTGCCGCTCGCCATCGTGTTGGCCGTCGTCGCGGTCGGCCTGTTCAGCCTGGTGATCGAGCGGCTGGTCTTCGTGCACCTCTATACGGCCCCCGAGCTGGACCAGATGCTGTTGACGATCGGCCTGAATTTCCTGGCGATCGGTGGTCTCACCCTGTTCTTCGGGCCGAACGTCTATCCGACCAAGCTCCCCCCTTACCTCGCCGGCAGCGTGGATTTCGGCTTTCGGGCCTTCGAGATCTACCGCCTTGCCGTCATCGGCGTCGGCCTCGTGGTGATGGCCACCCTCATCATCGTCTTCGAATGGACGACCGTCGGCGCCCGGTTGCGGGCGTCGGTCGACAACCGGAGCATGGCACAGGCTGCCGGCATCAACGTGCCGCGCCTGTTCTCGCTGACGTTTGTCGTCGGCAGCGGGCTGGCGGCGCTGGGCGGCGCCATCGGCGCGCCGATGCTGCCGCTCGAGCCCAGCTATCCGTTCAAATACCTGGTCCTGGTCCTCATCATCGTCGCCCTGTCGGGTTTCGGGCGGATCAAGGACGCGCTCGGCGTCTCCATCCTGATCGGCATCACCGAGACCGCCGGCCGTTACTTCTGGCCCGAGGCCAGCGGATTCGTGATCTACGTGCTGCTCGTCGCTGTGATCATCTGGCGTCGCGACGGCCTCTTTGTGCGCAGAGCGTCCTCGTGATCCGCATCGCGCAGAGCGCCCTGCTGTCGCGACATCGGTTCCACTGGCCGGAGGCCCTTTTCTGGCTGGCGGCGGTCGCTGTCTATTTCCTGTTTCCCCAGTATCTCGCCATCGCCACGACGGTGCTGATCGTGGCGTTGTTTGCCGTCTCCTACAACCTGGCGATCGGCTTTGCCGGCATCCTGACGCTGGGCCACGGGCTGTTCTTCGGGATCGGCGCCTATTGCGCGGGCTGGATCGCGTTGCTGGGCTGGACCGAGGCGGTGAGCGGTGCGCTGGCCAGCGGCATCATCGCCGCACTGGTCGCGGGCGCCCTGGGACCGTTCCTGCTGCGCCTGACAGGGCTGCCGCTGATCATGGTCACCCTGGGCGTCAGCGTCATCGTCTACGAAGCCGCCAACAAGGCATCCTGGCTCACCGGCGGCGACGACGGCCTGACCGGGTTCACCATGTCACCCCTGCTCGGCGCGTTCCGGTGGTCGGTGTTCGGCGACACCAAGTACTTCTATGCACTGGGCTGGCTGTTCGTGCTGTTCTACGCCGTCAAGCGCATCGTCGCATCGCCATTCGGCGTCTCATTGCAGGGCATACGGGAAAACGCGCTGCGCATGCGCCTGATCGGAACCTCGACACTGCGGCATCTGGTGATTGCCTACAGCCTGAGTGCCGGCGTAGCCGGCGTCGCCGGTGCCCTGTCAGCCCAGTCAAACGCCTTCGTCGGTCTTGGCGTGCTGGGCCTGGACATGACCATCGACGGCCTTGTGATCGTGGTGCTGGGAGGCATCGGCACGCTGTACGGGGCGCTCATCGGCGCGCCGGTCTACATGCTCGTGAAGCACTTCGCCCAGCAGTGGAATCCCTTCTACTGGATGTTCGTCGTTGGCGCGCTGCTGATCGTGGTCGTGCGTTTCGGCCGTGGCGGCCTGCTCGGCATGGCCCAAGCCGGGCTGGCATGGTTGATCAGACGATGACGTCGCCGGCGCTGCAGGCCCGCGGCCTGCGCAAGGCTTATGGCGCGCTGGTGGTCACCGACAATGTCGATCTGACGTTGGCGTCCGGTTGTCGCCATGCCCTGATCGGCCCGAACGGCGCCGGCAAAACGACATTGGTCGGCCTTCTGAGCGGTGCCCTGCAGCCCGATGGCGGCCGCATCGCGCTCGCCGGTGATGACATCACCGACATGGGCGCGCATCGCCGGGTCAAGCAGGGGCTGGTGCGCACGTTCCAGGTCAGCAGCCTGTTTCCGGCCTTCAGCGTTGCCGAGAACCTCTATCTTGCGATCAGCGAGCACGCCGGCGTGACGTCGAGTCTCTTTAGGGTTGCCGGCCGACAGCGGCTGTTGCTGGAACGCGCCGAGATGCTCATCGAACGCATGGGATTGCAGGACGACGCGTATCGCCCGGTCTCAACGATCGCCTACGGCAAACAGCGCTTGCTGGAACTGGCGATTGCTCTGGCGCTCGAGCCCAAGGTGCTGCTGCTGGATGAACCTGCCGCGGGCATCGCGGCCGCCGAAGCCGGCCTGGTCCTCGATGCGATTGCGGGCCTGCCGGCCGATATCGCGGTTCTGATGATCGAGCATGACATGCAGATGGTCCGGCGCTTCGCGACCGAGGTCAGCGTTCTGGTCAACGGCCGCATGCTGATGACCGGAACGCCGGAGACAGTGATGTCCTCCGAGGCTGTCCGCGCCGTCTATCTGGGTCGGGCCGGCCGCTGAGCGCCCTACAGGCACGAATCGACACTGCGCAGCCATTCGATACCGGCAGCCTCGGCGGCAGCATCCGGAGTCGACCAGCCGTGCTCCAGCTCAACCAGCCCCTTGAACTGCCGGTCGACCAGCCACCGCAGGATGTTGGGAAAGTTGAGCTCGCCGGTGCCGGGCTCCAGTCGGCCGGGATTGTCGGCGAGCTGGACGACGGAAACCAGGTCCCAGCACGCTTCCAGGTTGGCGAGGAGGTCGCCGTCCATGATCTGGACGTGCGAGGTATCGAAGATCAACCGCACCGCCGGGCTGTCCACGGCTTTGGCCACGGCATAAGCCTCGCCGATATGGCTCAACAGCATGTTGGGCAAACTCCGACGGCTGAGCGATTCGAGGCACAGCACGACCCCGGCCCGCTCGGCGCGATCGGCCATTCGTTTCAGGTTCTCGACCATCGCCAGCTGCTGCCACGCCAGCGGCGCGCGCGGATCGGCGCCGGCGATCACGGCGACAAGACGCGACCCGACGCGCCGCGCACAATCGATGGCCTGATCGATTTCCGTGGCGATCGCCTGGCGTCGGTCAGGATCGGCGCTGGTCCATAGCGGCTGCATTGCGGTTTGCACCGGCGCGAAGAGGATGCACCCGGCCTCCAGGCCGCGCCGCTGCAGCGCATCGCCGATGGCACGCTGTTCCTCGACGGGACGGGTCCGGCCAAGCGCATATTGCACGCCGGCAAAGCCGAGGTCTGCCGCGAAGGCGATATGGCGCAACGGATCGAGCGAACCGACCGCGTGAAGGTACAGTGGCGTATCGGCCGACCGGTAACCGAGATGGGATGCGTAGCGCAGTTTCCAGCCCATGAACGAGATCACCCGGCAACAATTGGTTTGGTCCGCCACCGAATTCGCCTAAATACGGCGAGCACTGGATCAGGGGCATCAACGCGATGACGAAGACAGAATACGTCAGTCATGTCGAGGAGATCACCGAGGACTGGCAGCGGGAGCGGCCGGACATCGATCTCGACCGGTTCCTGTTTTCCATCTACGTGCAGCGCCTCGGCCGGATCATCCAGCAGGATTTCGAACGGCTGTGCCAGTCCGAGCACCGCTTGCGATCCTCCGACGTGCGCGTGCTGCTGGCATTGCGCCGGCGGGGGCCGCCCTACGCCCAGCGTCCCACCGATCTGTTTCGCGCCCTGCTGATCACCTCCGGTGCCGTCACCAAGCAGGTCGACCGCCTGGTTGCCAGGAAGCTGGTCGTCCGACTTCCGGATCCGGACTATCTCAAGGGCTTCCTGGTCAAGCTGACGGACAAGGGGCTGAAGCTCGTCGATGGCATTGCCAACGAGATCGCCGACGGCACGGCGATCGCGCCGGAAATGTCGGCGATCTCGCGCACGGAGATTCGAAACGCCGGCCATTTCTGCCTGCGTGCCCTGAAACTGCTCGAGAGCCAGCGCCTGCCGCCGGAGCCGAAGCGCGGTGGCGGCAAGCGGGGAAAAACTCGCGCGAAGGCTTGAGGCACCGAGCGTCGCTTGCGCGCGGACTGTGCTTGACGGTGGTTCGGATGCCATGATCTTCTGTGGAAGATCAATGGAGGCACCATGCCGGGCACCGTCATCCCCGACTATCCTGGCCTGTCCCGTCTGACGAACCGGAACTTTGTCGTGCTGGGTGCCGGCCAGGGCATCGGCGAACAGGCAGTCCACGCCCTGTCGCAGGCCGGGGCGCGGGTCCTGTGCGTCGACCTCGAGCCGGAACGCGCCGGGGCCATCGCCAAGGCGGTGTCCGGTCATCCCTGCGCCGCCGACGTCACGACGCGCGCAGGCCTCGCCAAGGTCTTCGCCGATGCGCGCGCGGCCTTTGGCGCCGTGCACGGCGTCGTCGACATCATCGGCATGGCGCGCATCAAGCAACTCGCCGACTTTACCGACGACGACTGGGAATGGCAGTTCGGCATCGTCCTGCGCCATGCCTTTCTCACGCTTCAGGTCGGCGCGGCCGCGATCGCCGACGCCGGCGGCGGCGCCATGGTGTTCGTGGGCTCGATGGCCGGCAACCGTGTCGTGCCGAACCAGACGGTCTATGGGACCGCGAAGGCGGCGTTGCATCATCTCGTGCGCGGCGCGGCGAACGAGCAGGCCGGCAAGCGCGTCAGGGTCAACGCTGTCGCGCCAGGCTTCATCCGCACGCCGCGGCTGGAGGAAATTCTCTCGCCCGAGCAGTGGCGCACCATCGAAAGCCGCATTCCGCTGCAGCACGCGGCAAGCCCGGCCCAGATCGCCGCGACAATCCTGTTCCTGGCCAGCGATCTCAGCAGCCATGTGACGGGCCAAGTGCTCGCCGTCGATGGGGGCCTCGGCAACGCCGCCGCCGTGCCGGATCTCGCCTGGGGCCAGGCACGACCGGCGACGTGATTCGCTGCGGTGCGCGATCAAACTGTCATCCCGAGCGGAGTGAGGGATCTCCCGCGAATGGAGACTCCGTTACCAGGAGATGTCTCGCTGCGCTCGACATGACGGACTGGCCGAACCACCGCAAGATCCTTCGCTGCGCTCAGCATGACGGTCGCGCGCCGCCTAGTCGGCGGCCGATTCGAGTTCGATGTTGCCGGTGGCGGCATCCTGCCAGCGCGCGCCGGCTGGCAGGTCGATGTCGGTCGCCACCAGTCGCGAGAGATCGGGCAACATCGCGCCGATGGCGTCGCCGCCGTCCTTGACGCGCCGGATGTTCTCCAGGATTCGCCGGCGCAGACGCATCACCGCCCGGTCGGCCGCGACCAGATGCTCCTGGGTGCGGTCCATGATCGGACCCATCGATATCGATATGACCGCGTCTTCCTGCTCGAGGCCCCGCAAGCCGGTCCAGTTCGTCCGCATCTTGTCGCGATCCTGGCCCCACACCGTCTTCGCGGTGACCAGGAAATCGCAGCTTGCCGGGTCGTAGAACCGTGCGTCGTCGAGACCGAGGATGCGTATCACCCGGTCGCGATCGACGACCTCCGTCGGGCTATCGACGCAGATGTACGTGGCCGTGTGCTCGTCGTCCTCGGCGACCTCGAACACCGTGTAGTAGCTGGTCGGCGATGGAATGATGCGCGTCCAGGGCATCATGAGCGGCACGATACGGCAGTTTTCGATGTCGATGCCGTTGTCGTCCTTGCGGTCCGTCTTGCGCCGTGCCGCGTAATGGAAGCCGAAGGCCGTGTCCTCGATCTCCAGTTTCGGCGCCATGTCGTCGCTCACCAGCGTCCCGGGATTCATGACGTCGCCGGCCGACTGAAATGTGCTATCGACCCATCCCGGGCGCGCCATGTCGCTGTGCAGCACGCCGACATGCGAGCTGTCGGCGCCCCCTTCCCAGAGCTGCAGGTAATTCGCATGGACGTTGATCCGCACGACCGTGCGGTTCGCCTCCGGCACGTCCATGAAGCGGTAGCGCGTGAAGGGAGGCTCCTTCTCCTTCGGACCGAGGTACGTCCAGACCAGGCCGCCCGCTTCGCGCACGGGGTACGCCTTGGCCCGCTGATGGGTCCGGAACTTAGGATCGGGATGGTTCGGGGTCTCGAGAATCGTTCCGTCAACCGCGAACTTCCAGCCGTGGTAGAGGCAGCGGATGCCGCAATCCTCGACGCGACCCAGAGCCAGCGATGCGCCGCGGTGCATGCAGAGCTCCTGCAGCACGCCGATCTTTCCGTTGGTATCGCGGAAGGCGATCAGGTTCTCGCCGAGCAGGCGAACGCGCAGCGGCGGGCTGTCGCGGCCGGCAATCTGTTCGGCGGTGCAGGCCGGGATCCAGTAGCGCCGCAGCGTGTCACCCAGCGGCGTACCGGGTCCAACGCGGGTCACCAGTTCATTCTCATCGCGCGTCAGCATGGCATCACCGTACCATTGATCTTCCATGGAAGATCATAGATTATGCCTCTGCCGGGGCCATGACAACAGGTTTCCGGACCGGTCTGCGCGGTACGGAAGGTTGCTGGCCGGGCAACGTAGCGGCGACGCGCATCACGCACGGGGGCCTGGATGTCGTCAGTCACGCCGGCGCTTGACGTTCAGGCCCTTCGCGGCGGCTGGGGGCCGACGACTGTCGTGGATGGGGTCGACCTGGTGCTGGGCGCCGGCGACGTGGTCGCCATCATCGGCCGCAATGGCGTCGGCAAGAGCACGCTGATGGAGGTCATCGTCGGCCGCGCGCGGCGCCACGCCGGCGCCATCCGGATTGCCGGCGCGGATGTGACCGACCACGCCATTCATCGCCGCGCGCGCCTAGGGCTCGGTTACGTCCCGCAGGAGCGCGAAGTGTTCAAGAGCCTCACGGTGCGGGAGAACCTTGCCGTGGCGCAGCAGCCGGGCACATGGGATGGGGCAACGGTCTTCGACCTGTTTCCCTCACTGGCGAACCGGCAGCACAACCACGCCGGCCAACTGTCGGGCGGCGAGCAGCAGATGTTGGCGATCGCCCGCGCGCTGGTGGGCAATCCAAGAGTCCTGCTCATGGACGAGCCGTCCGAAGGGCTCGCTCCGGTCATTGTCGAACAGCTGGTCGCAGCCTTGTCGGCCATAGCCCGTGACGGCTCGATGGCTTTCCTGCTGGTCGAGCAACGCATCGATGTCGCGCTGGCGCTTTCCAGTCGCTGCCTGGTCATGGATCGCGGCCGGTTTGTGCATGATGGCGACAGCGCAGTCCTGCGCGGCAATCCGGAGCGCCTGGGCGATCTGCTGGGATTGCAGCACGCCGCGTAGCCACGCCGGACGCGGCCGGCGGCGGATCACAGCGTCCGGAACCCGCCGTCGGCCATGATGATGGAGCCGGTGACGTAGGCCGACATGTCGGAGGCGAGAAAGACGGCCGGACCCGCGATGTCCTCCGGCTTGCCGGTACGGTTCAGCGGCGTGTGCCGCATGACGGCGGCGACCATGTCGGGGTTGTTGGCGCGCGCGGCGGCATTGATCCTGGTCTCGATCAGTCCGGGCCCGATGGCATTGACGCGGACACCGTCCTTGCCGAGCTCGGCCGCCAGCGCCCGCGTGAAGCCGAGCACGCCATGCTTGGAGGTCGTATAGGCCGCCGAGTTCGGCCAGCTCGCGTGCACGAATGACTGGATCGAGCCGATGTTGACGATCCGTCCCCGGGTGGCCCGCAGCTGCTCGAGGAAGGCGTGTGTGACATTGAACACGCCGTCGAGATTGATGCCGAGGATGTCGTCCCAATCCTTGGCCACGGCGGCGGGATCGCCGGTGATCGGATTGCGCCGGTTGATGCCGGCGTTGTTGACGAGGATCGAGATGTTGCCGCTCTTCGCGATATCGGCGGCCGCAGCCTTGCAGGCCTCGCGGTCGGTGACGTCGAGCGTCATCGCCGACGCCTTGCCGCCCGCGGCCGTGATGAGTCCGACGGTTTCGTTGGCGCCCTCGAGGTTGACGTCAAGATTGACGACGCGCGCACCTTCCCGGGCATAGGCCTGGCAGATGCCTTGTCCAATGCCCGATCCGCCGCCGGTCACGGCCGCGATATGCCCCGCGAGAAGTCCTGCCATGGGATCCTCCTGTTTTTTCTGCCCTATCCCGCCTACGTGTCGCGCCGCTTGAACGCGCGCAGGTCGTGCGCGTCGGGCAGCGTCCGGGGATCGCGGCCATCGGCGAACAGCCGGTATTTCTGGACCTTCTGGGTTCCCGTCACCGGCAGTTCGTCGACGAAAACCACCCACCCCGGCGCCTTGTAGTAGGCCATCTGCCGGTAACAATGGTCGAACAGCCGGCGCGCGAGCGCGGCGTCGGGTGGCGCATCGCGGGCCACGATGCAGGCCAGCACCTCCTCGTCGCGCATCTCATCCTGCACCGCGACGACCGCCACCTGGGCCACGCTCTCGTGCCCGTGCAGGCAGGCCTCGACCTCTGCGGCGGCGATGTTCTCGCCCGACCGCCGGATGATGTTCTTCTTGCGGTCGACGAAGTACAGCATGCCCGAATCATCCCGGTTGACGACGTCGCCGGTGTGGAACCAGCCGCCGCGCCAGGCCGCTTCCGTCGCGTCGGGCTGGTTCAGGTAGCCGGAGAAGGCGGCGCGCCGCGGCTCCTCCGCCGAGTGGCGGACCAGCAGCTCGCCGGATTCTCCTGGCGCCACGTCGTGATCATCGGCATCGACCACACGCACCTCCAGTCCCGCCTGGGGGCGGCCCATGGCGCGGGTGTGCACCTGTCGCGGCTCGTGGCAGTCGGCCAGCACACAGCACATCTCTGTCATGCCCCAGACCTCGACCAGGGGAAAACCGAAGCGCGCCTCGAACGCGGCGTGCAACGTGGGCTCGACACCGGCCCCGAGCCCCCACTTGATCCGGTGCGCCCGGTCCTGCTCGCCGGGCGGCTCGTTCATCAGCACGGGCACGATCACGCCCAGGTAGTGGATGGCCGTGGCGCCGGTCTCGCGGATCTCGCGCCACCAGTCGGTCCGGCTGAACCGCTCGGGGATGATGTGACAATTACCGCTCAGCATCACGCCGAAGAACAGGAAGATGGCGGCGTTGACGTGGAACAGCGGCAGCGGACAGTAGACGCGTTCCTGTCCTTCGTCGATCGTGAGCCGCCCGCCAAGGTTGCGGTACCAGTTGCCGACCGTGAGCTCGTACCCGTGGCTCAACACGCAGCCCTTCGGCCGGCCGGTGGTCCCCGATGTGTAGAGCAGGCTCGCTTCGGTCCGCGGGTGCACCGCGCCGGACAGCGGCGCCGGACGGGGTGCCGGTGAGAACCCCGTGGCCAACGCTTCGAGCCGGTCGACAGCGATATCGCGGCCGCTGGCGGCGATACCCTCGCGCAGCTGCACCAGGCGGGCACCGACCGTCACCGCCAGGTCGGCATGCGAGTCGCGCAGGAGGTGGGCGATTTCCGCCGCCCGATAATCCGGGTTGATCGGCACCCAGGAGATACCGAGCGCGTTGCACGCCACCTTCAGCAGCAGCATCTCCGGCCGGTTCTCCAGCAGGAACGCGATCCGGTGCCCATGGCCGTAGCCGGCATCCCGCAGCGCCGCGACGTAGCCGGCGACACGACGCCCGGCCTCGGCATAGCTGATGGTGGCCCCTTCAGGGAGATAAGCCCGCTCGGGATCGCGCGGCACCATCAGCAGCAGGTTGCCGCCGTATCCCGTCACCGCTTCCGAGAACACCGCGCCGATCGTCCGGTCCAGGAACATGGACGTCACCCCTCCGCGGCACGGTCCAGGAACTGCGCGCCTGGGAGCGCGGGCCTGCGGCCCGCATCAAGGCGAAGCTTTGCTTTCGGCTGACATGAGCGGGCGGACGCCCGCGCTCCCAGGTCATGCTGGTCGGTCACGCCGCCGCGACGTAGCCGTCGCGGCGCGGATCGCAGGCGCCGGTCATGGCGCCGGTGGCGGCATCGATGGCGATGGCCTGCATGCCGCCCACCCGCATGTGCCAGGCCGGCAGCGGCGAGACGTCGTGGCCGCGTTGGCGCAGCGCGGAGAGCGTCTTGTCGTCGATGCGCGACTCGGGATGCACGGCGCGGCCGTCCATCAGGCGCGCCCGCGGCGCCTCGATCGCCTCCTGCAGCGGCAGGCCATAATCGAGATGCTGCACCAGCGCCTGGACCTGCGTCTGCAGGATGCCGTAGCTGCCCGGCGTGCCCAGCGCCAGCGCCGGCTTGCCGTCGTCGCGCAGGCCGATCGAGGGCGCCATGCAGACCGGCAGCACGCCGCCGGGCGCCGAGCGGTTGGGGCTCTTCGGGTTGACGTCGGCCCAGTACAGGAAGTTGTTCAGGCACACGCCGGTGCCGGGCACGATGACGCCGGAGCCGAACGGACTGCCCAGACTCTGCGTCACGCACACGACGTTGCCGTCGCGGTCGGCGATCGAGAACGAGGTCGTGTGATGCTCGGCCATCGCCGGTTCAGCGGCCGCCGCCGGACCGGCGCTCGCCGTCCACTGCTCGGTCGGCCCCACCACCGGTTGGCCGTCGCGCAGCCGCGCCCGCAGCGACGCGACATGCTCATCGCCCAGCAGCCAGGCGAGCTTTTCCGGTGTCGGATGGTTGTGGGCGATGCGCACGCCGGCGGCGAGGCGGATGGCGCGCCACACCACGTCGAGATGCTCGACGCCGTTGCGCTCCAGGCGCGCCAGGTCGACATCCTCCAGCAGCCGCAGGGTCAGCAGGAACTGGAAACCCTCGCACGGCGGCGTGAGCGTATGCAGGCGCAGGCCGCGATAGGTGACGACGAGCGGCTCGGACCACGCCGGCCGCACCGCCTCGAGATCTTCCATCGTGAGGCATCCGCCGGCCGCGGCCAGATGGTCCACGACGGCGCGGCCCAGCGCGCCGCCATAGAGCAGGCCGGGGCCCTCGGCCGCCAGGCGCTCCAGCGTGCGTGCCAGATCGGGCTGGCGCAGGATGAAGCCCGGCGTGACGCGGCCAGTGCCGTCGGTGTAGGTGCGCGCCCAGGATTCCCACAGCGCCGTGTGGCGGCGCAACTCCGGCGCCGTGCCGTTGGTCTCCTCGACGTTGAACTCGATCAGCGGATAGCCGTCACGCGCCAGCGCAATGGCCGGCGCGAAAATGTCGGACAGCGCCTTGCGGCCGTGGGCGCGCACCATCTCGCACCACCCGGCGAGGTTGCCGGGCGTGCCCACCGACAGGGCGCCGCGCTGCAGCTCGTCGCGCTGGGTGAAGCGCTCGACCGGGAAGCGCCGCGGGATCGGGTTGACGAAGTTCAGCGTGCGCACGCGGCCTTCGGCGGCGACATAGCAGGTCGCGTAGCCCAGCCCGCCGAAGCCGGACATGTAGGGCTCGACGACGTTGAGCGCCGCCGCTGTGGCGGCCGCCGCGTCGAAGGCGTTGCCGCCGGTGCCCAGGATACGGGCGCCGGCCTGGGCGGCCAGCGGATGGGCGGCGGCGACGATGCCGTGCAGCGAAGAGATCGTGGGGCGTTTGCCGTGCAAGAGTGGACCCTCCCGTGGATGGACCGATCTTGCATCGATGCCGCGACACGCCACCACTGGCGATTCCGCCGGGGCTGGGGCGCAACCATGTGGCGGCACATCCGGCCTCGGCGTGCGCATGATAGTCTCGTCGATGAGACTGTGTGTCGACAGCAAGAGAACAGAGGAGGAAACCATATGCCCAACCACGTGCCCAAGTCAGAAAGGCGTATCTCGCGTCGCACGCTGGCGCCATTGGCCGCCACCGCGGCCGTTGCGGTCGCCGCCCCGGCCATCGCCCAGCAGTCCGGCGACACGGTCAGATGGCGGCTGGTCTCCAGCTTCCCGAAGAGCCTCGATACGTTGTTCGGTACCGCGCTCACCATCGCGCGCGTCGTGGGTGAGCTGACCGACGGCAAGTTCGTGCTGCAGCCGTTCGCGGCCGGCGAGATCGTGCCGGCACTGCAGGTGCTGGATGCGGTCTCCAGCGGCACGGTCGAATGCGGCCACAGCTACACCGGCTATTACATCGGCAAGAACCCGAGCTTTATTTTCGACGGCTCGCTGCCGTTCGGCTTCACGCCGCGGCAGCACAATGCCTGGCTGCTGTTCGGCGACGGGCGCAAGCTGATGGACGAGGTCTATGACAGCTTCAACGTCGTCGCGTTGCCGGCCGGCAATACCGGTGGCCAGATGTTCGGGTGGTTCCGCAAGGAGCTGAAGACGCCGGCGGACTTCCAGGGCCTGAAGATGCGCACCGCCGGCTTCGGCGGCAAGGTGATGGCCAAGCTGGGCGCGGTGCCGCAGCAGATCGCCGGCGGCGAGATCTATACGTCGCTGGAGCGCGGCACCATCGACGCCTGCGAGTGGGTCGGGCCCTACGACGACGAGAAGCTCGGCTTTCACAAGGTGGCCAAATACTACTACACCCCGGGCGTGATGGAGCTCGAGGCGACCAACCAGCTCTTCATCCAGAAAGCCGCATGGTCCACCCTGCCGCCGCGCTACCAGGCGGCGCTGCGCTATGCCTGCCAGTACGCCATGACCGAGATGCTGGCGTCCTACGATGCCAAGAATGCCCAGGCGATCGCCCGCCTGGTCGCCGCCGGCACGCAGCTGTCGGTGCTGCCCAACGAGGTGGTGCGGGCGCTGCGCAGTGCGCTCGAGACGGTGCTCGACGAGGAAGCCGCGGCCAACGCCCAGTTCAAGAAGATCCTGGAGAACTGGCGGCAGTTCCGTGCCGACCAGCACCGCTGGTTCTCGATCGCCGATACCCGCGCCGAGTTCGCGGTCTACAACTCGGTGCGGTAGAACAGAGGCGCCGACGCAAGAAAGCCTTCATGGTGAGCTTTGTCGAACCATGAAGGTCCCTGCATGACGGCCTGTGCGATACGCTTCATGGTTCGACAGGCTCACCATGAAGCGCTCCGTAGCATCGGACGATGCAAGCAGTCACGCCCCGGCGGAAAAAACACAAGCGTGCGCATCTCGATACTCTCGCGCGGCGCCGAAACGGACTCGGCGATCAGCAGATGATCTCGTCCGGCGGCACAGCGGGATCAGTCGATCACTGCCATCGCGTCCGCCTCGAACAGCCACTCCGGCCGCGCCAGGCGGCTGACGTAGATCAACGTGCTGACCGGTGGTGCCTTGACGTTGATGTACCGGTCGCGCACTTCGCGGAAGGCCGCGATCTGCGCGGGATCGACGGCGGCGACGCAGTAGTTGTTGATCTTCACCAGGTTCTGGAAGCTGCCGCCGGCTGCCGTGAGCGCAGCGCCGAGGTTCTTGAACACTTGTTCGACCTGGGCCTTGAAGTCGTTCTCACCGACAAGCTTGCCGGCGGTATCGTGCGCGACCTGGCCCGCGATCAGCACGAGCCTGCCCTTGGTCACCTCGGCCAGCTGCGAGTAGCCGACGGACGGCGGCATGGTTGCGGGGTTGGAGAGGACGAAGCTCATGCGGCGACTCCCTGAGTTGGACGAAGCGGAACCTGGATTTCGGTGAGATCGAAGCGCGAGTCGTCGGCGCTCGAGAAATGGCGCTCGCGCATGGGCCGGTGCAGCGCGTCGAACTGGCGTTCGTCGTCATGGCGGTAGCCCGTCGCCGCATCAATGCGCGCCGGCCGCAACAGGCCGATCGCCTCGTCGTGGCGCAGCGCCTCGATCGACACGCGGCCCAGCCTGCTGAAGGCTCCGATCCTCATCATAGGCGAATGGTACAGTCTCCCGTCACGGGAGAGTCAAGGCACCTGACGGCCGCCATCCCGAGCGCAGCCCGGGCTCCAGGTTTGGCGCCCCTCCGGGCACCTTCTCCCCGCCTTCGTGGGGAGAAGGTAAGTAGGTCACGCCTCGGGCGGGAAGAACACCAGGGCGCGCACCTCGATGCTCTCGCGCGGCGGGGCGCCGATTGCGGCCGGGTTGTTGAACGAGGTATGGAACGACAGCCGCGCGCGGCCATCGTTGGCGCTGTCGTGCACGCGGATCAGCAGCGCCTCGTCGGTCTGCATCTGCGAGAAATAGTACCAGCGGTGGCTGGGGTTGTAGGCGACCGACGAGGTCTCGCCGCGCACATGCGGATAGACGAGGTCGCTGGCGATCAGGTCGTCGTCGGTGAAGGTGCGCGCATCGCACAGCGCCAGCGGCGAGTCGAGCACCGGCCCGCGGATCGGGCGCCAGACGTTGACGATGCCGAAGCGGTTCTTCAACAGCGCGTCGGCGTCAGCACCGAGATGATCACGCACCCGGCGCGGCGCCGAGTTGATGGTGTGGTCGTTGTGGACCCGGCGCGAGGGTATCGGCACGCCCTGACGCGTGGCGTTACGCACGGTGTGGTCGAAGACGACGACGCGCGAGACGCCCAGCGTGTCGCGCAGCAGGCGTTCGACTTCCGGGTAGTAGGTGCTCTTGACGTCCTCCGGCGCGTAGAAATCGCGCACCTGGGTCGGCGCCTTCACCAGCGCGAAGCCATTGCGATCGAGGTTGAACTCGGACTCGCGGCCGCGGCCGTCCTCGATGCGGATCTCCTGCGGATCGTCGATCCCGTTCCAGGCCGCCTCGCCCGGCGGCGGCTCCCCGACATAGCGCACCGGCTTCTGCGGGCCGTGCTTGAGATAATGAAGCGTCGTCGTAACGGACTGCGGCGAATGACGGACATCGAGTGGCACGATCAACCTCCTGTGGTGATCAACGGGCACACTCGCTAATTTTACACTCCTCGACTGTACGTCAATTGAGTATCACATTCACCATCAGTAGATTATCTCATCCGGCGCGTCACTCCGCGGCGACTCGCGGGGCGGCGTTGCGCTCCAGGCAGCCGATCAGGAAGTCGGTGTCCATCACGTCGCCGAAGGTGGTGTAGATGCTGGCCAAGGTGGCGTTGTGCTCGGCGTCGGTGCGGGCGGCATTGGCGTCGCTGACCATGATGGTCTTGAAGTTCAGCATCATGGCATCGCGCGCCGAGGACTCGCAGCAGACGTTGGTGACGGTGCCGGTGATCAGCACGGTGTCGTAGCCCTGGGCGCGCAGCCGCTCGGCCAGATCGGACGCGCCCGGCAGGAAGGCGCTGAAGCGGTATTTCAGCACGGTCTCGTCGCCGGGATGCACGTCGAGGTCGGGATGAAGCTCATGCCCGCGCGAGCCCGGTTTCATGTTCTCGATCAGCGCGGTGCGCACCTCGGGTGTCATCATCGCCAGCCACTGCGACCACGACACGATGTTGGCGGCATCGATGGTGTTGCGGATCCAGAACACCTTGCCGCCGGTGCGACGCACCGCGGCCGCCAGCCGATTGACCGCGGGCACGATCTCGACCGCGACCGGCACGAAGGCCGCCGCCACCGCCTCGACCATGAAGGCGTTCTGCAGATCGACCACGATCAACGCCGTGGTGCGTGGATCGAGATCGGCATGTACATGCAACTTGCCGCGGCGGCGCAGCACATGGTCGGTCGCCCATTGCGGCATGGTCACGGTATGCATGGTCCCCTCCTCCGTCGACGTCACGATGCGATGGTCGCAGCCGCCAGCACATCGGCATGGAAGCAGCGAATGCTACGCCCGGCCGACGGCTCTGTCTGCGGCGGCGTGGCGGCGCGACACTGCGCGTCGGCATGGCGGCAGCGCGGCGCGAAGGCGCAACCCGGCGGCAGGCGGCGCATGTCGGGCGGGCTGCCGGGAATGGCTTCGATATCGCGGCCGCGATCCTGGCCGTGGATGGTCGAAGCCAGCATGCCGCGCGTATAGGGATGGCGCGGGTTCATCAGCACGTCGCGTACGTCGCCCGCCTCGACGATGCGCCCGGCATACATCACCGCGACTCTGTCTGCGATCTGGGCGGCGACGCCAAGATCATGGGTGACGAAAATCACGCTCATGCCCATCTCGCGCTGCAGCTTGCGCAGCAGCACCAGCACCTGGATCTGCACGGTGGCATCGAGCGCCGTGGTCGGCTCATCGGCCAGCAGCAGGCTCGGCCGGCACGACAACGCCATGGCGATCATCACGCGCTGGCGCAGGCCGCCGGAGAGCTCGTGCGGATACGCCTTCAGCCGCCGTTCCGCCGACGGCACCTTCACGAGGTTCAACAGCTCCAGCGCCCGCGCCAGACCCTGGGCACGGGAGCAGCCATCGTGGCGCACCACCGTTTCGGCGATCTGCTCGCCCACGGTATAGACCGGGTCCAGCGCCGTCATCGGTTCCTGGAAGATCATCGAGACCGTCGAGCCGCGGATGTCGTTCAGCGCCCGCTCGGACAGGCTGAGAATGTCATGGTCGCCCACGCGCATGCGGCCCGAGATTCGGGCGCGATGCTTGGGCAGCAGGCGCATGAGTGCCCGCATGGTGACCGACTTGCCCGAACCCGACTCGCCGATGATGCAGAGCACCTCACCCGGCAGCATCGAGAAAGACACCCCGTTGACGGCCGAGACCGTGGCTTCGCGGCTGACGAACTTGACGCCGAGGTCCTCGACCTCGACCAGCGGCCGCGGCACGGGGCTCGGTGCCTGAGACATTGGTTGCTGAAGCTGCATCAACCGGTCCTCACATGACTTGCACTCCCTCCCCCGCGCAGTG
>Ga0187894_10001771_pt1 | contig 27087 bp, 26 predicted proteins | sample GBC1701081metaG_FD_136650 | JGI IMG/M metagenome (GOLD analysis project Ga0187894, IMG submission 136650) | White microbial mat communities from a lava cave in the Kipuka Kanohina Cave System on the Island of Hawaii, USA - GBC170108-1 metaG ... | reverse complement strand
GCGCCCTTGTTATTGTTTTGAGATCTCATTTTACTATAGCAATTGACGAGTTTTCGCGCGATTTTAAGTTTAACCTCATCAGGTGTTCCAGATAATTCCTCATAAGACATTACGCTTTCTCCTTTTGTCGTTCCAGATATATACGAAGTGGTTTCGTTTTTCACAACAAATACTCCTTTTGTGAAAAGATTGTTAACATAATCTTTTAGTGGAACTCCAAATACCAAAAGAACTATAACTATGAAAATAAGCCCCAAAACGATTGCAATCATTGGCTGGCTAAATCCTTTTTTCATTTTAGTCACCAATTATTGTTGCGCAATTTGTGGAAAATGGCATAAGCTCAAATTGTTCAATATACGGCTCATAATAAAAATACGACTCTCCTTTATCATTGTAAAGATAAACAATTATTTGATCTTGCGTTGTTTTATATTTTGTAGTGTAGTATGGCAAAGAAAGCGCAATCTCTTGAGCAATTTCTTTTTCCTGAGTTAATTTCGCAACTTCTGAAACATATTTTTTTATTTCATCAGTCGCATCTTTATTTATTTGATTTGCTTTATGTTTTGATACCGATGACCCCCAAAATCCGTCTTCATATTTAACAAGATAAATAAGACCGGTTTCTGATGCTTTTCCTTTAAAATCTGGAGAAAATATTATTGCATTTGTTGATTTTTCATCAAAATTTGATTTTTTAATTGCATTCTCAAAGGGGAGTAACAAAGTTTTACCCAAACTAATAGCTTGAGCGCCTCGAACATTTGTTGTGAGACTAGAATAAGGCGCAACAGCCACCCCCCCATAACCATCCTTATTAGCAACAAAAAGAACCGCCAATGGTTCAGTCGTTGTCATATCAGAAAAATCTATTGTTTGTCTAGCGAACACATCTGTCTGATCATTTGTAAGATAATCATAATAAGTTTTTTGACTTACTACATTTTTTTCAAGCCAGGACCTAATTGGTATTTGACCAAGTGAATTGAATGAATTTTCAAATGTATATCTGGTAAAAAGTATGCATAAATAGTTAGTGTCTCCCCCCCCAAACAGTCCCCCGATTTTTTTAAAGATTTCTCATCCGCAAATGTTCAATTTGCCTCTCCATCCCCTATCATAGCAGCTTTTCATGTCGTTCGCAATTATTTTTGCGAGCGCCCATTTATCTTTTCCTTGTTGGTCGTTAGTGAATATTTTACCGGCTTCTGAACTTGAAGGATAATTCGATATTGCCTGAGTTGCAAGCCCCGTGTATCTTGCCAAATCGTTTTGTGTTATTGTTTTTCTTGTTGTTTTGCATTCGACCGGAACTTCTTTTCCAAATCCGAATGTTACTGTTTCTGCTGTTTTGCTGAGAAGCAGACTGAATTGGCATTGGGCTTGTTCTCCTGCGCCCATAAGAATGTCCGTAATTTTTGGAGCAAGGAATATTAAAATTACTGTTAGCACAGCTACCGCGGCGATTGTGCTTACTAATATTCCTGGCGCGATTCCTTTTTTCATCCGAATGGAAGTAATTGTTCTGCTCCTGTTCTTCCTGATTTGACTGCGAGCCAAATTAGAAAGATTAGGGCGAATAGTCCCAATATTAGTCCTACAATGTATGCCCATCCTGGTAGTTCTTGTGCTTTCATAATTCACCTATTACTTTTCTGCAGATAGGTCCTGTTGAAGGGGTTCCTTTTTTTAAATCTTCTAGTGGGTATGCTGTCGGAAACATTCCGCCATCTTTCATTATGACGAGCATTATTGCTGTTGGTTTTGATGTGTCAATGTATGGTTGGCTTATAAAAACTCGAGTGGCTATTGATTTTAAAATTTGAGTATTGACGACTGGTTGTTTCAAAAGTATTGATAAAAATGAGGCGACTCCTTGGGATTTTATTATTTCCTGTTCTGATATTGAAAATAGTGAGGAGGAAATTTTATCGTAATATGTTTGGTCTCCTGCAATGTTTGTTTCAAGCCACGCAGTGAGTTCTAAGTTGATTTTGGAATTTGTCAGTTGTTCATCATATGTTATTTGGCTGCAATAAAGGCATAATGACCCGTCTTGAGGGAAAAAGTCCAAAAGTCCTGCTTGGTCTAAATTTATTTTTCCTTGCCATCCTTTTCCGTAGCAGGAAACAAGTTCATCCGCTATTATTTTGCTTAGTGCCCAGTTTGTTTGGCCTAGTTCATTGTTTGGGTAAGTTGTTTTAAGTTGAGAGTTTGTTTGGACGTAATTTTGTGTTGCTTGTTTTGACAGTCCTTGGAATTTGTTGATGTCTTTTTGTGTTATTGTTCTTTTTTTCACTTCGCAATTTACCGGGACGTCTCCATATCCGAAAGATACTGTCTTTACCATTGAACGAAATAGTAGTTCTGAACTGCATTCCGCGGGGCTATCAGCGCTTCCTTCTGTGGCTCCTCTCCATTGTGGGTACAATATTACTAGAAATATTACCGCTGTGGCAAGCAATGATATCATTATAACAAGTGCTTCAGGCCCTATTGCTTTTTTACTCAAGGCAACACCTTTGTGTTAAGAATGTAAAGTATCGTAAAAAATACTATTGCACATAAAATTAAAACCACTGCGTACTCCATAAAGTGGCTTTCCTGTCCTCTTTTCATAATTAATAAGAAAGAAAGTGTGTATTAAAAAGTTATGCCCGTCTGCAGCAGATTTGCCCTGCTCGTACGTCCTTGAAATTGGCGTATACGACGTCGCAGTTTGTTCCTATTGGCTTAATTTCGTTGTCAGGCTCGCAAGTTGATTCGCCCGCTTCTTTTAGACCAGTTCCAAAAAGTGCGGTTCTTTGCTGAACCATAACGATAAGTATAATCAAAACAATAAGTCCTAGCGCGATAATTATTATCGTGTTTATCTGAAGTCCTTGACCGCGTTTTAGATTGGAATGCAGCATTCGTCACATCTCCAGTCTGCTGGGTTTACTCCAGATGGTATGTTTTGTGGTATATATCCGCGACCTAAGTTTCTTTCAAATTGTGTGTCGCAGGTGTTTGAAGAATATAATATTGAGGCTTGTGGGTGTGATGGAAGGTCTACTTTATAGCATCTTCCTGGGCAGGCGTTTGCAGCTGCGCTGAATTTGCCTATTTGTCCTGAGAATATCGCTGCGAGCACTATTAGCACTAATATGCCTAGCGCCGCGATAATGATTGTGCTAATTGGTAATCCTTGTGCTCTTTTCATATGAATACCTCTCTTGATTTCTAAAAGAGAGGTTTAGTGCTATTTAAAGGTTACTCGCCTACAGTTATGGGTGTGCTGTCGCGAAGAAATGCCTCTCTTTTCAGCTCATCTAGCGTGTAATGTATTTCTTTTTTGGTTATTTTGAACTGGTGTTCTAATTTGTCTATGAAGTCTTCAAGGGAGTGCATATCGCAAAATACGCACTCCGCGAGAAGATTCCAGCCGTTGTTTATTCGAAACAGGCTGTTTATGTTGGGGTGGTAGTCTAGATGGGAGAATAATTTTGCTCTGTCTTGTTGTTCAACTGCTAAAAATACGTGAGCTCTGGCAGTCTGGCCTAGTTGAGTGAATGAAACTAGCGCGCTTGGTCTAATCAATCCGTTTTTAATGTGTTTTTTAATTCTCTCATGCAGTGTGCTAACCGGAAGTCCTGTTTTCTTTGATAGTTCAGTTAAAGGCATTCGCCCGTTTGCTCTCAAGTACGATAAAATTGTAATGTCGCTCTTTTTCATGTGCTCCTCCGCGTTTATTTCAACGCCAAATGTAAGAATTCCAACAATCAGTATAATTTTTGTTCTTAAGAAATATAAGGTGTGATGTGGTCTTTTAGTTTGTCAATTAAAACGTGAAGAGAATCGTACTCTTTTTTGTTTTGTTCAAAATATGAATTATCATCTTGTTTAATATTTTGAATTGAGAATTGCGCTCTCTCAAGCAAAGGGATTATGTGTTTATGCCTTCCTTTTCTTCTTGGTGTCATCCACGCAGCAGATAGGTCTATTGCTCTTTGTATTTCAGCGTTCCAATATTCTCTGAAAATTAATTGCGCTGATTTGGTTTCTTCCTTCGCGTATTTGGAAAATAATGAATTATAATTCATAACTCTTTCACGTTTTTGTTCCGAAGTAAAATGCGCTCCATAATTGTAAAGATTTGCTAAATCAAGGCTTGTTGGTTGTATTTCTTTAAAGAGTGTGTCCAAAACATAAACTGTGTGAGCCATAATCCAGTTTTCAGGGTGGGCGTCTTTTGCCGCGCAAAATTTTCCTGTTTCATTGATCGCCTTTCGAACAGGTTCTGTTGAAATTATGAGTGCTTTTGCAAAATCCTCATCAAGTTTCAAATCTTTTATTTTTTTGTGTATTTTTTGTTCCAAGTTTAATTTTGAAAGCCCATCTAAAGGATATTTTGCGTGTATTTGCGCAAGAGTTTCTTCAACATAATTAATTCCTGTCTTGTTATTTGATTCTAATCTATCATAAAGCAGTTCTCCTTCTGCCGTTCGCATTACGTAAATATAATTTCCTTCAAATGGAGTATTTGAAATAAAAAGTGGCGTTGGGGGTTTTGCGTTTTCAAGAATCTTTTCTAAATTTTTAGCTCCTTTTCTTTCTAATTCAAGATTTTCCTTATGTGCGTCTGATTTTAAAACAATTGTTGATTTCAATAACTCGCTTTTTTCTATTTTCCACACCGGATTTTGTGATTCACCTATGTAAGAGCGAGCGCCGATTGTATCACAATATGTGAGTGCGTCTTCCCAAGCAGTCTCTTCATCTGTTCTTTTTTGTGCAGTGGCAAGAAGCGCGTGCAATAAATATGATTCTTGAACAAGTTTATTTGTTTCTTTTGCTATTGATCTGGCAATTTCGCTCCAGTAATAAGCTTTTTTTGGGTTTGTTATTGAAGCGTGCATCGCTTGAAGCAAATACATTTCTGTTTGATATGGATTAAAAAATCTCGCGAATGAAAAGGCAAAACTTTGATTAAATTGAGAAAGTTTTGTTGAAAGTGATAATTTTGGTTCTTTTTCTTCAAGCCAGTCAAATGCATCGCGAAGTAGAGTTATTCCTTCTGAAAAATCATCATATTTTCCTGAATACAATATCATTGCGTCAAGAGCAATTAGCGGATTTTTTGTTTTTCGTGCTATTTTTGCAACAGATTGTGGATTTTTTGCAAAAAATAATCGAGCATAATCAATCAGGTTATATTTGATTTCCTTTTCTCCTTTAAATTGAAAAGTAGGTTCTGATTTTAATGTGCCTTTTTCAATTTTCTTAATTGATAAACCGCCTAAATTTCTTGCAAAATTTTGTGCCCAAATTGTAAGAAGTGTTGTTCCTGTGAACGCGCCAAATCCCCCCACTAACGTTGGAAGTAATGAGGGTAATTCATCATTTTTAAGATAATTGGCAATTAGTCCTGTGACTGCAGCAATTGATCCAATGTACCCGTTTCTAATTGGGTTTTTCAATACGTTTTCAAAAAGTTTCTTTGCCCCCATCTTACTACTATCCAGCAACAACATTTATATATTAAAATATCGATTTTCGTGTGTTATGAAGCGTAAAGTCATTCAATTGGCGGGGAAAACCTATGTCGTTACTCTGCCAACTGAATGGGTGAAGGCGTGGGGAATTAAAAAAGGCGAAGAAGTTGAAGTCACTGAATCAGGACCCAGATTAATTGTTAGCACAAATCAATCCCGTGACGTTAAACACGGAAAAGCTGATGTTTCAGAGGCGTCAGAAAGAACATTAAGGTGGGTTCTTTCTTCTCTTCACAAAAAAGGTTATGATGAGATTGAATTAACAACTAAAAATCAAGAGCATTCAAAAATTGTCGATGAGCTTCTCAAGGATCTATTTTTAGGTTTCGCTGTTGTTGGCAAAACTCCAAATTCAGTGACTATTAGAGCCGTTTCCCGCGAGCTCGATGACCAGTTGCAAACAATTGTAAGGCGTGCTTTTTTGGTCACAGTTCAAATGGGGGATGATTTGGCGTTAATTTCAAAAAATAAGAATTTTGAAGATATTCAAAAAGTTATCGAGCAGGAAAAAACTAATAATCAGCTTACAAATTTTGTTGAGAGAATTATTAACAAAAAAGGTCTTGATGAGCCTGTAAAGAATTCTTTTTTGTATGTTGTAATGTGGAATTTGGAAAAAGTTGCCGACCAGCTAAAACATGTAGCTGAATGTATTCAAAAACAAAAAGCTGTAGAGAAAAACTCCCAAGTATTGATTGAAAAGACTTCTAAATTGTTAAGAGAATATTATGAGTTATTTTATACTTTTAATGTTAAAAAATTAAGTGAGCTTTCAGAAGAATTTAAAATTTTAAGAAAAGAGGTCGAAGTTGAGCTTGAAAAATCAAAGAATCCTATAATGCTCAGTCACCTGCATTCAGCTGTTCTTAAAATCGCCGACTTTAGCTCATCAACCTTCGCCCTAAACGACTAAATATCTAACATAAATCAAGAGTCAAAGTCGCTGATCTTCCTGTTTTTACTATTTTCCAAGAGCCTCTTTCTCGCTCCGATGGACATTGGCCGTTTGACGCGTTTAGTGTTTTCAAAACATCGTTATCTGGTATTGAGAATTCGTATGTGTATCCCCATGAGCCGAATGTGTTTGTGAGTGTGTTTGTGATTATTGTTTTTGCTTTCTCGCATGTGCTAACGCCGTCAAGACACGAACTCGCGCCGACATATTGTCCTCCTGAATAACTTGAATCCATGCAGTTTTCAAGAAGTTGTCTGACGCTTTGTTTGCTGCATTCCATTACTGTTGTTCCAAGTAGTGTGCTAAGGTATGTTCGAGCTTGTATGCTCTCTTTGGTGCTGATTGTTGGCTGTTGATTCGTCAATACCAAAACAGTGAATAATAATCCTAGCGCGAGTAATATGACAATGATTACGAGGCCGAATATTTCTGTTTGCGCTTTACGCATAAACGTTCACCTCTATTACGCCAAAAGAGTATGTGTCAAGGAGCGGGTTGTAAATTAGTATTGGGTTTTTGTTTGTAAGATTTGAATTAACTTCAAGCGGAGTGTTATCGTATAATATTTTAGTTGAACCAGAAGGAAAAATGGGCGTTATTTTTATTGTACTGTAGCCAAATTCCGGAAAATATTGTTCTAGTGTTTGTTGCTCTGAAAGTAATGTTGAAAATACGTTAAGTTTGAACGCGTCAACGCAGTTGTCTCGTTGCGTGACTAAAAACGAGCAATCAAGTTCAGGTAAATTTAATGCTCGAAGAGCTAATTGGTATGCATATTGATTTTGTGCTTCTGTTCTTTCTTTTTGTACAGCGCTTGTTTGGGATGTGAAATAAAACGTTATTCCTGCGAAAAGAAGTATGAAAAACACTATTAGAACGGCTATTGTTTCAAACATTTTTATCTGCCCTCGCATTAAAACACCTCAGGGCAGCTTTGTTGCAATAATTTTCTGTTTTCTGTGTCAAGGCGGTTTTTTAGTAAGTCAAGTCCGTTAACGTCTAATTGTGATAGCGGAGCGCTCGCGATTGTATGTTGTTGGCAGAGTGACTCTATTATGCTTCCCTGTATTGGATTTTGACAAACATCTAAATTTGGATTTTGACAAATTGTTATTGGCGCGCCAAGTATGCATCCGCCAGGGGTTTCTGTGCATAGTGTTTCGCGTTGTATTTGTCCTGCTCGTTGGGCGAGTATTTTCGAAGTCGTTGATAGTTTTCCTAAAGCGTGTTCTATGCCGCATCGATACATCGCACCGTCTTGAGCGAATATTGCGGCGTAGATGCTTGTGATTCCTATGTGTCTTTGTATGTCGTTTTCCTGAAAGTTACTTAATCTTCGAGTTTTAGAAAGGAATGTAATTTTTGATTGGTCGATGTTTATCGCGCTGGCTTCAGTTTTGTCAAATTTTGCTGGTGTTGTTGTTGGAACATTAATGAACACAAATTTGTGTTGTGAATAATCTTCTACTTCTAAATTTGAAAGTTCGCTAACTGTTACGTTTTGATAATTGAATTGTGTTACGATTTCTTTATTTTGCGTTATTGGTGGAGGAATATTTTTAGTAAGTTCTCGGTGCAGTGTGCTGCTTGGGCTGTTTTGAGGGTCGTATACAAAATAGTATTTTATGTCTGGATTTGTTAGGAAAAGAAAATTCGTTACTCTGTATGGTTGTTTCCATTCAGCGCTCCAAATAAATGTGTCTTGTCCGCGTAGCAATTCAGGAGAAAATATGGGTTGATTGAACGGTCTTTGGGCGTTATCTATTTGAAACGCGCAGTCGCATCCTTGTGTGCAGCTAAATGCTAATCCTTGACTAGGTGTTGGGATATGCTGTGCAGTTCCTCCCTTTATTTGACTTTTTGCGAGTATATCATCAACTTGTGATAGAACTGTGTACTGGAGTCGTTCTTGCCCTACTGCTCGCTGTTTTAATGCGAATGAAAAAAAGAATGCGAGTATTAGCGCTCCCGCGACGATAATGAATATCCAGTGAAATTGCATTTCCACCGCTTTTTTGTTTATTGCCATGCGCTTATTTTTGATTTTCGCCCCAATCCTTCAAGCCTTAGTGTAATTCCGTCGTTGTTTGGAACGCAAACGTACCCCCCATCAACGCTAATTTCAGACATTGAAAGGCCTGGTGTTCTTGGTACTGTGAATACATTTTCGCTTCCCGCCTTGCACGCCTCAACTCCCCACATTACGTTTATGTTTTCGTTCGGAGGCGGCAGTTTAGCGTCTTCAATTTCAGAGCATGTTTCAAAGTCAAAAAAGCATATTGCTTTGTATTCTGATGGGAGTTTTAATACTATTTTTCGAACGCTTCCTTGGCTTCGTTTTATTCCTTGTATTGCTGTATCAAGATCTGTTTTTATATCGGCCATTACAACTTCTTGTTGTCTTTCTAAAAAATAATTTACCGCTTTGTATCCGTAAGTTATTATTAAAACAAAAACTAATCCTGCTAGAATGAATATGAATACTTGTCCTATCATTTCTGCTTTAGTATTTTTCATGGCCGTAGTGTTTTAGTTCTTCTGCGAATTCTTTTTTGTGTTCTTCATAGTATTCTGATGTTATTTTTAATTTTTTGAATAATTCTTCCCGTTCTTGTTTGGTGAGTGTTCCTTCTCTTAGTGCTTTTAGTTTTTCCATTAGTTCTTTGCGCTCTTTTCCGCCAAATTCATCCAGTATTTCGTGAAGTTTTCCGAGCGGGTCTTTTGAGTGTTGTTTTTTGGCTAATTTTTTGAGTTTTCCAAGTGCTGTTTCGAATTGTTTTGCAGGCAGTGATTTTTTCTTGATTTCTTTTTCAAGTGATATCCAGTCTTTGTCTTCAAGTTCTTCTTTTTTGGCGAATGTTCGTAATTTGTCAAGCTCTGCTGTTTTTGTGTAGTGTTCTGTTTGTGTTTTTCTTTTTTCTTTTGGTGTTTCTTCTCCGTGTTGTATTTTTTTGTAAAGTAAGTATCCTCCGATTCCAATTCCTGCTAATGCAAGAAGTATTAACAAAACTTTTAGTATCGCAAAGATTACGCTTGGCGGGTGGCTTTTTGGATTTAGCGGGTCTGTTCCTTCTTTTACTTCAACGTTATCTTTCCATCCGTCTTTGTCTGTGTCTTTTAATATTGGGTTTGTTCGTAAATCGTATTCTTGTTTGTTTATGAATGTGTCTTTGTCAGGGTCTGCGTTTTCAGCGGCCTCTGGGCAGTCTATGCATCCAAAATAATCCAGTCTCCATTTGTCGTTTATGCTATCACCTAGGCTGTATATTTGTGATAATGAACATCCCTTTTCGTCAGCTATTTCTCCCGCAGGTGTTGCGGGACATTCATCGAATGGGTCTCGTATTCCATCTATGTCTTCATCCCCTATTGGTCTGCTTGTGCAAATGTTGAATTCTATGTCGCATTTTAATCCTGATATGCAGTCTTCGTCCACGTCACATGTGCTTTTTTCAGCGCATTGTGTTGGGCATGCTCTTCCGCAGTCAACATCTGATTCTCCAAAATCTAGTTGTCCGTTGCTGCAGTGGCTTGCGTCTTCGCAAACTTTGCTGTCAAATCCGCAATATCCTGTTGAACAATCCGTATGAACTGTACATGATTTTCCTGTTTCGCAAACTGAGCAGGTGCTTCCTCCGCAGTCTGTGTCTGTTTCAAATCCGTTGCGAACATTATCAGTGCAGACCGCGAGGGCGCATACGTTGTTTAGGCAGTTGTTTGTTTCGCAGTCTCCATCGCTAAAGCATGCTTTTCCTATCGCGCACGATGAGCATTCTTCTCCTCCGCAGTCTTCATCTGATTCATTTCCGTCACGATCTCCGTTCATGCATGCGGGGGGCTCAAGTGTTACGTCGATTGTTACTCCATCGCTTTCCATTTCTTCGCTGATGAGTCCGACTTTGTTTACAGCTTTTACTTTGAAGATGTATGTTCTTCCGTTTTGAAGGTTTAATGGTCCGCCGTCGTTTCTTGTTCTTATGTAAGTGTAATTGCCGTCGGTTACGTTGCTGACAAGATTGTTAACTATTAATTGTCTGTTGTTTCTGTCCTGTATTGTTATGAGATAATTGTTGATGCTTGATTCAGCGTCGTTTCCTTTGAACGCTGCTCGTAGTTTATTTTTGCTCCATGATAATTCTGGGTCTTCGAATGGTCCGTCATCCATTACGTATTCCATTATTGGAGGTGTTGTATCTACAAGTACTGGGATTTGTATTGGTCCTACTCTTTCTTGGGTGCTTGGTTGTACACATGACACGAAATATGTGTGTTCGCCCTCGCCTGCGACCTGTATTGGTTGCCATTGAACGTAATCTGCAGAGCATGAGCCCATGCATGTGCTTTGGTCGTCTTCTTGTGTTCCGAAGTAACAGAATACTCTTTTTGTCGCGGCAATTCCAATTGTTACGTTTGTTGTGCTAAATCCTCTTGGAGTTATGCTTGTAATGTTTAATGGTAAGTTTAAATCTACAATAACGTCGAATTCCGCAGGTTCAGAAATTAGTTGGTTTGTTCCCTTGCAGGTAATATAGTAATGGTATGTTCTTTGTTCTGTTACGTTTATTTGTACGCTGTGCGTTGTTTTTGGAACTAAATCGTATCCTGGGAATGTGTTGTTCATTTGAGAGAATTGTGATGTTGTTGTGCTGTATTTGCAAAATCCTGGTTTGTCAAGTTCAACTTTCATTGTTGTGACATACAAATCTTTGTCAGGATAATATTTTTCAGCGATTATTGGAGGTTCCGCGATTACTCTTTTGATGATTGGCGGTTCCGTGTCAAGGGTTATGACAAATGATTTTTGCGCGATTCCCCATTGTGGTGTTCTGCAGTACGCGTGCAGTGTTGCGCTTTCTATTCCTGAAGGTATTGTAAAGCCGCTCGCGGTGTGTTTGTTTCCTGCGTCGTTGAATTTTTGGAAGAGATCAAAGTCGCTCGAGTTTGGAGGTGTTGGCGTGTTGTAAATGTATGCGCATTCTGCTGGAAGTTCTGTTTCTATTTCGACATTAAATTGTGAGGCGTTTGCAGAGCCAAATGGCGGTATTGTCATTCGCATGTCTGGCGCTCTTGTTGCGATGTAAAATTGCGATCTTGCGTATAGCGGTAAATTGTTGTATCCTCGAACGTTTACTTCGATTACGTTTGTTCCTCCGCTTATGTTTCCAATTCTTGCTTTGTAATTTGTTTTGTCAGTGCTTGTAAGAAGGGGCACAATATTTCGCGGAGTTTCTTGTATTGCAAAGTCAGTGTATCTTTGAGTTATAAGGTTCACTTGGTCAAGTTGTACTGGCTTGCTAAATGTCAAGTTAACATCAATTTGTGATGTATTTAGTATCACGTTTGACGGATTGATAAGAACTGTAGGAGGAACGTTATCAACAATTAGCGTGTATGTTGGTCCTGGCGGGTTGAAGTAAATGTTTTTGTCGTTGCGTCCGTTGAATCCGAATGTGTATGCGCCTAGTGTTAATGTTGGAGCCACAAATGTGTGGCTTAACTGCATTCCTGATGTTGTTTGTGTGAATATTGGATTTCCTGGTCCTTGTAGTTGCAAAAATGTGATTTCTGTTGGGACGTCAAATATTACTGTTATTGTTGGGTTAAAACTGCTTGTATAAATGGTGTTATTTAACGCGGCTCCGTTAGTTATTGTTAAATTCAATATTTGTGGTCCGTTGCATGCGGCGCACGCGAAAAATGTTACGCTTTTGACAAGTTCTACATTGTTGTGATTGTCTTTGCTGTAATAGTAAATTGTATTTGTTCCTTCTGGTAGTGTCGCGAGTGTTGTTTGTCCTTGTTTTAATTGTCTGTTGCTAATTATTAGTTCGTTCGCGCTAACTTGTATTGGGAATGTTTTCGCGTCTGTGCAAGTGGTTGTTGAATTTGCGATGCATAAGTATGTTGTAAAGTTTGTTTGTCCCGCGAAGTCTTGTGATGAACCTGTATAGTTTTGTTGGTCGAATAATTTTATTAGTAGTTTGTCTATTTTTCCTGCGATTCCGCTTGGTATTATTGTAGTTTCTGGTGGGAAATAGTCTTGTTCGCAGGCATAGTCATTAAACGCGCAGTCTTTGAAATCTCCCGTGTTTCCGTCGGCGTTTTTGACGCATCCTGCTGTTGATGAGTATTGGCAAACTCCTATTCCGCATTGATCAGAGCTTGTTGTGATTATGCTGTTGTCCGCGCCTAGTTGTATTCCTCCCTGTGGTGACCCGCATTGAAGATCTGTGTAGTCCGCGCACGTTACTTGTTCGCATGTTTTTGCGACGCGCAGGTTTCTATCGTAAAAGCAAGGATAATTTGTTGTGCTGAGCGCTTCGCTTTTTTCTTCCGTGCAAGCGTCCCATATGCTGCTTGAAACGATGTTTGTTTCAACTCCTGCTGTTCCATTTTTTACGCAAAAGATGCAGTTGCTTGTGTCTTTGTTTACGCAAACTCCTATTCCTAAGTCAGAGAATACGCTGTTCCATTGGCAGTCTCCAGCGTTGCAGTTGTCGCGCTGGCATGTTCCTTGTGTTTTGTAATCTGAGCAGGTCATTTGTTGTTTGCATGCGTAGCATTTGTTTGTAGGTCCTAGGCTTTTGTCAAAAAAGCAGTAAGAGTTTGTCTCGCACGCTGTTGCTGTTGAGTATAGTCCGAATGGGTCTCCTGTGTCGCATGCTGTTGGGCTAACGCACTTCGCGCCTTTTTCATCAGCGACGCAGTATTGTCCTGACCCGCACGAAACTCCTGCGCTCATTAGTTTATTTTGAGTGTTGCATTGGTATGCGTTGTTTAGTTTTCCTGAGAATACGCTGTTTACTGTTCCAACGAATTGAGTGCTAAATACGCTTGCGCTTGAACCTGCGTACCCAAATGTTGTGAGATATGTTTTGAATTTTTCATAATAGCTTTGGCTTACGCAGAATGATTGGCTTGATTGTTGATAGCATTCAATATCACCCATGTTCCCTGTTGCTGTTGTGTTTGGGCTTGCGCCTGCAAGTTGATAATAAGCTGATATCGCGTAAGTGTAGTCCGTGTTGAATTCTAGTTGTGTGTCAGCGTCAATGAATTGTCCTGTTGATTGTTCTTGTGTTATTGTTTGTGTTGGTGTGCATGAGCTTCCTTTGCATCTGTAAATTGTGATGTAATCAGGTGTGCATGCTGTTGTGTATGTTAAAAGAAGTGATTTTTGAGCTCGAATCGGGGCAACGTTTAATGTTGGCGCTGGGGCGTAGTTGGGACTTCCGCATCCTGATATTATTGCGCAGTCTTGAGCGCAAGTTGAGGATGTTTCTCCTGCTTCGCAAATATTGTTTCCGCAAACTGGCTGGCTTGGTTGATAAGATTGAGCTCCGCAAAATTGTGGACATGTTTGTGATGGATTTGTTGGAACCCCAAAAATGTATGTTGCTGGGCAGTTTGTTTGTGATGTGAAACTTCCGTTTTTTGTGACAGGGTCGCAGCAGCATCCTACTTGTGAAGTTTGAGCGTAAGCTGCGCTACCCAAAATTGCCGCGATGATTATGCAAATTCCTAAAATTATTGTGGTGCGCATAGTGCTACGTTGAGTGTTATTTCTTGGAAGTCCGCGTTTTGTTTGTCATTTGCGTATATTCGTATTGTTTTTTGCGGTATGTCGCTTGCAGTAATTTCTATTGCTTGCGCGTTGTTTACGCTAAATGCTATAACGTCATTATCAGGGTCATTTGCCGTTAGCTCTTTTGTTGTGAATTTTTCGCATGGTTGTTGAGCTGACAATTTGTTTCCGTTTATTCGAAGGTTTGTGGCTCCGTCAGGTGGAACGTATATTGTGTCAAGTTCATCAATTAGCCAAAGCGCAGGGGCTCTGTTGTGTCTTGTTATTGTGAACGTGTATGGCGCTCCGTGTACGTTGCTGTTTACGTCAGTCAGGTTTATTGTGCTTCCTTGTTCTGTTTTGCCGATTGTTATTACAAATGGGTGTTCAGTTTTTGGCTCGAAGTTTATTTCTGTGACATCCGCGTCTATTTTTTGTTTCGCTGCGTAATATATTGCGCCAAGGCGAACTGGTATTCTTACTGTGAACATTTCAAGGTGCGCGATGTTGCCGTCTAAGTCTGTCGCGTTTACGCTCCATTTGAGTTGCGCTGTTAGCGCTGTTTCCGTTTCAAGTTGAGAAATATCTTTTGCGAATATGAGTTCTACAGTTGGTGTTCCAGAAGAAATATCGTATGCGTCAAATTGAGATAGGTTTGCGCAAATTTGTGTTTTTGTTGTGATATATTTTTCGAGTGTTTCTTGTACTGATTGTTCGTTGTCTTGAGAGTATAGCGGAGGTAAATTATTTATTCCATAATATCCGCTGAAAACTTGTTCTCCTGCGATGAATGGGTAAGTTAAGAAAGGATAGTCTGGCGGTGTGCTGTAAAAAAAGCATGTTTTTGTTGCCTCGCAGTTTGGGCTTCCTACTGTTCCTATTGGTTCTGATAATGTTGTTTGCGCGCTTTCGGTATGTATTCCGCCTTGTGTTGTGTATATTTTTCCGCCTTGTTGGCCGATTAATATCATTCCATCTTCAAGTGTTTGTCTCAAACATGATGTGATTACTTCTTCTATTTGTTCAGCGCTAGCTGTTCTTGCTGTTCCTAATTCTTTTTTCACCGCGCTTCCAATGTATACTGCGATTCCGAGTGTAATTAGTATTAACATTCCGATGATTATGAATAAAGTTATTTGTCCTGTTTTCATGGAATCACTCTCAACCTAGTTGTCTGATTCCATTGCTGAACAAGTCCTGGAATTCCTGTTTGATAGTATTGTGACGCGATTAGTACTTCGTTTGCTGTTTGTTTGCAGTTCGCGTTTCCGCCGTATCGAATGAAAAGGTTGTCGCAAATGTTTGGATAAAGTGTGATGTTTCCAAAGTACCATCCTGCGATGTCGCGTTGTGATTCTCCAAGTGGTCCGACTTTGAATGTATAAACAAAGTCATTGTCTTTTTTTGCGACGTAAAGTCTGTTGTAATTTGGAGTTATGTTGAACAAAGAATAATTCGTAATTGATGCTGCCTGATTGTGCACTTCAGTAAAAACATAATTGTTTAATTTTGAATATGATGAACGCAATACGTTTTGCGCGTTTGCGCTGCTCTGTGGAACGCTCGTTATAATTGGTCCGTAAATTATTGATTGAACATCGTGATTATACCATATGTTGTTTCCGCAAAGGTCATAGTCGTTGTCAAAGTTTTTTGCGTTGTTGCAAAGTGATGCTGATTCGTTAAGCGCTAAAAGTATGCTTTTGCTTCCGTCAATTGGATGGTTAAGGCTTGTTCCAACTAAAGTGTTTGTTCCGTAGTGAAGAACGCATACATTGTTTATGCATGGAGCTGAAAGTGTTGTGCTCATTGAGCAGCTTCCAACAATTAGTGGTGCTACTTGTCCGTATGTTGTTGAATATTGGTATCTGTTCAATACTTCTTGCGCTTTGTCACAATACAAGGAATAGTCCGCTGGCGTTTGTGATTGCGCTATTGTAATCAATTGTTCTGCAAGTAGTTTAGTTCGCGATGACCAGTTTCCGAAATCGCAGTAATTGTCAAGTATGTATTGTCCTGTTGTTATGCATTTTGGTTTGTCGCTGTTTGTTGTTCCTGTCCAGTATTTGTCTGGCATATTGTCATTTGCCGGATTATAGCTTGGTCGAACAAGACATTGATTTGTTGATGCGCAGTAATTTCCAAATACTGGAACTCTATCCCAGGTGTGTTTTACGTCTACTTGTACCCAGTCCGCGGCGTATGCTGAAGAAATTAAAATTAAAACCAAGAAAATTGTTTTTATTGACATACAAACCCTCGGTCTCCTGTTGATACGAAATCGCCAACTGATTTGCATCGTGTTCCGTCCCAGCACATTGCTGTTGGACAGCATCCTTGTTGTTCTTGGGAACTAGATGGTGTCCATGCTGTTTGTTTTATGTTGCTTGTTTGCGTGAAGTTTACGAATTGCCATTTGCTTTGTGGTGTGCATACTGCGTTTTTATCCGCTCCTATTGTTAGAACGTTTGATAGTGGAGCTCCGCACGAACCGTATTCATTTATGTTTACTCCTGGAAAATCTGCAAGTGTTGTTGTGCCTGTTGTTCCTGTTTGTCTTTGAGTGTCGCAGTAATAATATGCTCCGTTATGGATGAGTATGTTTTGGTCGATTCCTATTATGTTTCCTTGTGATACTATTTGGTTGTTTATGCAAACTCCGTTGCCGGTTGGGTCGCTGTATGTTTTTAGTAAGTCGTTTGGTTCTCCGCAGCATTTGCTTCCTGTCCAGGCAAATCCTGCCAAAAGGCAGCCTTGTTCGTCGCCGTCAAGTGTTTTGCTTAGAGCTCCTGAGCTTTTGCAGTAATAAGATTCACTGTTTACTGTTGTTTTGTTTCCTGTTTTTAGCGCGTATTGTGATTGTGAGTATGGATTTGATCCTCCGCATTCTCGTAATTGCGATCCTTCGCACCAATATTCGTGTCCTGCGATATTTTGAGTGCCAGTAAGTTGGCTGACGGTTATTCCTGCTGTATTTTGGGTGTTGCCGCAGGTTATGAATCCTGTTCCTGTTGATACAACTTGTGTCATCGCTCCACAACTGGTGAAATCAGTTATTGCTCCTGAATCTAACTGTCCTGCCCATACCCAATTGTTTCCTGATTTTCCGCAGATAGCGTTCATGACACGGTTTCCTGATGGAAATGCGACCGTCCCATAGTATTTGCATTGGCTTGGTGTTGTTTCAGCTTCAGGATTTACAGGAGCGTCTCCGCAGCAAGCTCCGTTGTACCAGTCTGAGTTTTGCAGTCTGCATTGTTCTTCTTTTTGGTAATCGCAAAGAGGTTCTCCTACTGCATCAACTGCGTTGTCTGAATTTAAGCAGGCGATAAGTAAATCTGATGGTGCTGGTGTTGTTTGAAGTGATTTTTTAGGGATGTAGCTTTGGTCCGGAGCGAAATAGGGAAATACTTTGTTGTCTGTGCTTGCTGTTTTGAAGTCTCCGAAGTATCCTTGTGTTGAAATCAGGTTGCTTATTCTTCCTAAAGTTACAGGTCCTGTTTTGTTTCTGAAAAAATTGAGAGGCTTAACAACGCTGCCGCTTATTCCTCCATCCCAGTCGAGTCTTATTATTTTTATTTGAGGCATTCCTCTACTTTGATATGTATTGTAACTGAAATCTATGGTTCCTGAAGTGATCGGCTGTAGAAGTGTATATGTGAGTTTTTGCTGTCCTGATTTTGGAAACGCGCCCTGCATTACTAGTGGTTTGCATTGTTGCGTTGCAGTGCCGACTGTGATACAAAGTTGAGGTGTTCCACACTCGTAAACTGTTGTTTCTGGTGTGCCATCTCCATCGTTGTCAACCATGTAATTGTAGCATTGTCCTGTTGTTTGGTAGGTTACGTTTATTTTTGAGAAGGACTCGATATCGGCAAAAGTGTATGTTTTTTGTGTTGGTTGTGTATCTCCTAAAATGATTTGGTTTGCCCCGGATGTTGGGAAGCTAACGCTGTCGCTTCCGCCAAAAATAGTTATTGTTACTTGCTGCGAAAAAGTCGCAGTGCTAAGAATTACTGATAGTAATGTCAATATTAACAATAATCGTTTCATATTCCCCCTTTTTATGAGGATGAAAGGGGCTCGTGCTTTTAAATACTTTCCTACTTTTATTTATAAACCCTATTTAAAAGGGTTTAAAGAAAGGGCTCTCTTGCATTCTTCAGGGCGCATTCCTAAAGATACGAATAATGATTCAATATCTGATGGCGCGCGCATTTCGTATGGTGTTGTCGCGAAGCTCGCGATTTTCATTGTTGTTTTGTATTTGCGCAAAAATGTGATGTTTTGCATTATTCTTCCCATTATCATCGCGCGTTTTCTTCCGTCCAAAGTAAGTAGAGTATGAAGCGAAAATCCTATTGCAACATTTTTTTGTGTCGCGAGTTTGCAAAGGACTTGGTTTAATCCTGAGCGTCGATAATGAGTGTGGTCTTTGTCTTCAGTTATTTCAAAATTAAAAGTTAAGGGCGCCCCTCTTTCAATCGCGTCTCTGCTTGCCGGGCAAAGATAAGGTATTTTTTTGGATTTCATTGCCGGAATTTTTTGTGGTTGGCAAAGTACTGCGCAGTCGTATGGAACGCTTCCTTTTTTTGCGTAAAATGAAGAGGCGTCTGAATAAACAAATGTTAGTGATTTTATGCCTATTTGTTTGGCTGTTTTGAGGAATTCTTCCTCGTTATTTTGCGCGAATACTATGTCATGCATAGCAAAGGTTTTATTCTGATGGCTTTTAAACATTGGAATTCTTTTGAATTCCATGTAGTCAAGAACCGCGATTTATTAAATGACCGATATTTTTAATTACACCGGGTTCTTGACATGTTGCTTATGATGCGTGTTCAAAAAATTTTGGCGATGGCAGGTGTCTCTTCCAGACGAAAGTGTGAGGATTTGATTCGCGCTGGAAAAGTAAAAGTTAATGGCGTAATAGTTTCTTTAGGCGCGACTGCAAATCCTGATAAGGATAAGATAATGCTTGACAATAAGCCGATTATTCTTGAGAAAAAAGTTTATGTTCTTTTGAATAAGCCAAGAGGTGTTGTGACGACTGTGACTGAAAAGCACGGAATGAAGACTATTCTTGATATTGTGAAACTAAATGAGCGCGTTTATCCTGTTGGAAGATTGGATAAGGAAACAAGGGGTCTTCTTTTATTGACGAATGATGGTGATTTGGCGAATCAGCTTATGCATCCTCGTTACGAAGTTACGAAAGATTACGTCGCGACGTTAGATAAGCCGTTTTCAAAAGATGCTTTTGACAAATTAAGAAGAGGAATAAAAGTTGAAGGCAGGCGTGTTGATGTTAGAAACATTGAAGTTAATGGAAAAAAAGTTTCATTAAGAATTCATGAAGGCAGAAAACACATAGTGCGTAAATTGTTTTTCCATCTTGAGTATCGGGTTGTTGATTTGCAAAGAACAAGGGTTGGAAATTTGACCTTAGAAGGTCTTTCTGAAGGTAAATGGCGCTATTTAACGCCAAGGGAACTTGAGCTGCTCAAAAAACCATCAGCTTTATAAACCCCCTATAATCCATTCGAGGTATGGTAGCGCCAAGATTTCGTTCAAGAACCTTCAGACGTGTGAAGGTTAGAGTGCCAAGCGGCAAGGTAGTTACACAGTACAAGAGACGTAAGCCTGGCAGGGCAACCTGTTCAGTTACTGGTCAAGAATTGCATGGTGTTCCTCAAATGTTGCCTCGCAAATTATCTGGCGTTCCAAAGTCTTCTCGCCGTCCTTCAAGACCGTATGGTGGTGTGCTAAGTAGCAAGGCCATGCGTGCTAAGATGGTTGAGAAAGCGCGAAAATTGGACCTTTGAATTGCTCTGTGAGATTGCGGCGACGCGTCTTGCGATGAACCTTAAAGTGTCCTTTAGGAGGAAACTAAAATGATGGAAATTGGAAGAGTATGTATGAAGATTGCAGGTCGTGATGCTGGTAAACTTTGCGCTGTTGTTGAAATTGTTGATAAGAATTATGTTATGATTGATGGGCAAACCAGAAGAAGAAAGTGCAACATTGACCACCTTGAACCATTGATGAAAGTTTTGGATATATCTGAAGGCGCGAGTCATGATGATGTTGTTTCTGCTTTGAACAGTTTGGAAGGCGTTTCTGTTAAGGCGAAATCTTCAAAGCCAAAGAAAGCAAAATCCGAGTCTTCTGTGAAGAAAGAAGCGGCGCCTAAGAAGAAAGTTGCGAAGAAATCAGAGTAATTTTATTTTGAATGTTTTTTCTTATTTCTTGATTTTCTTTCAACATATTTCAATATTATCCAAAAAATAACAAATGCAATAAAAAAACCCAAAATCTTTCCAACAAGTTTAGTTAAAATTCTCAAATCATCCATAAATGTTATCCAAATTTATCTCACAGCCAACTGTTGGCATTTGTATTCCGAATTTTTCAAGAACTGCGGGGTGTATTTCTCCGCAGATTCCTATTTCTTTTTTGTTTACTATTATTCGAGCGGCTCTTCCTGAAATGAAGCTGTTGTGTTCTAATTCTTCAAATGCTGCGCTAAGTCCTGAGCTTCGAAGTACGAATTCTATTGATTGTTTTATTTCTGTGAATGTTGCGCCCATGTGGCTGCTAACCGACGCTAGATGTTGCTCATCCGAAATGTTGTTTTTTTGTCTTTGGGATACTATTCCTTGTTCGAATATTTTTTGCGGGTAATCGTAGTGTTTGTTTTTTGACAAAAAGTCAAGCAGTGTTGGAAGTATCCATGTTCGAATGCAGCTGTATGTGCTGCTGATTGGATTTGTGATTTCTATTGTTCCCGTATCCTTTACGTTCATTTTTTCATAGAGTAGTTCTTTGTTTGAAAGTACCGCGCTCATTATTTCTTGATTTTCAAGTCCGATAAATAGTTCTCTCCATGAGTCAATAAAATGTTGGTATGGTAGTGGCGCTCCTATTGTGTAGCTTGTGAGGGGCAATGCTTCAAAATTGTTGTATCCGTATGCTATTGCTATGTCTTCAATTATGTCGACCGGGTGCATTATGTCCGCGCGATATGATGGGATAATGAATTCGTTTGAGCTGTAAGAGAGTCCCATTTTGAGCGCAAGCGCTTGTATTTCTTTCGTTTTAAGATTGACGCCGAGTAGTTTGTTTATTTCTTCTTCTTTTATTTTGATTGTTTTTGTTTTGAGTGTTGGTGTTTGTATTTTTTTTCCTGGGTAGTCTATTGTGAGTGTTTGTATTTCAAATCCTCTTTCGGCAAGCGCGTATGCAAAGATATTTGAAACTAAATTGACTGCGTTTTCGTCTGTTCCTGTCGCGTCAAATAGTATCGCGTCGTCTCCAATTTTGACGCGTCCTGTTTGTTCGCTGTTAATTACTGGTATTAAAGAGAGAATTTTTTTGTTCGCATCAACGAATACCGGATATAGTTTGTTGTCTTTGATCAAGTGTCCGTATTCTTTTCCTTTTGGATGTTTTTCTAGTGTTTCGCGAAGTGTTATTGGTTCGTGAAAATCAAGTGGTGTGAATTCTTCGCGAGGGTCTGCGGCTTTGCATTGGAGTGGAAATTTAATATTTTTAAGAGGGTAAACTCCGATGCTGATTTTTTGTCTTTTCCTTCCAAAATTGTCAGCAAGTTTTTCTTGTAATTGTATTAGTTGTTTTAGTAATTGTTCGTCTATTTTGTGGCCTACTGCCTTAAAACACGCGATATATGGTCTTATGTTGTTTAGTTTTCGATCGAATATTACTTTGTCGTTTGTTTTTGTTGTTTTTATTGCAGAAATTTTTTTGTCAACTCCGAGGTGTGTTCTAAATAGTCTTGCAAGGCCTTCGGCGCTCCAAAGGTATGGTTGGTTTGTATCGTTATATTTTACTATAATTTCTTTTCCGTATGGTGATTCAAGTTCTGCTTTTGCTATGTCAAGCAGTTCTCGGAGTTTTTTCTCGTCAAGTCTTTTGCCTACTAATTTGTACAAATCATCCGTGTTGCAGTTTATCGTTGGCATGGTATCACTGGTGTGTTTCTAAGGAATTGTAGGTCGTGGCTGAATAGGTTTCTGATGTCTTTGAATCCTAGGTTAAACATTCCTAGGCGATCGATTCCAAGTCCCCATGCGGCGACTGTTATGTTTTTTCCTGTTAGTGGGTTTACTACTTCTGGTCGAAATATTCCTGCGCCGCCAAGTTCTACCCATCCTAATTGGGGGTGTTTGGCGTATAATTCTACGCTAGGTTCTGTGAATGGGAAATATCCTGGTACGAGTTTGATTTCTTCTGTTCCTGCGAATTCTTTTGCGAACATTCGTAAAAGTCCTATTAGGTGTCTTAGAGTGAGTCCTTCTTCGACAACTATTCCTTCTATTTGATTAAAGTCAGGTAGGTGTGTCGCGTCTATTACATCGTGTCTAAACACTCTTGTTATTCCGAAATATTTTCCTGGAATTTGAAGGTCTTTGCTTGCGAGCATTCGTGAGCTGCATGCAGTTCCTTGTGTTCGAAGCACGTGTCTGTGTGTTCTTTTGGAGTCAAATTCGTAGTTCCATCCGAAGCTGTTGCATCCTTCTCCTGTTTCATGCGCTGCTTTGACTTTTTTTACGATTGATGGGTCAAGTTCTCCGTATTCTGGTTGTTTTATGTAGTATGCGTCGTGTATATCTCTTGCGCTGTGAAACTGAGGCATATATAGAGAGTCCATGTTCCAAAGCTCTGTTTCAACAAGTGGTCCTGTCATTTCTGTGAAGCCTAATCCTATGAATTTTTGGCGAACACTGTCAAGATATGCTCTGTATGGTTGTTTTTTTCCTGCGTTGATTTGTGGGACGTTAACTGTTACGTCGTATCTTCTGAATGTTTTGTTTTTCCAAGTTCCGCTCGCGAGTTGTTGAGGAGTTAGCGTGTCTATTACATTAGAGTCTTGTATTCCTAAAGATAGTAATTTTTTTCCTATGTCTGTTAGTTGTGTTTTTTTTATCTTTTTGATTTCAACTTTTATTATTTCTTTTCGGCGTCTGAGTTCCGCAAGTGATTTTTTTTCTTCCGTGTTAAGTTGTGATGTTTCTATTGGAAATTTGTTTTTAAGAAATTCTTCTTCAGGTAATATTTTATCAAGCAGTTGTTTTCCTGTGTCTGTTATTTTAACAGTTAATTCTTTGTCTGTTGTAAGAATTATTGCGCCTTGTTTTCGTAAAAGTCCTATGCAGATGTTTACTTCTTCTTTTGATAGTTTTGTTTTGTCGGCGAGTTTGCTTATTGTTATGGTGTTGTCTTTTAGCGCCTCTAAAAATCGTCTTTCTGGAAGTCCTTTTTTTAGGTATTCTATTCCATTTTTATCGAGTGTGATTTCTTCGTGAGGTTCTGTTGTTACAATTATTGCTTTTTTGTTTTCAAGCCATTGCAAAGCTCGCGTTACTTCTATGTCTTTAAGTCCTGTTGAGAGGGCTAATTCAGAAAATGTCGGGTGGTGTTCTATTTCTGGAAGAACACGCCTCTCGTAAGCGTGAAGGCTTTGCGCGAGTTTTTTTAGTTCCATTTGCGTTAACATTAAAAAAAGGTAAAGAAAAAATTAATCACTCCTTTGCTGGCTTCATGCTCTTCCAAGCTGTGTTGAACATGCCTTCCATTGCGCCGGCGAAGAATGGTGTGTTTACCCAAATTCCTACATCGTAAGTTGGGTGAACGTCTTGATCATCCATTATCATGAAGATCATTTCTTTGCCGTCAACTATGCAGAATCTGCTTCTGTTGTCAGTGTGCCGAACTTCCGCAACATTTCCAAGTTCTTTTAGTGAATCCTTGGATTCTTTGGTCATTGGCGCAGCGATTCTAACTGACACTCCTTTTTTCTTGAGTTTTTCAAAGACTGGTTTTAGCGCTTCAACTTTTCTCAAAAATCCTTGAGATGTCGTTTGCAATGTTACGCTTTTTTGAGCGTTGCGAATCGCAAGTTCAAGATGTGAGTACAAGTTGTGTCTTCCTCGAAGCGCTCCTGATAATTCGGATGGCTCAACGAGTTCAACGCCTTGAGTGTGAAGCGAGTTTAGTTCACCGATGACGTCTGTGCTTTTGAGATCATCAAGTCTTTTGACATGGGAGTCTGCTTCTTCTTTTAGGTTTTTCTTGACGCGTTCTAGAACTTCTGAAGGAGGAACTGCGATGTATTTGATTGGTTTGCCAAGTTTCATTATTACGAATCCTTTGCGTTCAAGTGATTCTAGTACGTCGTATGATCGTGAGCGTGGAACGTTTGCTATGTCAGAAAGTTCTCCTGCTGTGGCAACGCCTCTTGATAAAAGAGCAGTCCAAAGTTTAGCTTCGTAGCTGTTAAGACCAAAGTCCTTGAGTTTGTTCAAAAAGTCCTTTTGTACTATCATTGTGCGTCACCGTTCGGTTGTTACTACTCTTTTCGTATGGCTCATATATAAAGGTTTCGTTTTTGTTGTTATTGGGGAGTAACAACAAATGAAAACAACCAAAATTACTCTCGCCCACCCCTCTATTTCCCGTGCAACCCTTTTATTCAAAAAAAGTTCCATTTAAATATATAATTAAATATATATATTTAAAAAGATATATATGAAAATAGAGAAAATAATTCAAAACTGAACAAAAAACAAGTTTATTTATAAATAAAATAAATTATTTATATAGAAAATAATAATATATAATATATATTACAAAATAATCATTATATTATATTATTTATTATTGAAAAATCATTTTTTTATTATAATTCGTTTCCATACGAAATCAAGGGGTGTGGGTTCTCCAAACCTTTTTATATCTCTTCCACTCGTAAAAAGGGTTATGGAAAAGGGGTTAGGGGGGTTTTTCGAGCAATATCTCTCTCGAAAACAAATTTTCAAGAACAAAGCTATTTTGCAGTCTAATTATCAGCCTGAAAAAATTTCTCATCGTGATGAGCAAATTGAGCAATTAGCGAATATTTTAGCTCCCGCTCTTCGTAATGAAAAACCTTCTAATGTTTTCATTTATGGAAAAACTGGAACAGGGAAAACTCTTACCGCGAAATATACAACTGCTCAAATGATTAATGTTGCGAAGTCAAGAAAGCTCCCGATTAAAGTTATTTATCTTAATTGTAAGTTAAAAAAACTCGCAGATACTGAATATCGTCTTGTTGCTCAGCTTCTTCGCGAGTATGGCAAAGACGTTCCGGCGACAGGTCTTCCAACTGATGAAATTTATGATATTTTTTATAGGACAATTGACAAGGAAAAGCACAATCTTATTCTGATTTTAGATGAAATCGACCAGTTGATTGGAAAGGCGGGCGATGAGCTTTTGTATAATTTGACAAGAAGCAACGCTGAACTAAAGAACGCCCAAATTACTTTGGTTGGCGTTTCTAATGATTTGATGTTTACTGAGCATCTTGACCCAAGAGTTAAAAGTTCTTTGAGTGAAGAGGAGCTAATATTTCCTCCGTATAATGCCGAGCAGATTTGCAGTATTTTGACAGAGAGAGCGTCTCAGGCGTTTAGCGCGAATTCTTTTGAAGGCGGTCTTTTAGAGAAGTGCGCGGCGTTTGCCGCAAGAGAGCACGGTGATGCGAGAAGAGCTCTTGAGCTTTTGCGTGTGGCGGGCGAGATTGCCGAGCGTGATAATCAAGAGGTTGTCAAGATTGAGCATTTGGATAAGGCTGAAGATAAGATTGAAAGGGACAGGATTTTGGATATTGTCGCGACTCAGCCAAAGCAGTTTCAGGTTGCGCTTTTTAGTATTTTGCACGCGTGTAAAGATAGAGCGCCAGGGGTGTTTACTGGCGAGATTTATTTGCTTTATGAGAAGCTTTGTGCGCAAACCGGTTTAAGGCCTCTAACTCAAAGAAGAATTAGCGATGTTATTGCTGAGCTTGATATGCTTGGAATAATTAACGCCAAGGTTGTTAGCAAAGGGAGGTATGGGAGAACGCGTGAGATTAGTTTGTCTATGAATGATTCTATTATTGAGAAGATGCGTCAGATTTTAACGGAGGAGCTTGGGCTGTGAGTGAGTCGCTTTTTGTTCAAAAAAAGAAGGATATAGTGAGTTCTTTTCTTAAGGCGAATGTTTTAGTTGGGCGTGATGTTTTAGAGCTTCTTAAAAAAGATGATGTTGTTGAGCGCTGGCATTCCGCGTTAAGAAATGGCGAGGATCCAAAGTTTCTTCTAAGCGAAGAGCCAAAACAAAAAGAAAATACTGGCGGGCAGTCTTCTTTTTCAGGCGTTAAAGTATTGTGGGAGTATGATGAGGTCCCAAAGAAGAGAACTGTTCAGGATTTTGTTGATTATTTTAACGCAAGGTTTAGGCAAATTGAGAAGATGCTTCAACGCAGAGGCGAGCTTCAGAATTTAACGTCAATTGGAAGGCTAAAGGGAAAGCGTGAGAAGGAAAATGTTTCTGTTATTGGGATTGTGATGGATAAGCAAAAGACAAAAAATGAGCACATTATGTTAACTCTTGAGGATACTTCTGGAACGATTAAGGTTTTGGTTTCAAAATCAAAGTCTGATGTTTATAATTTCGCGAATGATCTTGTTATGGATGAAGTTCTTGGTGTTAACGGTGTTATTGGCGATAATTTGATTTTTGCTGACCAAGTCATAGTGCCTGACATCCCAATTAACGAGGTTAAGAAGAGCCCTGATGAAGTTTTCGCGTGCGTTCTTTCTTGCGTTCACGTAGGCAGTGCAGGTTTTGAGGAAGAAAAATTTATGCATTTCATTAATTGGGTTAATGGCGAGTATGGTTCTGAGAACGAGCGCGAAATTGCGAAAAAATTAAAGTATATTTTTATTTGCGGTGATTTGGTTGATGGAATTGGTATTTATCCTGGGCAAGATGATGAGCTTTCGATTAAAAATATTCGTGACCAGTATAAAGAGTGCGCTCGTTTGCTTAATTTGATTAGAAAGGATGTTCATCTTATTTTAGGTCCTGGAAATCACGATGTTGGAAGAATTAGTGAGCCTCAGCCTAAGTTTTCAAAGCATTATGCGGCTCCTCTCTATGAGCTTTCAAACGCGACTTTTGTTACGAATCCTTCTTTGGTTAAT
>Ga0187894_10001770_pt1 | contig 27094 bp, 24 predicted proteins | sample GBC1701081metaG_FD_136650 | JGI IMG/M metagenome (GOLD analysis project Ga0187894, IMG submission 136650) | White microbial mat communities from a lava cave in the Kipuka Kanohina Cave System on the Island of Hawaii, USA - GBC170108-1 metaG ... | reverse complement strand
GGCGTATTGCAAGAGGTAGGTCCGATCAGGAATTCGCGGTTGTACCTGATCCAGATTGAGCGGCTTGGTCGAGGATGGAAAGCGGACGTCAGGAAGAGGACCTTCTAGCAATTTTCTTTCCGGCAATTTGACGGTGTCGAGTAATGAGCGGGCGCGGCTCAGCTCGGAATAGTCGAAAGCCAGGCGCTCGTTCCGCCGCCGAGAATAGGCGAAATCTATCGCGATGTCATAGATCCCCTGCTCTCGATTGAAGAAACTATTGCGGCTGCTCTCATCCTCGATGTTTACTCGATGCTGCTCATAGAAGTCGATGACCCGCTCCAGCTCCTTTTCGGCCGTGGCGTCATCCCCTCCCTGTATGGCGGTCAAGAGCCTGCCCTTTGCGGCTTCAAACAACAGGAGTGTGGTGTCCATCTCATTCTCGCTGTAAAACCGATGGGCCTCCTGATAGGCCCTGGCCGAATCCTCATACTTGCGCATGTCTCGATAAACCTGTCCGAGATACAAATTGGAGAAGGCGATTATCTCCCCGCCCTTTTTTCCATCTTGTACCGATCTCCCGATTTCCGCGGCTTTCCGGATCGCCTCGACCGCCTCGACATGCCTGCCGAGCTTATTGAGCGCCAATCCGAGATTGGCGTAGTGACGCGAGGTCAGCGTCAGATCTTTTATTTCAAGGCTCAGTTTCAATCCTTCCCGCTGGTAATCCAGGGCGGCTGCGAGCTTGCCCAACCCGGCATAACATCTCGACGCCCAGGTATAAAACATGACGAAATAATTGGGAGTCGCTCGGAGTTTAGTCGCCAAAGCCAAACCTTCCTGGGCCGCTTGTAAAGACTCCCGATACCTGCCCAGGCGCATATATATCTCCGACATTCCCTGCAAGCCGATCCGAACGCCGAGTTCATCTTCCACCCGCTTGGCGTTGGCGATCAGTTCCTGGTTATGCTCGCTCGCCTTTGAATACTGCATCAGATCGACATGCGCGTTGCGCAAAGCGTTGTGGTATATGGCGATCAGCCATGGATAGGTTTTCGCTTCGCAAACCTGCAAGCCTTCGGTCAGGACCCTGAGGCTGAGTTTCGCGCTTCCTTGCAAGCGGTAACAATGGCTGAGCAGATGTTGAACCAGCAACGCCTCGGCCGTGTTTCCGATTTGATTGAAAATGGTCTGGGCCTGCCGGCATTTGCTCACGGCCTCGCCAAGGAGCGCTTTCCCGAGACTCTCAGTGGCCGATTTGAATAACGCCCGCGCTTCCGACGCCCTCTGTAACTGATGCGGCCCGGCGACGCGATAGAAATTCGCTATTTCATAAGTATACCGATCCCCGGTCCTGGCGCGCTCGACGTCGCCGATGAAGAGCAGGATTTGCAACGCGCTATCCGCATCCGCCGTTCGCCCTGCGCGTCTTGCGGACAGGTAGTCATCAATCACTCCGCCCAAGACGAAACTGCCGAAGCTGGTTCGACTGTTTCTAAACGTCTGCCAGGCCGTCTCGCCGTCTCTTCTCAGGGCGGCTTCTCTGAACTCCTTACTGAGTTTCTCCCGATTCGTCGCCGTCTGTTTGATCAGCTCTTCGATCTCGCGCAAGTAGTTTTTGGCCTCTTCAGCCCACCGCGAGTTGTGGTCTTTTTCGAGATATTTTCGCCAATCGTCGGCGGCTTGCCGCCACAGCATCTGATACTGCCTCGCCAGCGCAAGATTGAAATGGGCTTCGAGGAGCGAAGGATCGAGCGCGATCGCGCGCTTCAAATACTCGCTGGCCTGGTCGTAATTCTCGCCTGTAGACTCCCCAGGTTTCTTCGCCTTCTCACCGGCCATCAGTGTGACCGCGAGGTCGTTATAGAGCTTCGCGTTGGGGTCTTTCTGCTTCAGAGCGAGATTGAAATAGTCGGCGGCTATATTGAAGTTCCTATCAGTCAGGTAGAGTTGTCCGAGGGCCTGGTATTCTCTGGCGGATTTATTTTCCTTGCCGGCGGTTGCGCTGGTGATTGCCCGCGCCGCCTCATCACGCGCGTCCTGTTTGTAGTTTATAGAATCGCCGCCACGTTCCGCAGGGTAGACCGCATAAGCGAAGCCGCTGATCCGGGCCTCAACCGGACGCCACTCCGAGTAAGCCGCATTCAGACCTAGCAGACCTTGATCGAGCGCAGACGAGCGAAAGAACGACATCCATACAACGAAGCCAAGAGTGGCGATCAACGCGGCGGCCAGCGGTTGCCAGCTTGGTCGTGAGAAAGTCCGACGCCCTATTGAAAGCCTTACAGGCTTGATCAGCCGTCTCCGAAGCCGGTTGAGCCGCCCCGGTCTCCCCTGACCCGAGGCCCATTCGATATATCTATAAATGTGCATGCGCCGCTTTAGCGAACTTGAGTTCCATTAGCCTCTCCTCCGAATTCAAAAAATATTCTTCGAACCTCTCGCGCCTGGCTTCGGCCAACTGTTTGAGGACATGAGCTGCGATCAATTCACGCCTGGCATCCTCCGACTGGTTCTTGTAATCAATGTCGGCGCGTAGTCTTTCCTCGATCTTCAGTTTTTCATCCGGAGCTAATTCGTCAAGAAAATAGCGATGCAAAGGATTGCTGGTGTCAGGGAACCTGGGCGCGTCAGCCCTGGAGTACTTATATAACAACTCGGCCAGCCTGAGCCGTTCAACCCTCTCCTCAGAGCGCAGGAAATATCTTTCGAATCTTTCGCGTGTATCTGTCGTGATCTGCCCGGAAACGTAGGCGGCGGTCAATTCTTCCTCGGCGGCTTCGAATTCTCGTCTGAGGGTATGATTGAAGAGCATCGCTTCTTCGATCCGCTGAGATTCATCCGGCGGTAGGTCGCCGAGCAGGTATAGGGCCATCGGTGACCCCATGTGTAAGGTAGGCATCTCGTCCTCCCATCACGATGTCGTTGTTTTGTTGACATCATCCCGCCGCTAAACGCTTCTCGTTGTAGCGGGGGATTCCAACCCGGCCGTTCGGTAGGTCATCCCTCCTTGACGGTCTACCAGTCCCGAGTCGATTTACCGGCGGAACTACAGTCCGCAATAGTTCTTGACGATCCGGATACGGTCAGTCAGTCCCTCCGCGCCCGCGGAACTGATTGACAAACAAGCTTCAGACCGTCGGCAAAGACGGCGCTAAAAACCGCTCGCGCACGGACTCCTTCAATGCTCGAAGCGCGATGGCCACGATCGCCGCGGCGAGCGGCGGATTGAAATGTCCCGCTCCCCGGCGTAAATCGAACACTTCCGCCCCCCTCTCGAAGGACGGTCTCCGCGCTCAATCGATTCAAAAGCAAAGCGCATCGAGCGCCGTGGCGTGATAATGGAAATAGCTATCCGCGAGCGGTTAACCGAATTGCGTCAGAGGTAGGCAGCTCCGTTCGGCTGAGAGCGAACATCCTCGTCTGAGATTCAGAGTAACGCTAAAGCTGTGATAATACTCTTGATACTACTGGTCGCCATTTTGATTGACACGACGACGCCAATATACAGGCGGCGAAAACGATTATCAAGAAAAGCGGATTGAAATCCACCGATTCGCAAAGGACTGTTGAGGGATCGCATTCATTGATGATCGGCTCAACCTCCCCTCGAAGCTTCCCGCCACGCCCAAGCAGGCCTTAATACTTCACTTTGGCTTTAGCGCAACCAAGAAAGCAGGAGATGATCCCTGCTCTTTCCAACACAGTACCACGCGGCATTGGGGGCGGCCTCTTATCAGCAACATAATATTGCCGGAAAGGATGGCGCCGTCACCCGGATTGCCAACCATTTCGTCAAACCCCGGATAATAATTTCCCTGTTGAAGCTGCCCGCCGCCCCCTCTACGATCCCGTTACACGATAAGGAAATATACTCAGTGAATTAGACTGTAATGCGGCATTCTCGTGAAAACATCCTCCGAACGACCAATTGATCACTGACGGACAAACGATTTCATCCGAGTTCCATTGGCGATTCAGTTGCGCAATATTCACCAAAGATTAGTCAAAGTCTCTCGGAATCTCAGCTAACGCCTCCTTCTTATATCTTCTATCTTCCTGAAAAAAACTGAGCGGACAGCAGCGGCGCGCCTAAATTGATGAATATCCGCCGGCTTGGCGACGAGAACGATATCGCCGCCTTTTTCATTTCAAGGGAGGAAATATATGTCGCTCTCGATAAACCGAAAGATCTTTGACCGAGTGAAAACGGCTATCGCCGAAACGGGACGCATCGACATGCTCTCTTGGGCTGATAGCCGGCGCTCCGTGGCAGCCGAGTCGGTTGATGAGATTCGGGAACTGCCATTGATGGGTGACTGCCGGACAACGGCCTGTATCGGCGGCTTAACTTGTTATCTCGCGACTTCGGAAGAGATCGCCCGCGCGGCGGGAACCTACGACTTGTCCGACCATGAGGTTCAAGAGCCGTCCCTTCTCGGCGCGGCGTTGTTGCTCGACGGCGCCGAAGACAAGTATGAATTGGAGAACGCCTGTTTACCACTCTTCTCTTTGACGCGTTGGCCGATAGGAGAGCAAATCGCTTACGGAGCCAGCCAATCAGATGCCGAGAGAAACCAAGTTGTCATCCACCGCATGGACAACTGGGTGACGGAGATCGAAGCCCACCAATCGGCCGAAAGCTAGCCTCACAATCCGCATCTTCCATTTCCATCTCACTCCTTTCTCTCAAAAACAAGCGGACGGCATTGCGCGCAAGCTAATCGCTCGCCGGTTACGGCGATTACCGCCCACGCCGGCGGTTCATGCGCGGCTTTCTTCAATCGAGGACAGGTTTGAGCGAATACATGGGTTTCGACTGGCCATCTATATGAAGTTGACTTTGCAGATACAACTTTTTCCGGATAAAGAACAGGCCGAAAAACTGCGATCCACGATGGAGCGTTTTAACCAGGCCCGTTCGTGGCTTGCCGCGCAAGCCTTTGAGATGCGCACAGCCAATAAAATAAAGCTCCAGCAATTATTCTATTACGATCTGTGTGAGAAGTTCGGCCTGTCCGCGCAAATGGCCGCGATCTGCATTCGCCACGTCGGTGGGACATACAGCCGGGATAAAAGTATCAAGCCTGTTTTCAGAAAACACGCGGCGATGCCCTATGACAGCCGCATCATGTCGTTCAAGGGCGTTGATCGCGTCTCTCTGCTGACGCTCGAAGGTCGTGTGATCGTGCCTTTCGTGATGGGCAAGTACCAGCAAGAGCGATTCTCTCTGGCGAAAGGGCAATCTGATCTGGTTCGACGGAAGGATGGAAAGTGGTTCCTGCTCGTCACCGCCGATCTGCCTGACAAAGCGCCGATACCGGCAACCGACTTCATCGGTGTCGATCTTGGCGTTGTGAACATCGCCACCGACAGCGACGGCGAAGTCTACACCAGCAACAAAACCGAAAATGTCAGAGAGCACTATCGAAGGACGCGCCGCTCTCTTCAGAAGAAAGCGGCCAAGCAGAAACGATCCGGTAAACGACCCAAGAATGTCAGGCGCAAGTTGAGAGACCTTTCCGGTCGTGAACGACGATTCAAAGCGGACACCAACCATTGCATCTCGAAGAGGATCGTTGAGAAAGCCACAGGCACGAATCGCGGGATTGCTGTCGAAGAGTTGACGGGCATCCGCGACAGGACACGGTTCAGGAAAGCTCAGCGGGACAAGATGTCGAAATGGTCGTTCGCCGAACTCAGAGGATTCGTTGAATACAAAGCGAAGCTGGCAGGCATTCCGGTTGTCGCTGTCAATCCTCGAAACACGAGCAGGACGTGCCCGGAATGTGGGCACATAGATAAAGGCAATCGTCTTGTTCGCGGAATCTTTTTGTGCCGCCGGTGTGGTCATTTCGATCACGCGGATGTCGTCGGCGCGACCAATATTGCCTGTGCCGCACAAGTTGCCGTGCGGGAAGTCTCCGTTGCAGCTCCGGCTGCGTAATCCGAGGGACAAGCTCCACCTACAGCGCGCATTGGCGCTTAGGGGGAGTCGGTGACCCAGAGTCCGATGGGGCTCGGCATTCATGCGATTCTGGCGCAGTCACACGTTGAGAAAATGACGATGCGGAGTCGAGGCGTGACAGTCGAGATCGATACGAAGCGGTGGTGGGAAGATGAAAAATACTACGAAGACTGGAGGTCGCTGTTGCAATTTTCGGACGCGTCCGAGGCGTTCGATGCGAACGACATGCCGGGCTTCGAGTTGGAGTATGTGTCAAGTGAAAGGGCGCTTCAGGGAGCGTATAGCGGCGCGTTTTCCGGCGGCGGGAGGCATGGGATATTCGGCGGCCGCGGCGTGGCGGAAGGGTATCAGAATTATTTGCAGGTGTTTCATAACAGCGATGTTGTGAAGACACGGGTGAACGATAGTGACAGGATCATCGAGCCGCTGGCCGCGTCGAAGTATGGCGATTGCAAACTGAGAATCGGAAGCGGGGCGAGCGGAATAGTGAACTGGTACGGTCAATTGATTTCGGTCCAGGGGTTGAAATGTTTCGGCTTCTATCTGGAAGTCGATCGCGGAGCGCTTGTAACGCCGATGAGTCCGAGCCGCCGTGGAATCGTGAAAGATGAGAAGCTGAACCGGTTGGCGAAGGAGATCAACGATCTGGGATTCGAGCGGTTGGCTTCTCTGCCGCCGAAGGACGTCAAACCGGGTTGGCTGAAGAAGGCTTTCGAGATTGATCCGGAGAGGGCGCGCTCATTGCCTTACTTCCTTGCTCATGAGATCGATGCGGCTGGTGAGATTTGGGATTGGGATGACGTGGATCACCTGGGTGAGTTGGAGGTGTTGAGCTACGAGGATAAGCCGGAGGTAGTGTTTTTTGGCGTTGAAGTGATCGAGCCGGGCGTGGAAGGTGAGGCGGAGGGTGAGATCGTTCGATACGACGAAGGGCTGAGAGGGTTTGCGCGAATGGCGCGGGCGGAAGAACGGAAGATTTACATCGTTGATCGTTATGACGAGAAGAGGTTCAAGCCGAGAACGGTTTATTGGCGACGTGGCGAGTTATACGAAAACTCGACCGCGCTGTGTAAGGCGGGGGAATATCAAATCCGCGCCGGCGGGCCGGACCCTAATGGGTGGAGACCCGTGACAGGAGACGTATTCGCGGTGAATGGCGAGTGGGACCGGTTTGACGATGAGATGGCATTCGTCGTTGGAACAGATGATCCGAGAGGTTGGTTTAGCGGCCCTGACACGTATGCGGGTTTCAAATACAGGGATGACTGGGATCAATCGCGGAGTGAAGCGGAGGCTTGCTACGAAAGGCTATTGGAAACTGAGCAGATGGCGATGTTCCCCGAATGTCTACGGAGAGAATTCACGATAGAAGACCTGCAGTGGAAAGCGGGAGATGGTGGCCGGGTGATGATGGTGGAGTTTCGGTATAAGACAGCGACTTCACTGGCGGTGGACGAAGTGATTGTGACCTATGAGAAGGGGGAGAGAAAGAGCCTGAGACTCCTGCAGGAGTGAAAATACGAAAGGGTTTGAACCGCATGCCGGAGATTATGATCATTCTTGATCAATTGAATGGAGCGATGTTGATCGAGGGACCTGACCGCCTTTCAGCGGAAACGCTGGGGCGGATGACAGAGCTTGCCGGCGCCGCGCGGGAAATCGGCTGCGCCCGGCCTATCGAAATCTTGCCGCCGCCCGTCGCCACAGCCGAAGAAAGGGCGGCGAGCGATTGCGTGCGCATCGCCGGCTACTATCATAACTCGCTCACCGAAGGGCCGGGACGGCGCAGTTCCGTGCTGTTCCAATCGTGCCCGCTGGCGTGCAAAGGATGTTGGGTTCCCGAACTGCACGACTCGAACGCGGGCGTACTTGTTCCCGCGAGCCGCCTAGCGGCAGCCTTGCTCGATCCGGATTACCGACGTGATGGCGTCAGTATTCTGGGCGGCGAACCGTTTGCGCAACCAGGCGCGTTGTCATCGCTGGTCCGTGAACTGCGCGCGCGCGGCTGCTCGCACATTCTGTGCTATAGCGGCTACACCTACGAGGCGCTGCGCGAGCGAGCAAAACGGAAGCCTGCTGTTAGTGATGCGCTCGACGAACTGGACATTCTCGTTGATGGCCCCTACATCGAGGCGTTGGCGGTTGGAGCCGGAGCCTGGACGGGTAGCGGTAATCAACGCGTGATCGACCTTGCAGCGACGCGCTGCAAAGGACATGTTGTTTTATGCTGACGTGTTGTGACTCGAAGGGAATCTCGCCTATCTTGAGCGCCGGAAGTAACCGCGGAAGATCTCCAAGCCCGTAGGAGAGAGCGGAGAGAATAGCCGCCAATCAATGGGCCACTCGGTTGAGACTCACCCAATGGACGGTGGCGTTGAAATGACGGTCAGCGAAATCATCGAGCTTCTGCTCGATCCGCAAGGCGCCCCTGAACAGAGTAGATAAAGTCGTAAACTGGGTGAATATAACCGCAACCGCCAGTCGCCTCAGAGACCCGCCGCGCCGCGTCGATCAAGCGCATCGGGTGGTCTTTTCTCGCTGAAAAACGTCTTGGCAATGATCGAAGAGGGCGTCCGCAGTCTCCATCCCTTCTCGAAAACACCGATTAAAACATTCAACTTCTAACTTCGTATTGATGTGAACAGCCGACTGGTCGATGGTCGTCGCCTTTGCCCATCGGGCGCTCGCTCACCTTTACAGTTCACTTTATTTCATCATTACAGAAACAAAGATGTTTCATGGCATGAGCGCTGAGGAGTTCCGCGAGTTCACCGAGGATGTCGTTAAACGACTGAAAACGTGGACTGCGGCCTTGAGAGAACACCCACTCTACGATAGCGACGACTGGAACCCGTACGTTCGCGCGACATGCTATGTGTCCGGCACGGAATCTTATTCAATCGAAAGATTGCGGGGAGCATACGGGCAGTTCGCCAGAATGTCCCGCAAACACATGGAAGGTACGCCGGTCTTTCGGATCGAGCCGATCCGCCCCGCCGATCCGATCAGCGAATGGTTCGTGCTGGATGTGTGGAATTTCCCCTCCAAATGGAACCGCGGCTGCGAAGCCCGGAAGCGATTTAAAGAACTTTTTCCACGATTGCGAAAGGTAGTAAACCAGGCCAGGCGGGAAAAGAGCATGCCAGCAATACGTGATCCGATCACAAAGAAAGTCATGAAGACCAGGAAAGAGAGCCTCCGTGAGTGGGTCGAGAGCAATCCGGAGACTGCGAGGGAAATGAAGCGATGCGGCATTACCGTAGATGACATATGGCGTCTGGCCCATAACAAACTGACCGCAGAGGATGTGGACAGGATCGGCGTCCGGCAACTGTCATTGTTTAAATGAATTCTGTGCGGATCGAAGTCATTTTCGTCCGCAATCATTCACCTCCCAAAGCCGAAAGAAACAAGCTGCCGGCAGCAGGGCGCAGCCGCGAGACGCGGTTGAGCGACTCGTTTCACTTTCAACCTGAGGGAGGCATCAGTGTCCGACAACACGAACGTCAACGCTCCGGCCGCAGACTTCCGCTTTGAACCCGGCGAAGACTTATCCGGCCTGGGCGGGGCGGCGGCGCGCTTCAAACACAACCTCGCCGCCATCGCTCTACTCAAGCGGTTGGAAGCCGGATTACTTGAGCGCAGGGAATTGACTTCCGAGGAACGGCAGGTCCTCTCCAGGTACACCGGTTGGGGCGATTCGGAGGTCCTCAACCGCGCGTTTCCGAACGGTACATACTCGTACTCTCGCCCTTGCCGGGAGCTGGATGATCTCCTCGCCCCGGATGAGATCAAATGCCTATTGGCCAGCTCGCTCAACGCCCATTACACGGGCCTGCCGATCATTCGAGCGATCTACGCCGCGCTCGATCACTTCGGCCTCACTCCGCAAAACGAGGGGCGCATGCTGGAGATCGGCGCCGGCCAATCGGTGTCGGTCGCCTCATCGCGGCAATCGAAGCTCCGCGTCCTGGAGCCCGCCGCCGGCGTCGGACACTTCCTCGGCGCGATGCCGCAATCGCTCAGGGCCGGTTCCGAACGCGTCGCCGTCGAGATCGATTCGCTCACCGGCCGCATCCTCGAACGGCTCTACCCGCAAACGCGTGTCTTCATCCAGCCGTTCGAGGAGACTCATCTCCCGCAAGATTACTTCGACCTCGTGGTATCGAACATTCCCTTCGGCGCATACGGAGTAGCCGACGCGACCGTCCGGGAGAGTTTTCTCAAGGCCTCGATCCACGACTACTTCTTCGCCCGGTCGCTGCGGTTGGCGAAGCCCGGCGGCGTCATCGCGTTTATCACTTCCCGGTACACGCTCGACAAGAAGTCGCCGAAGGTCCGGCAGTATCTGGCGACACATGCCGAGTTGCTCGCCGCCGCCCGTCTTCCTCGCGGCGCTTTCCGCGCCAACGCCGGAACCGAGGTCATCGCCGACGTGCTGATCCTGCGCAAACGCGGTCAGCCTTCGAGGGAATCACAACCAGACTGGGTCGAGGCGCGAGACGTCAGGCTCAACAATGACAGCGGAGAGGAACGTGAGATCAAGATCAATGGATTCTACGTCCAGCGCCCCGAACTGATGCTCGGACTGCCTTATTATGGGCGTGGGATGCATGAGAAAGACGAGTTTCTGCTCAAAGCCGACGGGCGCGATCTGGGCGAAAGCCTGGCGGAGACACTCATCCGGCAATTACCCGCCGATGGTTATCGCGCCGCTTCGCCGTCGATTCAGAATGAACTGCCCGGCGGTCAATCAGACCGCGAAGAGTTTCTGGCCGCGGCTAACCTCGACCGGCTCCCGGAGCGCGACCGCGCTTGCGTCAATGAGTTGCTCGAGATCTACGTCGCCGCCAAGGATGTCATCAGGCTGCAACTATTCGACGCCTCGGATGAGGAGCTGGCGGAGAAGCAGCAGGAACTCTCGAGGCTCTATGACCGGTTCAGGATGCGCTATGGCTATATCGACAAGAGCCTCAAGAAGCTGAAGCCCCACAGCCCGGTCGTTCCTTTCCTCCGGGCGCTGGAGGTCCAGACCGGTAAGAACAGCTATAAGCGCGCGGCGCTCTTCTCCGAGAGGACGATCCGCCCGGCCCGCCGGAGAGCGGACAACTACGAGCCGAAGGAGGCTCTCATCGTCTCGCTCAACGACCGGGGCCGGGTCGATCCCGGCTACATCGCGGAGCTTTGCCGGAAGCCTTTCTCGGAACTCCTCCCGGCGCTCGACGGATTGGTCTTCGAGACGAACGGCGGCGCGTTCGTCACTGCCGAAGAATACCTGTCGGGCGATGTCAGACAGAAGCTGCGCGACGCCGAGGCCGCCGCTCAATTCGACCCGGTCTTCGAGAAGAACGTGGCGGCGCTCAGGGCCGTGCTGCCGCCCGACCTGGAGCGCGACGCGATCAGCGTCCGGCTCGGATCCTCCTGGGTTCCCGAGGAGATCGTGCGTGATTTCATCATTGCGCTCGTCCCGTCGTTCGGGGGAACAGTCAAAAACATTCCCGCGCTCGCCGTCTGGAAGATCGAGGGCGTGAGCCTGAGTGACAGTTCCTCCATCGAGGCGACCCGGAGCTGGGGGACCAGGCGGGTCAACGCCTTCGAGCTGATCGAAGACGTCCTTAACCTCCGGACCGCCAGCGTCACCGACGAAGTCCCGGAGTCAGGCGGCGGAACGAAGACCGTGGTCAACGATAACGAGACCATCGCGGCCCAGGCGAAGCAGACCGAGATCAAACAAAAATTCGCGTCCTGGGTGTGGACGGACGAGGCGCGGACGGCCACGCTCGTGCGCATCTACAACGAGCGGTTCAACGCCTTCCGCAAGCGCGAGTGTGACGGCGGCCATCTCACGCTGCCGGGGATGAACTCGGGGATCACGCTCTACCCGCACCAGCGACATGCGATCTGGCGGATTATGACCAACAAGGCCACGCTCCTCGCGCATTGTGTCGGCGCCGGAAAGACGTACTCAATGATCGCGGCGGCGATGGAGTTGAAGAGGCTCGGCCTCTGCCACAAGTCGCTGATCGTCGTTCCCAATCACCTGCCCGCGCAATGGGCGGCCGAGGCGATCAGGTTGTATCCGAATATCAAGCTGCTCGCGCCTGGCAAGGAGCATCTCACCTCGTCTCAGCGCGGGGAACTGCTCAGCCGCATCGCGACTTCGGACTACGACGCGATTGTGATCCCTCAGACGGCTTTCAAAATGCTGCCGCTCGATCCCGTCAAGGTCCGGGACCACATCCGGCGCGAGATCGACACTCTGACCACTTACCTGGAGGAGATGAAAGCCTCGAACGGGAAACGCAGCCGCAGCGTCAAGGAGCTTCAGAGGGCCATCAAGAAGCTGGAAGCAAGGCTCGCCTCCACCGACCAGGCGATCAAACGCGTCTCCCGCGACACGATCACCTGGGACGAGTTGGGCATCGACTCTCTCTACATTGACGAGTTTCATTGCTATAAGAACCTCTACTGTCCGACCAAAATGACGCGGGTCGCGGGCCTGCCCGGCGTCGACTCGCAGCGGGCCTTCGATTGCTTCCTCAAAGTACGCTCGGTGCTGGAGAGCGGCGGTCGCGTGGTCTGCGCGACGGCCACGCCAGTGAGTAACACCATCGCCGAGGTCTATGTTTGCATGAAATATCTTCAGCTCGAAACGCTTCAGGAACTGGGGATCGATCACTTCGACGCCTGGGTGCAGCAGTTCGCCGAGACCACGCAGTCGCTCGAAATCACTCCGGACGGATCGAGCTACCGTTTCAATACCAGATTCAACCGGTTCACCAACATTCCCGAGCTGTCCGAAATCTGGCAGCAGGTCCTCGACGTCAAGTCGGCGGCCGAATTGAACCTGCCCAGGCCGAGACTGAAAGGCGGCAAGCCACAGGTCGTCAGCGTGCCGGCCGGCGACGAGTTGAAGGCATACACGCGGGAACTGGCCGAACGCGTCGAGGCGATCAAGTCGAGGCGCGTGCCTCCGTACCTCGACAACATGCTCAAAGTCACGAGCGACGGGCGCAAAGCGGCCCTCGACATCCGCCTCGTCAAGCCGGATGTGCCTCGCCCGGCTCAGTCGAAGGTCATGGCGCTGGTGGATAACATCATGAAGATCTATCACGAGACTCAACATGATCGTGGTGTTCAATTAACTTTTCTGGATTTATCCACGCCTCGCCAAAGGAAATGACAGGCATTCTGTTTGCGGATGCATGTTTTCAGTTAAGAGCAAACGCTCAGCCACAACAGTCCGGAAGGTAATCTTCGAACCATAACAAGTGAAAAAAGCAGCGGCCCGCAAGACCGGCCGGGAGGACAGAGAATTTCATGAACCGTTAGGCCTCGATCTCGACCGAGAGCAGCGGCGCATCCAGTCAGCGCTGAACCTCGAAGACTACGTCTCGCAAGGGAGATCATAAGCCGAGAGGAGTATCCATGGCCGAACACAGAATCATACCTGACGATGATGAATTGAATGTGCGCGTCTATGACGCGCCTGCTTGCGGGTGGCGCATTCTATTTGTGGAGAGAGACGGGGAGATCGGCCGGTATCTACACCGGGAGCAGGCCCTGGCTGGCATCCGCGTTTATGACCTGGCGGACAAAGCCGCCCTCTTTGAAGCGGAGCTCGGGGTCTATATCGAATCCGTCCGAACCGGAAAGGCGCTGAGCGATTGCGGTCTGCCAGCGCTCGTCCGCTTTGGCGATCACGATCCCTTCTCCTATGCCACTTTCAGCTTGCCTGAAGGGTTCATCAGGAAATCTGAACTAAAAATCATCGGCTACCGGGGAGAGGAGCAGATACACAGCGCGGGCTGGAAGTAGTCGGCCTCCGGCGGTTTCGACTAGCGTGTCCAATTCCTGAAGCCTGCCAGAAAAAATACTAGCGGTCGGTAAAGGGACGCCGCATTCACTACAGGCAATTAACAATGAGGGCGCGACTATGTCTGAAGCATTCGCTGAAGAAATCGAGATGGAAGAAGAAGCTCGCCACACCATCGAGACCGCGCAGGAGCGGCTCGACCGTGACGGCATCTACGGCGAGATCAAGCGCGAACTGATCAAGCGCGGCATTCCCGCCCACGAAATCGCCTTCATCCATGACTTCAACACGCCGGCCGCGAAAGCGAAGGCTTTCGCCGACGCCAACGCCGGAAAGATCCGGGTCATGATCGCGAGCACGGAAAAAGCAGGGGCGGGAACGAACATGCAGGAGCGTCTGGCGGCGCTTCATAGTCTTGATGGGCCGTGGCGTCCGAGCGACGTGGAGCAGCGCGAGGGCAGGATATTGCGTCCCATGAATCGATTCGCCGAGGTGAGTATCTTCAATTACGTCACCGAACAATCCTTCGATGTTTACATTTGGCAGACCCTCGAAAGCAAGGCCAGATTCATCGCCCAGATCATGTCGGGTAACGTGACCGCGCGCACTGCGGAAGACGTGGACGACATGGTAATCACCGCCGCGCAGGTCAAGGCCATCGCCACCGGCAACCCGCGGATTTTGGAAAAGGTCTCCGTCGAGGTCGAACTCTCTCGCCTTTCTCGCCTCTACATTGTCTGGCGCAACGGCCGCCGCGATCTGAAATGGGAACTTCAATCGCTCCCGGGAAAAGCGCATGAAGCCGGTCTGCGCGTAGCCTATCACCGGCAAGCTGTCGCCGTTCGAGACCAGCAGAAGCAGGGCGGCGGTGAATCTTTCACCATCGATCTCAGGCGTTCGCTCAGAAATGATCAACTGGCGACATTCGATAAACGAGCGCAGGCGGGCGAACACCTGGAGAAACTACGCCGCCAGGTCGAGTCGCTGGTGAGCCTCGAACCTCATCGCCTCGGCTCTTATCGCGGCTTCGAGATCTTCGCGCAGAGGCGGCCCTCCGGGATTGAGGGGCTCTACGATCCGGTCGAAGGCTTTCTGCGCTTGCCAGGCGGGCATTTCCGTTACGCGTTCGGCTTCAGTGACTCCGCCCAGGGGACGCTCCAGTCGATCGACGCCGGTCTCCGGAAGTTGGACTCACATCTGGAGAGCGCCCTGAGAGATCAGGCCGAGATCAGGCGTAAGCAGGGGCAAATAGAGAAGGCGTTATCGAGCGGTTGGGAGTATGCGGGCAAGTACCAGGAGTTTCGGGAGAAACTCAAACGGGTCAATCGCTCGCTCAGAGAGAGCGGATCCCAGGTTGACGACAAGCAGGAATTCGCCGTTCTCGATCCGGAGGCGTTTCAGCGCTGCGATATGGGCGAGCCTGACTTTGGAGAAGCGAAGGAATCTTCCGAGACTGAGGCTTCAGCCGCTGCGACTCTCGAAATTCCCGCAACTGAGATTGCGGCGCAGTCTCCTGTCCTTGCGGATAAAGGAACGGCGGCGCCCTCCAGCGCCGTTGAATATCCGCCGCCCGCCCATCCAGGCGCCGCACTCGATGATCTGCGGCGTCAGTTCGACCAGACGCCGAAGCGGCGTTCTCCCTCCGCCTCTTCAGCCCCTGCCGAGTCAACACAGATGAGCCTCTGGTAGACGACAAAAAGAGAGCGGACGGCAGGAGTGCGCATACACCACTTTTCATCATCAGGAGAAAACCATGCGAAAGAAGACCGCAGCCGGCGGCGGGAACAGGGAGAACGCCGTTGAGACAGCGTCTCTGATGATCCCGCTCATTGAAATTGAGCCTCCGCCGAACAACGTGCGCAAACAATTTAGCGAAGACGGCCTCAATGAACTGGCTGAAAGCATCAGCAAGCATGGAGTTTTACAGGCCATCCTGGTGCGGCCAATCGAGAAACCGAAAACGAGTAAGGTAAAGTATCAAATCGTCGCCGGCGAGAGGCGTTTTCGCGCGGCGAAGCAGGCCGGACTGAAGGAGATTCCCGCGCAGGTCAGGTCCATGAGCGATGACGAAGCGCTCGATGCGCAGATCGTCGAGAACCTGCAGCGCGAGGACGTGCATCCGCTCGATGAGGCCGACGGCTTCCTTCGGCTCAAGGACGGCATGAAACTCGGCGTCCGTGACATCGCCGAACGCGTGGCGAAAGACGCTCGCTATGTCGCCCGCAGGCTTGCGTTGACGAGCCTCATTGAAGAGGCGCGCGACGATCTCCGCGAAGAGCGCATCATGCTTGCGCACGCGCTCGAAATCTGTCGCCTCGCGCCGGAGATTCAAGCCGAGGCCCTGATCGCCTGCTACGAGACGAAGACCATTCATAACAGGAGCGCGAACAGATACGAGTACGCGCCAGACAAGACGCGCCCGGCCCGCCACGTCCGCCACTTGCTGGGCTGGCTGGCGCAGAACGTTCACCTGAACCTGCACACAGCGCCCTTCAAGCTCGATGACGCGAGGCTGCGCGGAGACGGCCTGACCTGCGTCAACTGTCCGCAACGGAGCGGGCGCGACAAGACGCTCTTCGCTGACATCAAGAACGGCGCCACCTGTCTCAACCCGCCTTGTTTCCAGGCCAAGATACAAACGTTCGTACAGATCAAAAAGGCCGAACTTGATCAGAAGAGCGGCAAGTCTGGCGTCTACATCTCCGCTTCCTACGGTTCGGGAATTGAAGCGAAAGGGGTGATTGGCCGGGACCAGTATCAACCGCTGGAGAAGAAAGCCGATCGCTGCGAACACGCGGAGCAGGCTGTCGTCGCGGATGGGCCGGAGATCGGACAGGTGCGGTGGATCTGCCGCGAGAGGAGCTGCAAGGATCACCTCGGCAGGGTTCGCGAGTCCTACACGTACTCCTCAAGCGGACCCGTTTCACGTAACGCGTCGCCGAAGGACCGCAATCGGAGAAAGCAGGAGCTCTTCGATATCAAAGTGGACGAGGTCGTTCGCAAGCGGGTGATGAAGGAGGCGACCGAGACCTGGTCGTGGCCACTGGATCGAACTCATCTGAACGAGGCCGTCAAGGAATTCTTCCGTCGCATACCCTCCGAGATCCAGCGGACGATCTGTGAGGTCCTTGGGTGGGAGAAAGAGGCCGCCGACAAATTCGGGTTCGACGACACGGCGACGCTTCGCAAGCTGGCCGCGCTCAGTGATGACGAACTCGCGCGGTTCCTGATGCTCTGTTCGTTCGCGCATTACGGCGCAAATCAATATGGAAACAACCGGGTGGATCAGAATCTGGTCGTGAAGTTGAGCCATGAGCGCGGCGTCAATCACGCGCTCATTGACGCCCAGGCTCGCGCCGAGTTGTGTCCGAAGAAATACAAAGCCACGCACGACGCTTACCTCGAAGCGGTCAAAAACGGCAAAGCGGCCAAAAAGCCTGTCGTTTACGAAAAGGAATCGCCGCCAGCGTCAGTGACCAAGGCCGATGGCGAGAAAGAACAGGCCGCCGGCGAAGCCCATGCGAAAGCTCAGGCGTACTGAAGCTTTCACCAGTCTTCTCACAGTCTTCTTCACAAGCTGAATCCTGTTTCTCGTTTGGCCTGCGCGTCATCGTGGGGAGGGAGAAATGTGTGTATCGGACAAACGCAGTTGCGCCCTCTGTCATCGCCCGATTCGCAAAGGCGAAAAGGTCAACCAGCACCATCCGCAACTCAAATCGGAGGGAGGAGCCGAGACGGTCGAAGTCCACAAGCATTGTCACGTCAGGCATCACTCACAACTTGATCATTACCGCGAGTGGGGGCGCAAAGGCGGGCTGACGACTGCGGCGCGGGGATGGTGGATATTCAATCTGAAACGCGGCCAGGCTCCGCCCGATCCGCTCCGGTGGATTCCCTTCGGCCGTGGCCAGTAGAAAGTCGATTCAGAGGTTGAATGAGCCTGCGGCCTTTTGCCGCAAAAACAAGCGGCATGCATTCTCACGCGATTCCACTCTATAAAAAATGAGCGGGGAGCAGGGATGCGCGCTCGCGCCGGCAGGAGGGCGCACATTCTATTCTGCAAAGGAGACTTCCATGGACCTCAATGACCTGACGCCTATCTACACCCTGTTCTACGCAATCGGTGAAATTCTGACCGTAACCTGGCCCGGCCAGCTGATTCTCGGCATGGCCATCGGCTCGGTGATTGTTTGGCTCGCAAGGGCCTGACAACAGCGGAATTTCGGTTTCGCGGGATACAAAGCAATCGATGCGAATCCGGGTCGAAAATGCGGGCCCGGCCTGATCGGAGCGGAGAAAGGGCTATGGCCATCAAACAGGGCCGGCGCGATGAAGTGGCGCGGCCAATAAGCGCAACAGACACGCTCATCGCGGCGCTCGAAGGGGCGATCGAACTTCTCAAAGAATATCTTGAGGGTCGCGAAAACACATCCACGAAGATCACCGCGGTTATTCGCGAGGGTAAGGCCGCGATTCGGCAAGCGCGCCAGGCCGAACGTGACAACGCCGTTATGATCAAACCGCAGCCGCGCGGCGTGCGCATTGACGGGTGGGATGTATGAAAAAGTCGCCGGTCGCATTGTGACGGGCGAAAGGGAGATTTATGGCCGTTCAAAATGCGCCACAAGCGGGCGATGATCGTATCGAGAAGTTGATCACTGTTTTGGGTCAACGAACAAATGCGCTGAATGAGATTATGCGGGAGATGGCGATCAGCCTTCAGGAAATCGAATCGCATCTGCGCCAGATAGCCATTTCGTCCGATCCTGCCCCGAACTACCAGCGCGCCTTGAGCGAGTATCCGGGGTTTGACTGGTCGAGCATCGGCGCGACCGTTCTCAAGGAAGATTCCGACGGCGCGTCAATCGTTGAGTGGAACGGTAGGACGTTCACGCGCAGATCGGCTAATAACAAATACCCCGAGGCCGTCTGGTTTAGCCGCCCCGCAGGTAAGGATGCGGACGGTAAGATCAGGTATCCACGACTCGTCACCTTTAAGCGGCCTTCAGAAGCCGAGCCGATCGCGGCGAAGGCGAAGAGGGCTATCAGTCCCACTATCTAGAAAAAGCAGAGCGCAGCGCTTCCTCTCCATCCAATCCTGGTGATTATGGATGGAGTATCCGCGCCGTCGATTACCGATGAGTTTCTTTCAGCAAGAAGGGCGGGGAATAAATAAGATCGAGGCCGCGCGGCGATACGCGGAGACCGGCTGGCCTGTTTTTCCCGTTCACACCCCGACTAGGGACCCTGCCAGACCTTGCTCCTGCGGGAGAGTTACCTGTCCCCGTGTCAGTACTCACCCATGCCATAAGAACACTTGCAAAGATAAAGGCAACCATCCCTGCCATCGGTCTGTTTGTAACAGTGTTGGCAAACACCCGCGCACGATAAACGGGGTACACGACGCCTCGACCGATGAAGCAAAAATCCGGCAGTGGTGGGACGTCTGGGAAGACGCGAATATCGGTATTGCGACGGGAAAAGAATCGGGGTTCTTCGCGCTCGACATCGATCCGCGCAGGGGTGGCGCCGAGGCGCTGGTTTCCCTCGAGGCCGAACACGGCAAGCTGCCGGAGACTCGAACCGCAGACACCGGAGGAGGAGGCGTCCACTACCTTTTCAAGTGCCCGCACTTTCCCGTGAAGAACTCCACGGGAAGGCTGGGGCCGGGCCTGGACATCAAGGGCGAGGGCGGAGCGATAGTTGTCGCGCCCTCGCTTCACGCGAGCGGCAAGCAGTACCGCTGGAGGAGCGGCGCGCCGATCTCGGACGCGCCCGAGTGGTTCCTACGGCTATTGCGGGAGGCGCGGAAATCGCGCGCGAATGGGAGCGCGGCGATAAGCGGCGCCATCCCCGAAGGCTGGCGCAACGACACGTTGACGAGCCTGGCCGGAACGATGCGCCGGCGCGGGATGGGGGCCGATGAGATCGGGGCCGCGTTGCTCGTCACGAACAATAAACGATGCGATCCGCCGCTCGCCGAGGATGAAGTCCGAAAGATCGCCGCTAGCGTGTGCAGGTATGAGCCCGCGGGCGGGGCGCCCCTTCGATGATCGACACCTGCCGCTCGCCGAAAGGCGGTAACCTCTGGCGCGGGCCATGCCGCCTGTTACAATCAAACGATCGACTCGCCGACAGGAGACACAGATGCCTGAGATGACCATCATCAGACTGCTCGATCCACGCCCCGAGGACGTGCCCACTAATTTTCCCATCTTCAACGCGCCGCGTCCCTTGACTGGAGCTAAACGATGGACAGGGGATTTTCGACACGGTGTTTTCTACGCCGCTGTCGACATCACCTTACCCGAGGCCGAACGTTGCATTCGAGGTAATGTCAGCCTCGACGGCTGGCTTTGCGAGTACGTCACACGTACAGACGTGGAGAAATGGGGAAGAGAGCATGCGGCCGTCCTCGGCATCCACTATGAAGATCACCCTTACGAGGAGTGGGAAGATTCCTGGCTTCAAAACAAGCGGATCGAGATGCGCGATCTTGACGACTACCTGACGGGCCTCTTCGAACGGGCCGTCATTCCACTCGCATAATTACTGAGCCGGTCGTAGCAACCTGGAGCCGTCTTCTTTATCGGGCATCCTCGCAATCTCTGATAATATGCGCTCCGAAGGGAGGCCGACTAATGATGTTTAACGACGAAGATCCATACGGTTACGATGATGACGAGCGGTTCTATGAGGAAACCGCCTACAACGAAGAGCACTACATAGAGCGGGAACAAGAGATGATCAGGCAATCCAACCTTGAGCTTGGGATTGAGGAGCTTGAGGAAAGACATAATCAGCGGATGCGCGAGGAAGGCTTGCTACTGTTCACTCCCGTCGAGACTCGGGAGAGCGAGACTGACGCTGAAAAGAAACCAGCAGCCGATCAGCCGGATGATGAAATCCCTTTTGACCATAGCCTGCTCGCGGGCCTGTAAACATTGGGCAACCGCGAGGGGCGCCTACCTGTTCGACTAAAACCGCTGTAAATCCTCCGAACGCGTGAACGCCTTACGCCGGCTTGCGAGGCGCTCGTCCAACCTCATCATAGCCGGCCACCCTCACGTCTTCGACGACATACCTTATTGCAAACGCCACAGCCCGCGCCGGAATCCATCTCAAATACAAGCCTGCAGCCGCCTCTTTGCGCCGAGGCCGCATACCTCCGAAGAACAGGGCGGACAGCAATGCGCGCGTCGAACGAGCTTGCGATAACGCAATCGAAGCGGGCGGCAATGCCTGCGCCAGGCAGACGCCTATGCGAAGTTTCTAAAAGCTCAGAGGGGGTAAAAATGTTCACCATATTTCGTCTGATCACTGACCTCATCGTGTCTGGAGCGCTCCTCGAGAACGAGGGACTCAACGACGAGCGCCGCGCGGAGCTGATCGATCAGTTCATTCAGGAAATTGCGGTTGGATTCGATCTTCGCGACCTGGGGATTCTTCTGATTGTGGGACTAATTATCTATTTTTGGAGGGCGTGGGATAGGGCGAATCGTTAGCGCGAGAAGCGAATTATTTGAATTCCTCAAAAGGTCATTGCCCAGCCGATAGCGTCATCATTTTTCCCAGCTACGCCGTTCGTTATCTGTGACTTGAAGCATAACCTTGCCGTTTGTGATGGTCTGGAAAGGGTAGCGCCTTAGATTGGAGCTGTCATTAAAACATAGACGGTGCGGGCATTGCGCCTGCGCGTTGATCTCACAATAACGGGCATGACTAAGAGGAGGATTAAATGAGAGGATCAGCGGCAATCGAAGTTACCTGTGATGGTTGTGAGAAAACCAAGATCACCATCATTTTCACTGAAGCTAATAGGAACTGGGACGATCCGCAGTTTGAAGACAAGCTGCGGGCCGCTGGATGGGCGCTACCGTGGGATGACCCTATGTGCCAGCTACACCTGTGCCCAGAATGCTGGAAGGAGGACTGACCATGCCTTTCTGCCATAGCCTCTCGCCCAAAGCTTACGCCTTTTCAACTCGTGGGCCTACATGCTCAAGATACGACGATGCTCTTGAGGTGATATAGTGAGGTTTGAAGCGTATCCTTGCCGCGAGTGTGTATCTGACGGATAAAGTTGCCGTTGGATCGGTCTCGCCCAACCAGGATACATTTCTATCATTCCTTCTGATTGGGATCACAAAAGAGCTAGTTCGTCAGGCGGGGTTTGAATTTGATTGATATATGGTTCCATATCACAAAAAACTGTCCAGTCACTGCTTCGTAACTTGCCGATAGTCGGTTTTTTCGCTTCTCGCGGCCATCAAAGAACAACCGAATCTCCCGAATATATAACCCAAGCAAAAACAGCCATTGGAAGCATAACCTTGCTGGCAAAGTTATGCTTCCTAAACGGCAAGGAATCGGTTCAAGTCACATTATCTCCAGCCGCCTCCTTTTGTGAGTCATAGATTATAGCTGTCAATAAAAAATGAGCGTGTAGGCACTTCACCTGGCCACGCTCATTTTTTAACTCAATCTACAAAAGGAGAATAACACATGTTACCCGGAATCGAGAATACTCGCCGTTCCAATCACAGCATTTTCTTTCCGCAAAGCTATGGATCGCCTTTCACTGACATAACGAAGCACATCTCAGGTCTCGGCCTGGGACGGCTCGACTTCGAGCGCTGCGCGATCGCGGGCGAAGTGCTTTACACGGTCGAAGGCGATTCGATGCCCACTAGCCAACAGGATGAGGAAGCGCGCATCGCGACGCTGGCCTACGCCCTCAAGAAGCTCGGCAATCCGGAAGACGCCGCCGAGTTCATGCGCTGCCTGAATGCGATCTGTGAAGAGGGTGACGCGCGTTACCGGCAGGTTGCGGCCTCTTACTACTACAACGAAATCGCCGGGCGCGGCGCGGGGCTCGTGCTGAAGGAGATGGCGCTCATCGCCATGCATCTCGCCGCTCTAAACCCGGTTACGGAGGAAGTGAGAAACGACTCTGAAGCGATACACGCGCCGTGCGGGAAATCGAAGCCGCATTCTCTCTTCGATCAGGAAGTGGCCGAGGTCGAGCGGATGATCCGCGGCCGCCGCAAGGCTTCGCGAACGCCTCACGATGAGCATGGCGAGTGGTTGGAATATCTGGTGACCGCCGGCGCGAGTTGCGAAGAGGTGGACGACGTCTTCGACCCAGCGGAGGCGATGGACCAGTATAGCGAGAACGGCGCGATCATCGTCATGTCGGCCCACGAACGGACCAGGGCTTGTGGCCGCGTGGACCATGAGTTTACGGCCGACGATCTGCCCGAACGGGCGCGTTATCTCGCGGGCTGCCTGCGACAGGCCTACACGGACGGCGTCAAAATCGACGAGATGTGGGGCGACATCGACGCGCAGCTCGACGTTCTCTTCCCAGTAAAAGGGAGGACCTCGGAGGGCGGCGTGTTCTTCTCCCGGGCCAACATCGAGCTTCAACGCCTAACCCGCGGCGCGCTCGAGGCGATCCTCGATGACTGCCATCACGACTGTCATCTGACCGCAATGCGCCACAGCCGTCCCTATCGCCGCTTTTATCGGACGATCCGCGAGGCGGACGACACGAAAATAGCCGGGCAGGCGATGAAAGACGCTTACGCGGCCAGGGAGTCCGGCGCACTCTCGCTCAAATACTTCACCCTGCTCAAGACGGCCTCGACGCTCCAGCGCGAGCGGCTCGAACGAGCGCCGTTATCGAAGGAAGCCCGCATGCTCATCAGGGAGGTCGAGACCGCGTCATCGGCGAAGCTGCATTATCTTTCGTGGGCGTTCTACGGCGATAACCAGCCCTCCAATCCCATACACGGGCTCTCCACCCAGGAGAGGGCGCGGTTGTGGGCAAATCTCAAGGCCCGCAAACAGTCGGAGAAAGCAATGGCGGTTGTAATGGCGCTCTGCCTCCTCACGAGGTCCGCGGCGCTCGTTGATCTCGTCAGGTTCGCGGTCTGCTGCCGCGCGTCGAGAGTGTCGAGCAGTCGCGCATCCCGCCGCTCGATCATGAATTAAGCCGCGGTCACGGGGCGTCACACGCATGACGCTCCGTGACCTATGCCTGTCTCCCTGAGCCGCCCGCCTCCTTCCCATCCGCCCGGCGGCGAACTGAATAGATTGGGGGCTGTAGGTAAGTAAGTGAGATCGCGGGGCACTGCGCCCTGCGCGTACATTCAAATCGATCAATCGAAAGGAGAAAGTTATGTCGTCATTCAACAAGATCACCATCGTCGGATATCTGGGACGCGACCCGGAACTCAGATACACGCCGCAGGGAACCGCCGTTTGCAACATTTCGGTGGCGACGACGGAGCGACGCAAGAACGCGGAGGGCGAGTCTGAAGACCGTACCACGTGGTTTCGCGTCACGGTTTGGGGACGCCAGGCGGAATTGGCGCACGAATACCTGTCCAAGGGTCGCCAGGTCTACATCGAAGGCCGTCTGCGGCAGGAAGAATATATCGACCGCGAGGGCAACCCGCGCACGAGCCTCGAAGTCAACGCGACCGACGTTCAGTTCCTGGGGCGGCGCGAGGATTCCCCACAACCCGCCTCAGCCGATGCCGGGCGCAGCCAGGTCGAGGAAGAAGAGGAGGTCGCGGCGCCAGCTCCGGACAAGTCGGGCAAGTTGGGCAAGTCAGGCAAGAAGGAATCGAAGCGGACCGCGAAAGAGACAGTTGCCCTCGAAGACGATGACATGCCGTTTTAGGCGCCGGTACTTTGCGAAGTGTCCACTTTCCCGCTTCATTTCAGATGAGGGGAGATCGCGCACACGGTCTCCCCTCGTCGTCTCGGCCTGGCCGGATCCTCCGTCGCCTCTACTCCCATTCGCGTCCCCTCGCATTCCATCGCTGTCTGACCTCAAGCGCGCCACGCGGCGCCGTTACTCTCCTCCGTTCCGCCTGCTTTCCTCCGCCGACCTGATTTCGCCGGTCAGAGGTTTAGGCTGTCGATAAATACGAAAGGAGAAAAGACATGATTCGAGTCGAGAACAAGAAGACATATCGAGGCGACGGCATTTACATCGGCAGACCGTCCTTACTGGGCAACCCATACGTGATCGGTAGAGACGGAACGCGGGACGAGGTACTTGAAGGGTATCGCGCCTGGTTGTGGCGGCAAATTAAGCTCCGTGGCGAAGTCTATCGGGAGTTACAACGGTTGGCGGCAAAAGCGAAAGATGATGATCTGGTTCTGATTTGCTGGTGTAAACAGCCAGACCGTCAGATAGCTTGCCACGGCGATTCGGTAAAACGAGCCGTTGAGTGGTTAAACTCGATCAACAGCTAGTGGTTCGATCCAGTGCGCAGTTTCAGATCGCTGAAATCCGGACATGGAGACAGCTCCTTGTCACAAGCCAAGATTGGAGCTGCCGTATGAAGGTGGTAGGCAACCTCAGCACCCGTTCTAAATAGGAAAATGGAGGAGCGCATCATGATCAAAGTATTTGTCGGCGGGTCGAGGAATATAACGAAATTACCCTTATCTGTTGCAGCCAGGATTGACAATATTATTGAGGGTGATTTTGCCATTCTTGTCGGTGATGCCAATGGAGCCGACAAGCGCGTCCAAAAATATCTGGCTGAAAAGCAATATGGAAATGTGCTGGTGTTTCATACGGGCGATGTCTGTAGAAATAATATCAGCAAGTGGAAAACAAAGGCTGTCTCAGCAGGCGCCAATGAGAAAGGTTTCGATTTTTATGCGCTTAAGGATTTGCAGATGGCCAGAGAAGCAGACTACGGATTCATGATCTGGGATGCGAAGAGCAGGGGGACGTTAAACAACATACTCAATTTGCTGGATGAAAGTCGGAACGTCCTGGTCTTTCTCTCTCCTGATCAGTCCTTCCATACAATCCGTCACGCCAAAGACCTATCTGCCATTTTAGCCAAATGTGGCAAGCAAGCCTTGGCTTTCTTCGAAGAGAAACTACATCTCTCAAAGCGATTGACCTGTTCTCGCGGGACGACGCAAACCGTCGCCTGAAGAGATGAAAAGAACATCGACCGGATGAAGAGAAGTCGGCGGTGATTCCGGATCGCATATACGATCTGCTCAACAAATATCGAGCGTTGGGACGAGGGGCTGCTTGACGGTAGCCCTTTTTTTATGGAGATCGTTTCCGATTCTATGCCGGCGATGAGGCCAATCGCTCAGGCAGGGCGGCGGCTAGCGGGAAATAAGTGGCGAAAGCAGTGAGATAGAGCATGACAGGGAGCGAATTTTTGAGGCGACAGGATAGACATTGTCATGCTCCTCCACTGTTTGTGTATCTTACTGAGCTATCAGCACTTCGAGCATGACAGGAAGATGCGGTGAAATATGCGGTTGTGTTAGTGCTTGAATCGAGAGGGTTTATAGCATGACAGGAAATAGCGTTTGTGTTAGTGACTGATTCAGAATGACTTACAGCATCGTAGAATGGAGTGATCGAGTCGAATCTGCCCGGTGTCCGGCCTATTTTGTGTTACTGATTGATCTATCAGCACTTCGAGCATGACAGAGAATTGAGGGCACAGCCTATGTTATTGATTAACCACGATTTACAGTGATGCAAGATCAATGCAGTTTTAAACGAGCATGACAGGAAAATAGGTTGCATGACAGAAAGGCTCGATTTTTGTGTTTCTTATTGATTGGCAAAGGTTTATAGCATGACAAAGCATCCTTCTGAGAACATTATTTTCCTGTGCTGGCAATTTAATATTCGGCAAGATCGATCCCCAGTTTCCGAGCAACAATCAGAGCTTTGTCGCGCTTGGCCGGATCAAGCGAGAGGTTATGAAGGCGGAGGGAAATTTGTTCCCTGATCGTGCTTTTGGCATCCTCGTGTTCGCTCTGCCTCAGGGTTTCAAACTGCTCACTCGTTACGCGCAGTGGAGTGATCACTTGCAGGTCGGGATCGCGCCAGCGAAATTTAATCGCTATTCCAGCGCCTTTATCACGTACATCCCACCATCCATTCGACGCTTCCGGCAGGATGCTTTTCAGCCATTGCGAAGTTTGCAGGGGCTGCTCACCCCCGGGTTCGTGGCCTTTTTTGTCTCGGACGCCCAGGCGCTCACCCTCCTTCGAGGAATGCTCACCCGTCACGCGATCTTCGATTCCAGGCTCATTGGCAACTTGTCGCCTATCAATACTTTCGCCGCTTTCCATACTTTGCTCACCCCTCTGCTCACCCCTTTGCGCGAAAGGAGAACCGGATTTGCTCACCCCATTTGAATCTGTCGCCTGCTCACCCCCATTTTGCTCACCCCCGCTGGTAACTTCAGAGTGTCGCTCCTCCCGATCCGCGCCTTCTTGCTCACCCCATCCGAATTGATTGTTTTGCGCCGGCGAACTCGCTT
>Ga0187894_10001769_pt1 | contig 27095 bp, 27 predicted proteins | sample GBC1701081metaG_FD_136650 | JGI IMG/M metagenome (GOLD analysis project Ga0187894, IMG submission 136650) | White microbial mat communities from a lava cave in the Kipuka Kanohina Cave System on the Island of Hawaii, USA - GBC170108-1 metaG ... | reverse complement strand
TGCTACGCGTTAGAACTTTTTGAATGACAATTTCGTCTAACTTATTCAAAAAAAAGATGTTAAACGTACGTTTAACTTGAAGGAATTTATTTCATTATTTTCCACTGCGTAATCTGGGTTTATTCGAACGGCAAGCTCACAGAATCGCGGAAATCGCAGGCTTGTCCGCGTAGCTCCGATCGTCTCGAAGATTGAGAGTGCATTGGTTGAAAATTTGTTAAGACAGGTTCAGAAGATCGCGAAGCATATCGGGCAAACCACCGATTGGAATCATGCGCGAAAGTTTTTTAGTCAATTTCCAAGTCACTGCCTGTCCTTCCGCCATTCGCACTAACCTTCCGGCCTTTCCCTCAGCAACATCACCTTTTCGCCACATATTGAAGACAATCTCGTGCGGACAAACGCCCAAACAGAGAAGGTATTCGTACCGTCGGTCAAGCCGAACGTGGTTGAACTGAAATGTACCGTTTGCCCCTAGTGATGCCGTTTTAATCTCAAAATGATGACCAGCAATCTGCGTGTCGGTTATCGCGGCTCGATTTCCCTTAGCGGCGATTTCAATACCCGCCGCTGTAACATAGCGGCGAATGAATTCTTCGCCAATTTCTCCTCTATTCGTATTGCCAAGATTGCGATACGCGAGAAGCGGCGACTCGATCCAGATATTTTCAGGAGCATGGTCTTTTATTATATCGACCATCAACTCAATCGGGTCTATTGAGGAGGCATCCATCGTTTTTTTCCGCCGTCGGATTTCCAAAACACCAAAAAGTAAGAGTGATTCTTTCGTGCGTGGACCTGTTGAACCACGCGACTAACACCAGGACGATTGTTACGGACAATGACGAACAGATCCTCAGCAACGAAACCCATTTTCTCGTACGCAGTCATTATTTCTACGTGCGTGAATCGTTGCTGATTCGCGCAGACCTCATCTTGGCACTTTACGATCAGTACACCTCGGTCTTTCAGCACGCGATATGCTTCCTTTCCACCATCGCGGTAAAGTTCAAGCACCGCCTCATGATACTTGCTACTCGTCAGGTTGCCCGTAGCGTTGTTTCGATAGTGGTCCTCAAATTGATTGTGAGCCGTGTGAGCCGAGCCTCCGGGACTATGCATATACGGAGGATCGAATACAACACAGTCAAGTTCGCCGTCCCCGTAAGGAAGAGAGCGACAATCGATACCGTCTTGCAGGTCCGTGGCTTTCAAGTCGTATTCACCCTCGGGAATGGCTCTCCAAAATACACCTTTTCCGTAGGTGACATCAGCGACTGTGCTCCCTGGTTTAACGTACAACCGGAGTATTTGTGGAAAGACACTGTCATTTCCTTCCGTGTACGCGCTGAAAACCAGCTCGTTGGTCGGCCGGCCGTTCTTAACTTTGCGCCTTTCCGGTTCGCTCGGTTTCGGAATGAGGGCAAAGACAGAATCGTCCTCTACTTGTCGGGCTATCATTGAAGAAATCATAACTGACGTCTTCTTAAGACTCAATAAGAGCTATCAGGCTTTATACAGGTTTGCCAAGAACAACCGCTTTTTCGAGCGAGAAGCATCTCGCGCGTTGGGCAGGTGGCGCGCTTAAGGCGCGCGGAAGTTCTTTGTTTGCAACATGGCGTGATCATAAGCGCTAGACTTCTGCGCCCGTGGTGGTGCGCTTAACGCGGCAATCAATTTGTTGCCGCGTCAGTAGCCCGCAAGTAAGTAAGGGCTCGCGGAAAATCGACGCCAAAAAGAGATTCGACCGATCGCAGCCTGTCGCAACAGGTGAAATGCACTTGCGACTCACGTTCTTCGGGCTACGCCCGTCTATTGCGGAAAAGCTCTGTTTTTCCGACTCGGGTTAAATTTAATGGATGCGGCTATGCCGCCGCTCGATCGAGCAAGCGGCGGCATAGCCGTGGAAGAATTTTAGCCGCCGCTCGGTGAAGCAAGCTTCACCGAAAATAGAGTGTCGAAGACGCGAGTTCTTGGCAAGCCTTCGACGGGGGCGAAATATCGTTAGCCACACGGAGATGCGAGAGCCGAAACGTGTAGTCAGGGCATCAAAAAAACCAAAGGGAGCGGAGCATGCGACATATTATGCCGCGTGTTTCACACGCTACGATCATTTTACCAACACCTAACCCCACGTTCCGTCCCGATCTGTCGGGAGTCCACGTGGGGCGACCAATAACCTGTCCGCTCCTGCGGAAATAAAAACTACAAGCCGATTGATTTTCCTGCTTCCAGAAGCAGTTTGATTGCTTTAGCACCGGTACCCAAAAGTTTCTGATTGTCCGGATCACTTGACCAAGTTACAAATTTATGTGCAAAACTACGAGCCCAGCCCTTTTTTGTACGCGATTCGGTTTTCGACTTGAGATCTTCGATTTCTTCGTGGAGAGTTTTAAGCCTTTCGCCTTGTCGATCTTCGTCTTCCGCGTGCAATTTGATGCTATCGACAAATCGCGCCTCTAGTTCGTCCAATCGTTCTTTTAACGCCTCTGCCTCGCCGCGAGTAAAGAAAGTATTGTCGAGATCATCCAGTTCTTCAAGTATCTCTTCAATTTGCTGTTTCTGATTTTCACTTTGACGAATTAGTGGGATGGTCAATAATTCCTCGTAGACTCTCGCCTTCCATTCCTCAAGACCTTGAAAAAATTTAGCTTTACCCTTGAACTTTACGAATTCATTTATGTTAATTTCACCAGGGAAAACATTGGCGGAAATTATGAAGTCATTTCCATAATCTTTCGTGTCCCTGCTCAAAGGAATTTGTGAATATACTCTAAATTCGGGGTTTGGAGCGTACTTAATGGTAAGGCGTGTATCACCGCCTTTATCCACACTTCGCTCGATTTCAAAGTCAGTAAGTTCAAAAAATGACCCCTTAGACAGTACTTCATGAAGCTCATTCAAAAATGTATTTCGCATAGAAACTCTTAATAGAAATAGGAAAAGCTTCGCCGTTGTAACAACCAGCGAAGCCTTTCGTTTACGTGCGAACTAAACCGCAGTCCGTAGCAAGCGGGAGCTTGCGCTTAGGATATTACATTCCCATGCCCATGTCGCCGCCTTTTTCGTCGGGGGTCGGCGATCATGGCTTTGGTGGGAGATTGTCTCATACATTAAAACGTGTTACAACGGCAGGAATTGGATTTTTTCGTTCCATTCTTCGGGTTGGCTGCATTCTGCGACGAGAATGATTCCGTCTATGGCGCGGATGATGGGAACTTGCTGTCGAATTATTATTACACCGGGCATCGGTTTGCCTAATGCAAGGCGTGCACGGGCGTGGGTTTCCATTGTCCGCACGTCGTGGGTGAGGAGAATGCGATTTTCGGAGGCGGCAAATTCCAAAACCTGAGGGTCGCGGCTGGTTCGGAGCCCGGCCTCCTGAACGCTGACGATATCCAGGTCACGAAGGCGTCGTCGAACGCCGTCAAGTATCGCACTCTGAAAATCCTCGTCCGTAAGGAACTTTATTGTTTCCAATTCGGGTCCTCACCGTTTTTTCGCTTCAAGAGCATCTCACGGGTTATCTTTGGCGGGAAGTCACGTTCGATTCGTTTGCGAATCTCTACCTGTTTGATTTCTTGCACGGCCAGGTATTCGTCAACTTCGGACTTATTGTGAAGATAGTACGCGATGGCGGCGTGCACCTCGGCCAAAGAGAGCGTGTCGTAGCCGTATTGTATTTCGGCGGCGTTCATCCCTTGGTTGTAAGCGTATACAACCGAGTCGAGGGATATGCGCGTTTCGCCGACGCGCAGGACGCCGTATTTGTCGCGTCGAACCGGTTTTGGGATTGTGCCTATCGTGACCGCCATGACAATTTGATAATAACATAAAAGGCCCCGCCGATTTGGCGAGGCCTCTTCTTGGAACTGAGCCCTTACTTACGTGCGGGCTACTGACATGTGACGGGAGCGAGAGAACCACCCCGTCCGCGAAGCGCGGCCACCCCTCCTTCGTAAGGAGGGGAGCTTTGCTGGATTACATTCCCATGCCCATGCCGCCGCCGGGCATGCCCATGTCGCCGCCTTTTTCGTCGGGGACGTCGGCGATCATTGCTTCGGTCGTGAGCATGAGGCCGGCGATTATTTTGAAGTCTCGACAGTATCCGTGACCTCTTTGAAGTCTCGCACTATACGGTCGGCATATTTCTTTTCCAGCTCGCGATAGTGTTCAGCCAGCTTTTTGGTATCGTGGTCGAACTCGGCTGATATCTTGTGCCGGACTTCGCGTATCCAGGCGATTCCGGGATCTTCTTTCTCTGTCATGGCGATACTCCTAAAAGTTCCATTGGTGTCACGAGCATCGGAACGTACAAACCAAGCATACCATTGATCTTTCGAATATGTCCGAACTTCTTTGCGTTTGCGAGGTGTTTGCAGTTCCACGTGAGCAGAAAATCGCACTTGAAATACGATGCAAAGGCTAGATGCATCGCATCTCCGCGAGGGTCGCCCGGCATCATTTTGTGCCCGATGTAGGTTTCGACGATCTCGAAGATCTCATCCGGCGTCGGCAAGAGCGGAATTGAGTTGATCAATTCGATCGCGTCGTTCTTTTTCGGAAAGCTTCCACGTTCCAATTCCTCGATCACGGCGACACTAGTCACCAGAGAGTACTCTTCCTCAGCCGTTTCCCAAAACTGCCGTGTCCATTCGCGGCGAGCGATCATGTCAGGCTCAGTGCGGACTTCGTGGTAGAAGCTCGCGATGGAGGTCTCGATGTAAACACGCGATTTCATGACGCTGATTATACAACTAAAAGGCCTCGGCGGTTTGCCGAGGCCTTTCGTTTCACAGCCACTAAGTGGGCGGAAATCATTTTGGGGACGCACACCCAGGGTTGCACCTTGGGCAATTATCTTACTCACCGACGGCGAGAAAAACAAAAAAGCGGACTGCGGAAAAACAAATCCGCAATCCGCGATCCAAAATCCGCAATCGGATTACATTCCCATGCCCATGCCGCCCATGCCGCCGCCGGGCATGCCCATATCGCCGCCTTTTTCTTCGGGGACGTCGGCGATCATGGCTTCGGTGGTGAGCATGAGGCCGGCGATGGAGGCTGCGTTTTGCAGGGCGTAGCGGGTGACCTTTGCGGGGTCGATGACGCCTGCTTTGACGAGGTCTTCGTATTCCTCGGTCGCGGCGTTAAAGCCGTAGGCGTCTTTACCTTCGGCGACCTTGCCGACGATGACCGCGCCTTCTTTGCCGGCGTTTGCGGCGATCTGGCGGAGCGGTTCTTCGAGAGCGCGTCGGACGATGTTTACGCCGATCTGCTCGTCTTCCTCTTCGGCCTTAAAGCCTTCCAGCACCTTGGCCGCGCGGACCAACGCAACGCCGCCGCCGGCGACGATGCCTTCTTCGACCGCAGCACGCGTGGCGTGCATTGCGTCTTCGACGCGGGCCTTCTTTTCCTTCATCTCGGTCTCGGTCGCGGCACCGACCTTGATCACCGCAACGCCGCCGACCAATTTGGCCAAACGCTCCTGCAGTTTTTCACGGTCGTAGTCGCTGGTCGTTTCTTCGATCTGCGTGCGAATCGTTTTGACGCGGCCGTCGATCGCCTCGCCCGAACCGCCGCCTTCGACGATGGTCGTGTTCTCTTTGTCGATGGTGATCTTCTTCGCCTTGCCGAGGTCTTCCAGCGTCACGCCTTCGAGCTTGATGCCGAGATCTTCGCTGATGACCTTGCCGCCCGTCAGGATCGCAATGTCTTCGAGCATTGCCTTTCGGCGGTCGCCAAAGCCGGGAGCTTTTACCGCTGCGACATTCAACGTTCCGCGCAGTTTATTTACAACCAACGTGGCGAGAGCCTCGCCTTCGACGTCTTCGGCGATGATGAGAAGCGGCTTGCCCATCTTGGCAACCTGCTCCAGTATCGGGAGCAGATCGCGCATGTTCGAGATCTTTTTCTCGTGGATGAGGATGAGCGGCTCGTCGAGCGCGGCTTCCATGCGGTCGGCGTCCGTGACGAAATACGGCGAGAGATAGCCGCGGTCGAACTGCATTCCTTCCACGACTTCAAGAAGCGTGTCCATCGTCTTCGATTCCTCGACCGTGATGACGCCGTCTTTGCCTACTTTGTCCATCGCTTCGGCGATGATCGTGCCGATCGTCTTGTCGCCGTTGGCACTGACGGTGCCGACCTGCGCGATCGCGTCGCCGCTGACGGGCTTCGAAAGTTTGCCGATCTCAGCGACGACCTGCGCGACTGCCTGTTCGATGCCGCGTTTCAGCGCCATCGGATTTGCACCCGCCGCAACCGTGCGGACGCCCTCTTTAAAGATCGTCTGCGCAAGCACCGTAGCGGTCGTAGTGCCGTCGCCGGCAACGTCGCTCGTTTTCGACGCGACTTCGCGCACCATCTGCGCGCCCATGTTTTCGAGCGTGTCTTTCAGCTCGATCTCTTTAGCCACCGTCACGCCGTCTTTCGTGATCGTCGGCGAGCCGAATTTTTTGTCGATAACAACATTGCGCCCTTTGGGCCCGAGCGTTACCTTAACTGCATCCGCAAGCTGGTTGACGCCCCGCAGAATTGCGGAACGTGACTCTTCTCCGTGAATTACCTGTTTTGCCATAATAGTTTCTCCTTTGTCGAAACAGTTCAAAGTTCAAGGTTCCAGGTTCCAGGTTGGTGCTTGCACCGAGGCCGACTTGGAACTTTGAACTTGGAACTTTGAACTTATTTTGCGGCTTCGCCCGCCCTGTTGATGATGCCGAGGATCTCGTCTTCGCGCATGATGATAAATTCTTCGCCGTCGAGCTTGATCTCGCTGCCGCTGTATTTACCGAACAGCACGCGGTCGCCTTTCTTTACGTCAAGCGTCTGGCGCGTTCCGTCTTCTTTATATTTGCCTTCGCCGGCGGCGATAACTTCGCCCTCCTGCGGCTTTTCCTTCGCCGTGTCGGGAATGAAAAGCCCACCGGCCGTCTTGTCGGTCGATTCGTCTATCCGCCTGATGATCACGCGGTCGTGCAATGGTTTTATGTTTGTTGCCATAGTTTCTACTCCTTTGAATTATGAGTTGGTGTTACAATTGCTTCTTGATTACGCCCTTACTAACGTGCGGGCTTCTGCATTTTTGTATCCTGGACTATCGAGGCCGAAACGCGACCGTTAGGTGCGTACACTCCGATTTGCCGATGCACGCTCGTTGAACACTCGCGTTTCCGCCTGTCGAGATTAGCAGTCATAGTCCAAGAGTGCTAATTTACAAAACGCGGTTAAACTTGTCAAGCGTGAAGTTGCGTTAGCAGGAAAGTTGATAATGATATTATCAAGATTGAGATTTCTTTTGCCGCAAAAATGCACAAAAGACGCAAAATTTGTTTCTTTTGTGCTTTTTTGCGGCTAATTCTATGAAATTATCCGAAATAAATATATATCCCGTTAAATCGCTGAGAGGCATAGCCTTACAGGAAGGTTTAGTCGAAGATCGTGGTTTGCGGCACGACCGGCGGTGGATGCTGGTGGATGAGCGGCGGCGGTTTATTACGCAGCGCGAAGTGGCGCGGATGGCGACGGTTAAGATCGAGGTGAATGAGAATGAGCTAAAAGCCTCGTGCAACGGCAGTGGGTTGAGCATTCCGCTCAGGCCTAAAAACGGCGAGACGGCAAATGTTCAGATTTGGCAGAGCAATGTAAAGGCGGAAGTATATTCGAGCGAGATTAATGGATGGTTTTCCGAAGCGCTTGGCGTGAACTGCAGACTTGTGCTAATGCCGGAGACGACGAAGCGAAGGGTGAGTCCGTTTCACGCGGTGCGCAAATTCAGGGACAAGGTTAGCTTTGCGGACGGTTATCCGTTTTTACTGATCGGCGAAGGCTCGCTCGAAGATTTGAATAAACGGATACGCGAATGCCTCGAAATGGAGCTGGCCGGCAAGGTGCCGGCGTTCCAGCCTTTGCCCGAGGTGCCGGCGTTCCAGCCTTTTCCGATGAATCGGTTTCGACCGAATTTTGTGGTCGGCGGGTCGGAGCCGTTTGCGGAAGACAAGTGGAAGCGAATTCGTATCGGCTCGACGGAATTTCATGTCGTAAAACCGTGTGCCCGCTGCGTGATTACGACGGTCGATCAGACGAGTGGCGAAAAAACGGGGAAAGAGCCATTGAAGACGCTTTCCGCATATAGAAGCCGCAACGGCAAAGTGATGTTTGGCCAAAATCTGATCGCCGAAAAAGCGGGCGGCACGGTCAGAGTCGGCGATGCGATCGAGATCCTCGAAACGAGGTGATCAGATCGCGGGAAACCCCGCAGGCGGATTGGCATAGAACATCTGCGTCTTCCAACCGGCGGCTCCGGCCGGTTTCGGCAGGACCTTGACGGGAAACACACCCAGCGTTGGATAAACTTGCTCCGAGTAAGGAGTTCGCGCGGCACCGCCGTTTCCTTCGATCGTAAACGTTACCTCACGCACCTGCGTTCCTTTGTGAAATATCTTCGCGGTGTACTCCCCGGGTTTATCGTTGCTGAATATCGCCTTCGAATATTTTTCTCGCATGTAGGCTTCGCTTGCCAATCTGAAATTCTCCCACGAAAAACTCCACAGCGTGTACTCGCAGATCTCTCGATAGCGGTAACAGTCTCCGCCCCGTTTCTGGCTCGTGTTGATTTGGCCTCCGTCATCGGTCGATGCGACTTCCTGTCCGTTGAAGAACAGGCGGGCCTCAAAATCCTTAGTTTCGAGATTTCCCTTGAACCACAGGTGAACCTCTGGTCCGATCTCGCCGTTCTTCCAAATGTCCGCGTCGTATCCGATGTAGCCGAGCGGCAGATTCCATTCATGATCGACGTAGAACGAGCCTGCGAAACTGTCTCCAGGTACGGGCGGCAGTTTCTTTACAACATACTTTCCCTGAAAAACTGTCTCGCCTGTTTTTGTGTTGACGATCTTGAAGGGAAACGTCCCAACGGTTTGAATGGCTTTTGTGTAGGGCGATTCGGATTGGTACGGGCTCGCCACCTTGATAACTTTGTTGGCGTCCATCGAGCCGAAATCGAGCTGCTCCGTAAACCAGGGCGTGCCGTCCGGGTTCATCCACTCCGCGTTATAACGCTGCCGCGACGCTTCGTTATAAAAGATCCGAAACTCGACTTGCGGATACCAACTCGGATTGTCGTTCTTGTTCGACTGCTTCCAGAATCGAGCCTCGGTCTTTGCCTCGACGTCGAGTGTTTCCTTCAGCAGCATCGGTTGCGCCGGCGGCTGCGGGGCAGTGATCGCAGCGTTCCCGCCGCTGGCAGCGCGAGGCGCCGGGGCCGCTGCTGACGGCGAATCAGATTTAGGAGCTTCCGTCTTCGTTTCTTCGATCTTAGGTTTCTTACCGTCGATCTTTGGGATTTTGATCGGGAACTGTGCAGTGACGGGAACACTGTGTATGAGGCACAAAGCCGCGCCAGCGATGATGCAAAAAAACGTCGCGAACTTCATATTCGGTTCTCCTTTAATTCGTGATGACTTGTTGCGCCCAATCTCGGATGCCGTATTCCTCGTGGGGGTCCCGGATTGATATCTGGCAATAGTTGTCGAATTGAGCGCCACAATCATACCACATCGACGAAAAAAAGGTGCACCTCAGCTTCTCCTCCCATTCCGGCAAACGTCTCACCCCGTTCGCAGCGTCGACGATGCATTCGAAACTCGTGCGAACTTGATCGAGCCGCCCTCGAGCCTGACCTTTTCAGGTTTCGTTTTCAGAACAAGTTCGATGAGCTGCCCGGCGAACTGGCCGGGAATTTTGAACGTCGCGGCGTGCCGTTTTGCTTGACCGAAAGCTTCATGCTCATTCGCCTCCTGCTACTCATGATTCAAAACCCAAGTGAAAACGGTCGCGGCGATCCCATCAACGGCTCACTTTCGCCAGGATCGCGGCGGCGGCGTCGCGGATCGACGGCGAGAAAAAATCGGTGCCCGGATAGTCCACCTTCACCTTGCCGGATTTCTGGACGGCGGGTGCGCTGTCCATTCCGATAAGCTGATAATTATAGGTGAATTCGTCCTTATACTTTACGGAGCCGCCGAGGGCAGCCATGAGGTCGGCGGCGGCGGGCGTGGGCGGCGTTGTATCGGGCTGCTTGGGAATTTTCGGAATCGAAAACACCTGCCCGAGCAAACCGCCGCTCGCGTGTTTTTGCCCGACTGTGGCTTTGATAACGTAATCGCATTCGTTAGCTTTCGCCTCGGAGTCCGTATTCAGGCGCACTACCTCGAGGTTCTGCCCGACGAGTTTTTCCTCAAACACGCCGGAGATCGCGTCGGCGACGTCCGATGCGTTTTGAGCGCTGTCTTTATCGGCGAGCGTGACGGCCGGTTTTACTATGCCGATGCGGATCACGCCGGGCCGTTTTGCAACCGTGCCTGTTTTTTCAACGGCTGCTTTTGGTATCGAGAGTGTGGTGTTTGTGGTGGTCGTTTCGGGAGCATCAATGGTTCGATCGACGCCTTCTACGTCTGCGATATCCGAGTCGTCTTCGACTTCCTTTAATGTATTCGCGGGTTTGAAACCAACGGGAGCTTCGAACATCGAATCGGCGATCGGCGTGGTGAGGATCTCGGTCGCTTCTTCCTCGATGTTGATCGTCATGCCCTGCATCGTCAGGGTCTTGACCTCTTTAACGGCGAATCCGGTGATCTCGCCCTTCATTCGATACTCGACGTCATCAAAACATTTACTGTCCATCTGAAACTCGCGCGGCACACGCCGTATGGGACAGGCGAACTGCGGCAGGTCGATGTACCAACCATCGATATCGACCTTGATCGTTTCCTTTTGGCATGAACCCGGCCCGGGCGTGATCGTCACGGTCTGTTTGAGGTGTCGCGCGTCATAGCCGAATATCTTGGCCCGTTCGCCCGTGTCGGTGACCGTCGCTGCCAGAATTATCTTGCCGCCTGATGAGCGGGCGTTCTTCACCTCAGCAGACGACTGCCCGCCGGCGATCGGCTCCGAATAATACGATTTCTTTTTCGTGTTGTACGAGATCCGACGCTGTTTGGCGCACTGGGTGATCGTTGTGTAGGTAACGCGCCGCTTCTTGCCCATCTTGGTCCGTTCCTCAAACTCCATGTCAGTGCGTTTGTTTCCGCTCTTTATATATTCGACCGAACGGCGGTCGGGAAACGGATTTGCCATCCCAGCGGGCATCGCGGGCATACCCGGGATCTTCATCGATGTTTTCTTCTTGATAGTTAACTCGTTCTGCGCGGACGCGGAGGTCGCAACGAAAAGTACCGCAATACATGCGGAGATGAATTTCAGTTTCATAAAAATTCTCCTTGCTGCAAAACACGGTGAGGTCGGTTTCACAACTGTATCACCTTTGCTGACGATGTTGGGAAAAAATCGCAAGCCGGGAACGTGACTTCTGGATGAGTTTTGTCTCGTGTCATTTCGTGGTTTCATTTTTCTTTTGACCGCGAAATGACACAAATCAACACCAAAAGAAGGACGGAAACACCTAAACCACGTTCAGACTTTGCCCGGTCAACAGTCGATAGGCTTCGAGGTACCTTGCGGTCGTGGCGGCGGCGATGTCGGGCGGGAGCGGCGGGGCGGGATCGGTTTTGTTCCAGTTGAGCGTTTCGAGATATTCGCGGACGAACTGTTTGTCGAATGAGGCTTGGGCGTGGCCGGGCTCGTATTTGGCGGCGTCCCAGAAGCGGGACGAGTCGGGCGTGAGGACTTCGTCGATGAGAAGAATGTTGCCGTTCGCGTCGCGGCCGAATTCGAATTTGGTGTCGGCGATGATTATGCCGTGCCGGAGCGCGTATGCGGAAGCCTCCTTATAGATGCGAAGCGACAGCGAGCTTAGCTTTGCCGCGGTTTCCGCGCCGACAATTTTGACGAAATCCATTTCGGTGATGTTTTCGTCGTGGCCGGTTGCCGCTTTTGTTGCGGGCGTGAAGATCGGTTCGGGCAGGCGGTCGCAGTGCCTTAAATTGGCGGGAAGCTCGTGGCCGCAGATCTTTCCAGTCGCCTGATAATCCTTCCAGCCGGAGCCTTCCAGATAACCGCGCACGACGCATTCGACCGGAAATACCTCCGTCTTTTTTACAAGCATCGAACGGCCGCGAAGCTCTCCGTGCTCTTTTATTTGCTCCGGCATCCGCTCGAAATCCGCCGTGATCAGATGGTGATCGAGAAAATGTCCGAGCCGCTCAAACCAGAACGCCGAAAGCTGCGTCAGCACGCGGCCCTTGTTTTCGATCGGCGTCGGCAGAATGCAGTCGAACGCCGAAAGCCTGTCGGTCGCAACCAGAAGATATTGCCGCTCGTTTACGCGATAAACGTCACGCACCTTGCCGCGATGAACCAGCTCTAGCTCGGATATTGACGTCTGCGATACGGTTTGCGACGAGGGCATGGGACTTATTCTGATGCAGAAGGCCGCGCGTTAGCAAGGGCGAAAAAGGCAGTGACGAGTGACAAGAAGAATGCGAAAGACGAATAAAAACGGAAACATTTACTGGCGGAATCTGCTTCGGTTCGTCACTTTTCACTCTTCACTCGAAGAACCGCCCTTGCTTACGCGCGGGATTCTGCAATCTAAGCCTTGTTGGCTCGCTCGACGGAGTTGACGGCGGATTGCAGGAAGATCTCCATCCCGACGATCTCGAAGCCCTCCGCCTCTTTCATTCGCCGCAGCACCTGTGCGGATTCGCTGTCGAGAAAATCGAGATCGGCAAGATCGATGATGACCGGCAGTTCTGTCTCGTCGCGAACCGAACCGGCGATCTTCTCCAAAAGAAGCGCGTCGTCCAGCAGCATTTCGCCTTCGACCCTCAGGAACATGCGGCCGTCCGATTCGTTTTGCGTTATTTGTGTAGGCATCGGTTAGCTTCCAAAATTACTTAAACGGGATTTGCCGCCGGTTGTTTCATAAGTTTACACCAGAATTACTGTCGCCGGCTTCTTGCGCCTGCTTTCGCGTGGTTAGGAAAACGCCCGCAAAAACCAGGGTCGCGGCAATAATAAATCGGCCGTCTATGACTTCGTTCAAAAATATTACAGCCAGGACGAATCCGATCAGCGGCTGCAAGTAGATAAACACCGCCACGATGATCGGGCTGACACGCGAGATCGCGTATGCGTTCAAAAGATACGGTGCAGCCGTGGCAAAGATGGCAAGATAAACAAGCAACAGCCAAACAGTCGTCGGCACAGCGGCAACATCAATGGACGAAAAACTCACTAAGCCAAGCGGCACGCAAATCAGACCCGCAAAAACGAACACCCACATCATCGAACGAAACGCGCCGTTTCGCGTTATAACTTCTTTCGACGTCGCGACGTAAATTCCGAAACACAGCGAGTTTGTGACGATCATCAGATCGCCAATTGTCGTCTCGGATGAGAATGATGCGTTTCGCGGATCGATGAGAAGTATCACGCCGAGCGCCGCCGAAATTATTCCCGCCACTTTCAGACGCGTGATCTTTTCCGAGCCGATCAATGCGCTAACGGCCAGCGTGAAGATCGGAATCGTCACCGCCAGCAGCGACGTGTTCGACGCTTTTGTAAACGAAAGACCGCCGATAAAAAGAAGCTGATTAAACGTCAGGCCGAACAGACTCAACACAGCCAGCTTCAGATAATCCGAACGCTCGCGCAGCCAAACCCGCCCTCTGACCGCCTGAAATAAAACCAGCACCAAAGCCGTCAACCCGATCCGAAATCCAACTACCCCGAATGGCCCCACAACCGACAACACGGTCTTACCGATCACCGGAATCGAACCAAACAAAACCTGCACCGCAATCAACGCAGTCGTCGGGCCGAGAAGTTTTTCGGTGCTCTTTTCTGAACTCACACATTTTCGATTAACGGATTGTTGCCGAAGGAGGGGGCTCATGAAGTGTGAAAAATCGCTTTCGCGGCATCTACCGGAAGCGAGACAAAGACGAAGAATTTTTTCGGATAAAGATAATCCTCGCCTTCGTCGTCAATCACGCGCACGTAATCCGAGCGGGCGGCGGATTCGTCAGGCAGCAATTGATAAATTTTTCGCGGGGTCAAAAGAGAGTCCGTATCTGCAAAAACACATACGGCGAATTGGCTGGCTTCGTCCATAAACTTATTTAATCAAGATAGCGTTTAACACGCAAGAATTTCTTGCCGATGCCATGAGCCTCAAACCAATGTAATTCGGCGGTTCGAACGTCTCCGTTTTCAAGCCGAACTTGAGCTAGACCTTTCAGCTTTCGCCAGCGACCGCGGCCAAATTCCTCGCGAAGAAACGGGAGAATTCTGATTTTGCGACCAACTGCAATGATTTCGATGTTCGAAATTGTTCCGATTATTTCGACGCTCATTTCAAAGCAGCATCATCGCCGGGCTTTCGAGCATTTGTTTGATGGTTTGCAGGAAGCGGGCGCCGGTGGCGCCGTCGACGACGCGATGGTCGCAGGACATAGTGACGTTCATTATTGAACGCACAACGACCTCGCCGTCGCGGACGACAGGTGTCGGGTTGGCGCCGCCGACGGCGATGATCGCGGCTTCGGGCGGATTGATGATGGCGGTGAATTCCTTTATCCCCATCATGCCGAGGTTGCTGATTGAAAAGGTGGCTCCCGTGTATTCCTCGGGCTGCAGCTTTTTGGCCTTTGCTTTTTCTGCAAGATTTTTGATCTCGGCGGAAATTTCGGCGAGGCCCTTCAGATTCGCGCCGCGAACAATCGGCGTAATCAGACCTTCGTCGATGGCGACCGCGACGCCGATGTCGGCCTGCTCGTAGAACCGGACCGTCTTGTCCTGATACGACGCGTTCACCCACGGATGCTTGAGCAGCGCCATTGCTGCGGCTTTCACAATAATGTCGTTGACGCTTATCTTCGCATCATCGTCAAGATTTGCGTTGATCTGCTTGCGCGCGGCGAGCGCGTTGTCCATTTCGATTTCGACCGTCAGATAAAACGTCGGGATCGGGCCGATGGATTCGGCGAGACGATTTGCGATGACGCGGCGCATTTGAGAAGTTGTTTCTTCATGATAAGCGGAAGAGCCGACGCGCGTTGAAGGCGTGAAGGTCTTTTGGTTTTCGCCACTGACCGCTGCTTCAATATCGCGTTTGATGATGCGTCCGTTCGGGCCGGAGCCGGAGATCGAGCGAAGATCGATCCCGTTGTCCGCGGCCATGCGTGCGGCGATCGGCGAGACGATCAGACGGCCGTTTGAAGTCGTGCCTTTCGTTGTTTGGGTTTTGGCCGGCACACTCGCTACGGCTCGTGTTTCCGCCTGCGTTTTTTCTGCTCTGGCGACCGCTGCCGCAGCTTCCTTATCGGGTTGCGACTGAGTTTCTTCGGCAGTTTTCTGCTCGGCGTCAGCCTCTGCTTTTGCTTTCTGGCCGCCCGCTGACGTAGGCGGTTCTGACTTGCCGTTTGTCGAAACTTCTTTGAGCAGGCCAGAGATGTCTTCGCCCTTTTGGCCGATGATAGCTATTGCTTCGCCGAGTGCGGCCGATTCGCCGGCGCCTTTCAATATTTTCAGAAGCGTGCCGCCGCTGAGCGCGGTCATCTCCATCGTGGCCTTGTCCGTATCGACCTCGGCCAGCGTCTCGTTGGCGTCGAACGCGTCGCCTTCATTCTTCACCCAACGCGCGATCTGCCCCTCTTCCATCGTGGGCGAAAGCTTCGGCATTAAAAATTTTTCAGCCATAGTTTGGAACGCCGGCACCGTGCCGGCAAATATTGAAGAGGCCGGCAAGGTGCCGGCGCTCCATTACAAATAACAAACTTCCTTCACCGCCGCGACGATTCTTTCCACGTCGGGCAACGCAAGCGCCTCGAGATTTTTTGCGTACGGCATCGGAGCTTCGGCACATGAGATTCGCTTTACAGGTGCATCCAGGTAATCGAACGCATGCTCCATCACCGTGTGCGAGATCTCGGCGCCGACCGATGCAAACGCGTGCGATTCTTCGGCGATGACCAAGCGGTTTGTTTTCTTTACGGAATTGACGATCGTGTCGATGTCGAGCGGTTTGATCGTTCGCGGGTCGATCACCTCGACCGACACGTCGAAATCCTGCTGCGCTTTTTCTGCCGCCTGCAGCGCGAGCGGCACGGTCATCGAACGGGCGACGATCGTGCAATCCGAACCATCGCGCTTAACATCGGCGACGCCGAGCGGGATGGTGAAATCTTCGTCCTCAGGCACTTCACCCTTCAGACCGTACATTCTCTCCTGTTCGAGAAATATGACCGGGTTATCGTCACGAATCGACGATTTCAGCAGGCCTTTCGCGTCCGCCGCCGTCGATGGCATCACGACTTTCAGGCCGGGGAAGTTTGCGTAGAAAGCCTCAAGCGCTTGCGAGTGCTGCGACGAGACTTGATACGCCGAGCCGTTGGGGCCGCGAAAGACGACCGGCACCTTGAATTGGCCGCCGGACATATAGAGCATCTTCGCCGCGTGGTTGATGATCTGGTCAGACGCGAGGATAGAAAAATTCCACGTCATAAATTCGATCACCGGCCGCAAACCCGCCATCGCCGCGCCGACACCGACAGCCGCGAAACCGAGCTCCGTGATCGGCGTGTCGATCACGCGCTTGTCGCCGAATTCCTTCCACAGCCCGCGCGTCACCTTATAAGCGCCGTCGTATTCGGCAACTTCCTCGCCCATGACGAAGACGTTTTCGTCTCTCAAAATTTCTTCACGCAACGCCTGATTTAGCGCGTCGCGGATGGTTAATAATGCCATAGAATATTCGATCGTTAAGCCGCAGGTCTTGGACCGGCATCGCGGTCAAAGACCGCGAGCTTAACATTACGCGTAAACATCAGTCAGCAATTCACTTTCATTCGGAATCGCGCTTTCATCCGCAAATTTTAATGCTCGGTCGGTCGCTTCTATCGCATCCTGCTCGATCTTTTCGAAATCTTTTTCTGTCAACACGCCGGCTTCGTTCAGGCTGTCTTTAAATAAAACTATCGGATCGCGTTCCTGGTATTTAGCGATCTCCTGACGCGTGCGATAGTTTCCCGGATCGGACATCGAGTGGCCCATAAAGCGATATGCTCGAATTTCCAAAAGCGTCGGCTCACTTTTCTTGCGGGCCCGTTCGATTGCCCGCATTGTCGCTTCGCGCACGGCCATCACGTCCATGCCGTCGACAAACTCATTCGCCATTTCGAACGCCTCGGCTTTTTTCGCGATGTTGCGCGTGCTCATCGCGCGTTCCTGCGAGGTGCCCATGCCGTATTGGTTGTTTTCGCAGATGTAAACTATCGGCAGCTTCCAAAGCTGGGCCATGTTGAGCGATTCGTGAAAGATTCCCTGATTGACGGCCGCTTCGCCGAAAAAGCAGAGCGTCACCTGACCACTGTTTTTATATTTTGCCGCGAACGCCATTCCCGTCCCGACGCCGATCTGTCCGCCGACGATGCCGTGCCCGCCGTAAAACTCCAGCTCCTTCGAAAACATGTGCATCGAGCCGCCCTTGCCCTTGACGCAGCCGGTTTCCTTGCCGTAAAGCTCGGCCATCACGGCTTCGGGTTTGATGCCTTTGATCATCGCCTGCACGTGGTCGCGGTAGGCGGTGATGACCATGTCGGTCTTTTCGAGCGCCATCATCGAGCCAACGGCGATCGCTTCCTGCCCGATGTAAAGATGGCAAAATCCGCCGATCTTGCCCATGCGGTAAACCTCGGCGCACTTTTCTTCAAAACGGCGGCCAAACACCATCTGGTAAAGCATCTCGCGCAGCAGTTCAGGATCGGTCTTCTTGATCGATTCGATCTGCGATCTGCGGCGCTTCTTATACTCCGTTATCGCCAATTCGACTACGGCAAAATCTTCGCTGCCGTTTGTCTGCAAAGTCTTCGTATCTGCTTTTTGGCCCGTGGCTGTCTTTGCCAAGCGTATTCCTCCCAAGTGCGCAAATTTCGCGAACAACTCATTTCATTCAACAGTTTAGTATATTCGACGCCCGCTGATTTCTGCAAAATGCAGAAGTTCGCGCGTAAGCAAGGGCGAAACGAACAACTTGGTTTACCGAAACAGTTTCGATTCGATAGTGGCCTGGCGTATCACGAATATTCCGATCTCGCCCTTGCTTACGCGCGGGCTTTTGCAGCCTTTTTTGACATTTTACTCAAACAACCCGAAAATTAGCCCTGTTAGGCTTGATGAATAAAGTAACCATAGATCAATTGATACAGGGCCTGCGCGAAATTCCCGACGCCGATTTCGTCAGCGAGTTTGTATATGATTTTTTGTCGGCGAATCCGGTCGAACTCGATTCGATTCGAAAGTATTTTTATTGGAGCCCGGATTTCTACACGCGAAACCTGGTCCACAAAAACCAACGTTTCGAAGTGATGGCTGTTTGCTGGGAACCCGGGCAGGTTTCGCGTGTGCACAATCACGACGGACAACAATGCTGGATGACAGTGCCGATGGGCAGGCTGCGCGGACAGAACTTCGCCATCGAAGCCATAGACAGAACGACCGGTTACTGTAAGCTTCGCGAAACCGACACGTTTGATCTTTCAGACTGCTTGGCGGCGCGGGTCGAGCTCGACGCACCCGTCCATCAAATGCTGAACCTGAAAGAACATGGCGAACGAGCCGTCAGCATTCATATATATTCAAAACCGTACGACAAATGTCTTTCCTATTGCCGCGACACCGACACCTTCAAGGAAGTCCAGCTTTACTACACCAGCATCGACGGCAAGCTCTGCGACGGCGTAACCCTGTAATCCATTCCGAAATTAAGTAGTAGTAATTAATAGTTCAGTAATTAATAATTACTTTTCAAAAAGCCGTCGTTCAAATGCTCACTGACCGAATATCCAAGATCGCAATCCTTGCGCTGATCGTCGTCTATCTCGGCGTGCGGCTTTGGCGGCTGACTGATTCGTGCCTGTGGTTCGATGAGATATTCAGCGTTCACGCAGCGGAGCATGACTGGAGTTCGCTATTCTTTTTCGTCTCACAAGACCTGATTCACCCGCCGCTTTTTTACGTGCTGCTGAAAATTTGGATCGCGATCGGAGGCGAAAGCTTGTTTTGGCTTCGTTTGCTGCCGGTCTTGTTATCCGCTCTCGCGCTGGTTCCGTTTATTTATTTGTGCAGGGATCTGAAGCTGAAAACTCCGGTCACTCTGCTCTCGCTCGCCTTTATCGCGGTCAACGGCTCACTTATCAAATATGCGCAGGAAGTGCGAATGTACAGTCTCTTGCTGCTGATGTCGCTGCTTTCGATGTGGCTTTTCGCGCGGTATTTCTCTCGCGGCAAAAGTTTTGCATCGCTCGTGATAGTCAACGTGCTTCTCGTCTATACGCATTATTTCGGTTGGCTTGTTGTCGGCACGGAAGTCGCGGCGATATTGGTTTTCCAACGAATCAAATGGCTGCGCATCACAGCGATGACCGGCATGGTTCTCGCGAGTTTTGTTCCGTGGCTCATCGCCGTTTGGCGGGCGGCAAGCGGCGGTGCCGAATTGAGTCAGAATATTGGATGGATGACGCGCCCCGGCTTGCGGGAGCTGAGAACATTCGCGCTCGATTTGATCGAACCGTTTTATTTTCAGGCAAGCAGCGTCGAACCGCCGGCCATTTATTTTGTTTCAGTGCCGATCATGCTGATCTGTTTAACGGCGGTAACTATTTACCTGATTAACTGGAAACGTGAAGATGAAAAGCGGACGACCTGCGTTTTAGCGCTATTCGCGCTCGTACCGCTCGTTTTCGTTTTCGCTGCGAGCTGGCTGTTGCCGCAGTCTATATGGGGAACGCGACATTTGATCATCGTGTTCGCTCCAATATTTCTCCTGATTTCATTATCCGTTTCGAAAATTGCAATAAATGCGCTTCGCTACGCAGCTTACTCGGCGATAACGATCTTTATTTTCGCCGGATTTATCAACTACGCCCGAACGCCTTCTTCGACTTTCATATGGTGTTCATGGGAACCGCTTGCGAAACAATGGATCAAGGCTCCACACTATTCGTCACAGCCGAAGAAACTCTACGTCTTCGAAGATCTCGCTGCTTACCACTTTTGGTTTGCCACGCGGCATTTTCCAAACTATCGGATAGAACTCGTAAAGGGAATCGAGGGACTCCCGAATGATCCGGCCTATTTTTTGCCGCGAGGATTCACTGACATTTCGGTCAGAGACTTATTGCCAACGGAAGGTGACGAGTTTTGGCTGTCGTTCCGCGAGGTTTCCGGGCCGCCGCCGGTCGGAGAGCATGAAAGGAGCACGAGGCCTTTCGAGGTTCCAGTCACCCACTTTGAAAATCTGGGTTACACGGTGGAGGACGTAAAAAAGCAGGTTGATGGGACGCAAACCGCTTACTTGATTAAAATGTCTCGAGGATCGGCGGGAGCAAGCCCGTCTTCCTGACTGCGTGTAGCTGAATGACTTCGATACATCAACGAAGTCAACTCAATATGATGCAGTCAGGAAAGGCGGGCTTGCCGCCGCTCTTTATTTCCGTTTCCACCGAACGCCGTTCTTCGTATCCTCAAGCACAATTCCTTTTTCCGCCAACTGATCGCGAATCTCGTCTGAACGTGCAAAGTTGCGGTTGCGGCGGGCTTCGTTTCTTTCTTCGATGCGAGCTTCGATTTCGGCGCCGAGCATTTCGGTTTGTTCTTCGTCGAAAATGCCGAGGACGGAATCGAATTTTGCGACGGCGTCGAGGATCGCATTGCGGTCTTCGGACAGCAAGCCGTTGCCGGCCATTACGGTGTTCACCTCGCGAACCATGTCGTGGATCGCGGCGAGGGCGGCGGCGGTATTGAAGTCATCGTCCATCGCGAATTCAAATTTCTCGAGGGCGGTGCGCGTCACGTCAGCTGCGCGTTGTGATGTCGAAGATGAGCCCTTACTTACGTGCGGGCTACTGACACTGTCGCTCACGAGCGAGCGGAAATTTCGCAGTCTTTCAACCGTCGATTCAGCGCCCTGAAGGCCCTCGAACGTGAAGTTCAGCTGCTTTCGCGTCGGCACGCTGAGCAGCAGATAACGAATCGCCAGCGCCGAATAGCCCTGCTCACGCAGATCACGAAAGGTGAAAAAATTGCCCTTCGATTTGGACATGGTCACATCGACGATCTTCAGAAATTCGCTGTGTATCCAATATCTCGAAAACGGTTTTCCGGTCGCTCCTTCGCTCTGGGCGATCTCGTTTTCGTGATGCGGGAACTGCAGATCCTGGCCGCCGGCGTGGATGTCGAAAGTCTCGCCGAGATATTTCATCGACATCGCCGAGCACTCAATATGCCAGCCCGGCCGGCCGCGTCCGAAAGGCGCGTTCCAGCCCGGCTCCTCATCCTCGCCGACCAGTTTCCAAAGCGCAAAATCGCGTGCGTCTTCCTTATCGTATTTATCGGTATCGACGCGCTCGCTGCCGCCGGTGATGTTGCCGGAGAAATTTATCTTCGAAAGCTTGCCGTAATCGGGAAAAGCTGAGATGCGAAAGTAGATCGAGCCGTCCGACTGATACGCCTTGCCGTTGTCGAGCAGCTTCGCGATGATGTCGATCATTTCGGGAATATGATGCGTTGCACGCGGCGTCACCTCCGGCCGCTCCATTCGGAGCGCGTCGAAATCTTCCCAAAACGCAGTGATAAATGGCGCCGTAAATTCGTCTATACTTACTCCGTTTTTTGCCGCTTCGTTGATGATCCGGTCGTCTATATCCGTCACGTTAAAAACGTGCGTCACTTCGTAGCCTTTGAACTTTAAGTAACGCCGCAAAATATCGCCAAAGATAAACGTGCGAAAATTACCGATGTGAGCGAAATTCCAAACCGTCGGCCCGCAGATATACATCCGCACCTTGCCCGCTTCCAAAGGGCGAAACTCCTCGACCTGACGAGTTAACGTATTGAAAAACCTGAGCATAATTATGCAGCAGCCCGCAAGATGGTAAGGGCGAATGAATATCTTAACTTAAATGCGCACGAGCAGAAATGCGCGGGTTAATATTCCAAATTGCCCTCAACAAAGTTCACCCTGGCTTCATCAGAAAACAAAAATTCTCGACTATAAAACTTCAGTGGATAATCTTTGTCGAATACTTTAACGACTTCGTTGGCCTTATCGAGCAGCGAGGCTCCGTTTTTCGACGCATTGAATTCCGCGACCGCGCGCATCCAAAAAACGGTAAGCGTTTCGTGATACGGCATTTCTTTCGAGAGATCGACGCGAAAGCCCTCCGTCAACAGCTTGAAGAGCCCGTCGCGCATTTTGTTCGTGGCCTCTTCGAGCTCATATCTTTCCAGATAACACAAGGCCACAACAAGATGCTCGGCGTGTTTCCATTTGCCGCGTGCAACTGACGTGTCTTCGAACGATCTCAGTAATTCACAAATTTCTTTTTCATCGTTGTATTTCATAAATCAATCTACGAAAGCAGAAGCCTGACCGTCAGGGAGGGCTAGACTCTCACCGAGAAGAAAGCCCTCCCTCACGGTCAGGCTTCTGCTGAATTCCTGCAGCGGCAAGCAGGAATGCATGCCGCTGCAGTTACGAAACAAAAGCGGCCGGAAAATATCCAGCCGCCGTTCCTCACCCATCGATCGCGATTCTTTTACGCTGCGATCCTTACCGCCGCGTCATCGTGCTCATCCATAAATAGATATTTCTTCCATTCCGGACGCGATTCGGCGTAGTGGCAGAGCAGCACGTGGTCGAGGCCGAGCCGCAGCAATTTCTGCGACGTGAGCAGCGGCATGCGCGCCTGTTCCGGCGTGCGGTTGCCCTTGCGCTGATTGCATCGCACACACGCGGTGACCAAGTTCGCCGGCGTGCTCTCGCCACCCTGTGCTCGAGGCAGAATGTGATCGAGCGTCAGATCTTTCGCATGCCGGTGATCGCCGCAATACTGGCAGCGGTAGCGGTCGCGGATGTAAACGCGGGCACGTTTCATCGTCGTCTCGCGCCGGTTGCGGCGGACGTTGATGTAATGCCGTAACCGAATTACCGACGGCACCGGAAAAACGGTCGAAGGAGAATGGAGAACATTGTCGCCGTCGTTCTCCTCAACATAGACCGCGCCGCGAAACCACAGGCACACCGCGCGGGCCACGCCGACCGTGCCCAGCGGCTCGTAAGAAAAATTCAAAAGTAATACGCGTCCGGTAAGCAAACTCCTTGTCCTCCTGATTTCGGGCCGAAACGCTAATGCATGGAACAATGTAAAATTGAAAGTGGAAAATACAAAATTGAATTTCCGATTTTACATTTTGAATTTTACATTTTCCACTGTTCGTGCGGTCGCGGTTCTACAACTGTAATGTAATATCAAAACCCAAAAATACGCAAGCACAATATCTTGTGCGTAACGAAAATGTCAGATACGAGATTTTCACGCGCCGCCGCCCCGGTTCAGCCCGCCGCACTGAACGCATCTGATTTTTTTAATTCTCACGTCAGAATATAGTAAAGGAGCGTGCCGACCTTTCGAAACAAGCCGCACGCTCCGTTAACTAGGAGTGGTTGCAATTGTTAAGCGAGCGGTCTTCGACCGCGTATGTACTTTACACTTAGTCGCGGTCGAAGACCGCTTGCTTAACGGTCATAGATTGAGGGTGCACGCACGTTTATCCCGACTAAATCCGAATTTCCGCCCGAAACCTAATTCAGCAGAAACTCCTTAATAAACATGATCGTCGAGTAATACAGATAATCCTGATTATTCTTCTTGCTGAATCCGTGGCCTTCGTCGTTCGCCATCATGAACCAGATGGGCGTGTTGTTCTTTTTCACGGTGGCGAGAATCTGCTCGGCTTCGGTGTAGGGAACTCGCGGATCGTTTTTGCCCTGCACGACGAAAAGCGGTTTGGTTATTTTATGCGCGTTGGTCAGCGGCGAGATCTTTATCAGATGCTCATACATTTTCGGATCGCGCTCATCACCGTATTCGACGCGGCGCAGATCGCGGCGATACGTTTCGGTGTTCTTCAAAAACGTGACGAAGTTCGATATCCCGACGACGCCGAGCGACGCGCGAATGCGGTCGTTGTAATGCGTCGCCACCGCCAGCGTCATATAACCGCCGTAGCTGCCGCCGGTGACCATAATGCGGTCCTTATCGAGATCGGGCTGCGTGGCGATCCAGTCGAGCAGCGCGCCGATGTCCTTGACCGAATCTTCACGCTTGTAGCCGTTGTCGAGCAGCAAAAACGTCTTGCCGAAACCGGACGAGCCGCGAACGTTCGGGTAGATCACCGCCACGCCGAGATCATTTATATAATACGAATTTCGTCCCTGCGGTCCCGGCCGTGCCTGGCCTTCGGGGCCGCCGTGGATGTTGATTATCACCGGCCGCTTTCCGGTGAAAGTCGTCGGCGGTTTGTAGATAAACCCGGAGATCATTTTCCCGTCGAAGCTCTTCCATTTGACGATCTCCGGCTCGCGAAGCCCGCTTGTGGGAAAGCCGTTAAGCTCCGTTTTCGCCCAGTGCGTTAGCTTGCCGGTTTTCAGATCGACCGAGTAAACGTCGGCCAGCGTCTGAAACGAATTAACGTTGAAACCGAGCTCGCCGGTTTTCTTATGCCAGTTAAATCCCCCGATCTGTCCCGCGGGCAGCTTCGGCAGCTTGATCGTTTTTCGCGTCGCCGTGTCCATAACGTGCAGCTTGCTGAAACCGTTTTCGTTGGTCACGAAGGCCAGTAACTTGCCGTCTTCCGACAGTCCGAAATCATCAACGTCCCAATCGATCTCGGCTGTAAGCGGCGTCATCGCCTTGCCCGCAAGGTCGATGTAGTAAAGCCGCTGAAATTCGGTACCTTTGTCGCTCGTCACGTAAAACCCCTTTCCGTCTTTCGCAAATTCGGCACCGCTGTACGCAACTTTCTCGCTGCCTTCCTGCGGCGTCAGCAGCGTCTTTTCACCGGTCGCCACGTCGAACAGATAAATGTAGCTCTCATTCGCCGAGACGTATTTGCCGATGAGCAGCTTCTTGTCGTCCGGAGAAAAATCGAGTGCTCCCCAGCCGACGCCGTCCAGCGAGACGAGAAGTTTGACCGAATCAGCATTCATCGGATCGATCGTGTAAAACTCGGTCTTGATCGTCTCGCTCGTCGTGCCGCCGCCGGTCGGGACGGATGTATAAAGATACCGGTCGCCTGCGTTAGTCCACGGCCCGCCGCCGATACGCATTTTATCGTTGGTCGTCAAGCGCGTGTTCTGCCCCGAAGCGATGTCGTATCGATAAAGCTGGCTGATCTCGTTTCCGCCCGTCGCTTTGAAAAACAGAAAATATTCGCCGGTCTTCGGCTGCCACGATCCGCCGCCGACCGGATCGGGAAAATCAGTCAGCTGCTTTGGCGCGCCGAGCGGCGTCGAAAGAAGGTGCACCTGATTGGCGTTGCCGGCGCGTTTGCCCACCAAGATCTCACGCTTCACCGGATGCCAATTGCTGCCGAATACAGGAATCGATTCGGTATATTTCTTGACCGACTCGGCGATTTCAGCCGGAATCGACGGAACATTCTCCATCACCAGGTTCGCGCCCGGCGCGAGCATTTTTATATTCGAATACCCCTTGACCTCAACCTTCTGTGGCGGCTGCGCCAGACACAACGCAGGGACAATCAAAACGGACAGGAGACAAAACGGAAGTAAAAAACGCCTCATACAGAACCTCCTTTGGATTTCGAGAGAAGATTTACGGAATAATGAAATGATACGACAATTATTGGTTGATTACGACGCAGGCTGTGCGAAAGTTTCCGGTGACTGGAGCGGCAAGCATCCTTGCTTGCCTGAGCGTCGCCTCCACGCGAACCTGTTTTCGTGCCCGGCTCTCGACAGCGGATTCAGGAAAAACGGAACACGAATTCACACAGAAAAATCACGGATTCGCGCTGGTTTGCAATTAGTTTCACCAGTGTTTTTTTCAGTGTTTCTTCCCTGAGAATCGGTGTTCTGTTGCCTCCCGACGCCTCGGATTTCAAAACCATTCCATATACACGATTTCATTCCAGATCACGCAGATCGTGTTTTTCTTCGCGCGTGCCGTTCGAGATATCGAGTGCGTTTGGCAAAATGGAAACGCACGGCGGCGTCTCGCGGCGCTGTTCGATCTTTGAAAAGCTATTTGAATCGAGAAATTTTCACTAAAAGCAAAAGGGCTTTGCCTCTTCGCCTCCGTCAACGATGGACTGGAAAGTAGCCGTAACTGAAACACGCCGCGTTTCACCAACGGCCATGAACTCTAATTTTTACAATGAGTTACTTATATATGTTTCATGAAACATAGATACGAATTGTGAAACGAAACAAACAAATGCATCGGCTAATGTATGTAATGAAACATTATCGACCGCCAGGCCTATTTAAAATTGCGCGCTGACGGATCCGGATTTCGGCACGTCCGGCGGCCCACTTCGTGTTGTCGAACAAGGGGGAACTATGCTGAAAAATACGTTTTATATCATAATGTGCTTTTGCTTTTTGCTCGCCGGTCTAGGTGCGGTCACAAGCAACGTTGGCTCAACGGCAGGTCTCGGAATCGGTCAAACGCCGACGCCGTCACCAACCATGATGCCGACGCCGACTCCATGCCCGTCACCGGCGGATCCGGAGAAACCATGCCCATCGCCGACGCCAATGCCTTCGCCGACCGTGTCGCCGAGCCCGACAATGGCGCCGTAATGCATTTGCACATTTCTTATTTTACCTGAAGGAGGATGTCTGAAAAGTCTGTTTTAGCCGCAGAGCGGCTTAAAGAAAATAGCCGGACGTGAAACGTCTGGTAAGATCAGTTTTCAAATAGTTCGCCCTGAAAGGGCGAGAGAGTTAGTGTTTACGGGCGTTCTGCCGCACCTTCAGTGCGGGGCTCGATCACGCTGCTTTTCCAGACGTTTCACGTCTGGCTATCATCGTCTGGCCGCTTCACGGCCCGATGGGACTTTTCAGACATCCTCTTTAAACGGTCGCGGCGGAAAGAGTCGAACCCGTCATCTCAAAACTTATGAGACCTTTATTCTGCCGTTAAACTATGCCGCCGTTTGAAGATGTGGGCCGAGAGATGAAGATGATTGTGTTTCTGTTCAAACCTTTTTGAATTTTATTTTCGGAAAGCTAAAAATGACGGAAACCTTTTCGCGGCAGATAGGCGTCG
>Ga0187894_10001768_pt1 | contig 27112 bp, 22 predicted proteins | sample GBC1701081metaG_FD_136650 | JGI IMG/M metagenome (GOLD analysis project Ga0187894, IMG submission 136650) | White microbial mat communities from a lava cave in the Kipuka Kanohina Cave System on the Island of Hawaii, USA - GBC170108-1 metaG ... | reverse complement strand
CATCGGGGCTGAGCAGTCGAGCCGTAATTGGGGCTGGTGCCGCACCATGGGCCGGGATTTGCGCGAAATGCCGCTGGCGCAGGCAAGCCTCAGGCTGTGGCGCGACATGGATGCCCGGATCGGGGCCGCGACCGGCTTCCGCCAGACCGGCACACTTTATATATGTCCGGACGACAAGACGCTGGCGAAGCGCGAGGCCTGGCTCGACCGTGCCAAGGCCTATGGCGTGTCCTCGCGCATCCTGCGGGCCGAGCAAGTGAACGAGATACTTCAAGGAGCGGCCGCGCAATGGAGCGGCGCCTTGTTCACGCCCGATGACGGTGTCGCCGAGCCCGGCATGGCGGCCCCTGCCATCGCGCTCGCGGCACGGTGCAAGGGCGCCCGGATCGTGACGGATTGCGCCGTGCGGTCCGTCGAATTGAGCGCCGGACGCGTTTCAGGCGTGGTGACCGAGAAGGGAACGGTCGCCTGCTCGACCGTGGTGCTGGCGGGCGGCATATGGTCGAGCCTCTTCTGCCGCAGCCTGGGCTTGCGTCTGCCGCAGCTCAAGGTGCTGGCCTCGGTGCTGCGCACCGCGCCGACCGATCAAGGTCCCGGTCCCGCTGCCTGGGGTCCCGGTCTTTCGCTGCGCAAAAGGCGCGATGGCGGATATACAGTGTCGCATGGCAGCGTCATCGCCGATATCGTGCCCGACAGTTTCAGATTCTTCCGCGAATTCCTGCCGCTGCTCAAAATGGAATGGAGCGGCATCTCGCTCCGCGCCGGCCACAGCTTCTTCGATGAGGCGAGCCATGCCCGCTACTGGACGAAAGATGGCCCATCGCCTTTCGAGCGCGTGCGTGAGCTCGATCCAATGCCATCGCGGCATGATCTGACGCGGGCGCGGCAGAATCTCGAAAAGACATTCCCGGTATTCAAGACCGTCCGGACGGAAGCTTCCTGGGGCGGCATGATCGATGCGACGCCCGACATCTTGCCGGTGATCTCGGGCGTCGACAGCGTGCCGGGCCTCATCCTCTCGACCGGCTATTCCGGCCATGGCTTCGGCATCGGTCCTGGCGCCGGCGCTCTGACCGCGCAACTGGTGACAGGCGACAGCCCGATTACCGATCCCGCACCTTTCCGCTTCGCGCGTTTTAGCGACGGCAGCTCGATCCGGCCCGAGACAGGTCTTTAGTCATGGTCTGGGGCTCGGTGTGCACAATTCGACGAGCACACCGTTCATGTCCTGCAGGTAACCGACGCGCTGGCCCCACGGCTTGGCCTCGGGCGATTTCACAACCGTAGCCCCCGCCTCGATCGCATGATTCCAATCGTGGTCGAGATCGTGCGAGACCAGCGCGATCTGGGCTCCAATGGCCGGTTCGCCTGGACGGCTGCAGGTCACGTCGATTCCGCCCAAGAGATCGGCGCTGCGCAGGAATGCCTCGCCGACGAAGCACAAAAGTGTTTCCCCAGTGGCGAGCTCGGCATAGCCTTGCGAAGGATGCAGATAGCGCAGCTCGACCCCGAAGGCCCGCCGGTAGAAGTCTACTGTCGCCGGGACATCCTCAACGAAGAAGCCCGAATATCTGAAAGTGAGTTGCATTTCATCGCTCCAATCCGCTGCCAGGCAGGGAATTAGAGCCGGTCAGGCCTGGGATGTATTGATGAAATCGGACTCGCCGCATTGCCGCCAGCGCGCCGGGCTCGGCATCCCCAGCAGGGAAAACTCACGCGTCATATGCGCCTGATCGGCATAGCCGGCATCGACGGCGGCCGCGGCCAAAGTCTCGCGGCCGGCGCCAAGGAGCGTGATCGCGCGGCGGAGACGGGCGATGCGCGCCACGGTCTTCGGCCCCATGCCGAGATCGGCAATCATCTCGCGATAAAGATGACGCGTCGAGCAGCCCAGGGCCGTCGCGACGGCATCGATGGAGATCCTGCCCTGCGGCCTCGATATGATATCGACCGCACGCAGGGCAATCGTTTCGCTGGTGAGACCGCGCCGCCTGAAGAGATCAACCAAGGTGCGGGTAAAATCACCCTGCGAGGATGCCGCAGCCGGGCACCCCATATCCTTGAGCGCCAGGCGCGACCCACACGCATCTCTTGCGGCGATCTTGAAAAGCTTGAGAGCCACGCCCGGCCGCAAGCGCGCGCCCATATAGCGAGCCTTGGGCTCAATGGTGATCTCCTCCAGATGGAGCCTGGGCCCGCGAATGAAAGCCTGGCCATCCATCCGGCAAATGATCTCAGTGGCGAGATCGGGAAGGATATAATCGGTCAGCGCCTTGCCGCCGGCCTCCGCTTCGAACGTCCAGAGCGACTCGACAAAGCTTCGTATTTCCGGTGGCGGAGCGTATCGGCGGAACAGCACTTGTGCTTCTCGGCCATCCGCCGCGCGGCAAATCGGATGATCGGCAGGCATTGCTAGAGAACCCGGACCGTGACCGCACCCTCCTTCGCGATCTTCAGCGGATTGCGCAAAGGCAGGCCGAAATCAGCGCAGTCGATCTCGAAAACATCACCTTCCGCAGGCTTGATGCCGTCGGCGAAAGACAGCGTCGCCGTGCCGAACATATGGACATGGACGTCGCCCGGCTGGCGGAAGAGGTCGTATTTGAAGTGATGATGCTCGAGATTGGCGAAACTGTGCGACATGTTCGCCTCACCCGACAGGAAGGGTTTTTCCCAGATCACCTTGCCTTGGCGCTTGATGCGCGAAGAGCCCCTGATGTCGGCGGGCGGCGGGCCGACCCTGATCTCCGGGCCGAAGCTCGCCGGGCGGAGCTTCGAATGGGCGAGATAGAGATAGTTGATGCGCTCTGTCACATGGTCGGAGAATTCGTTCGACAGAGCGAAGCCGACGCGGAAGGGCGTGCCGTTCCTGGTGATCACATAGATGCCGGAGACCTCGGGCTCCTCGCCGCCATCGAGCGCGAAAGCGGGCGAGAGCAGCGGTGCGCCGGGCGCCGTGGCGGTCGCGCCATTGCCCTTGTAGAACCATTCCGGCTGGACCCCCACCTCGCCCGGTCTGGGCTTGCCGCCTTCGAGCCCCATGCGGAAGATCTTCATGGAGTCGGTCAGCGTCTCCTTGTCCTTCTCGGCGAGGTTCTTATGCATGGCATCGCGCGCCGCCGCCGAGCCCAGATGGGTGAGGCCGGTGCCGGTCAGATGCAGATTGGCGGGATTGCGATGGTTGATCGGCGCCAGGACCTTGCCGTCGGCGTAAGCGCGTTCGAGGTCGATCTCCTCGCCGAGCCCCTGCTTCTTCACCTTGTCGGCGAGAGAGGAGCCCGTCTCCGCCGCCGCCAGCGCCAGATCATAGACGCTGGTCGCGCCCTTGACGATGCGGCCGGCGGCGCCCGCTTCGCGCACGACCACGCCTATTCCGCCCTTGTACGTTACTTGTGACAACAGCATGCGACGCTCCCTTCCGATTTTTCGAATTATTGTCATACAATTTCCTGTGATGGCAAGTCTGCCTGTTTTTTGGGCGGGGCCTTACCTTGCGGCGCGTATTAGTCTTTTGTCGAATAGAGCGGTCTTGGCTTGCAGCGGCGGCGCCGCATTCGTATCGTTCCGCTTCGCGCTCATCACAACAATGAACAGCATGAGCGCGGAATGGGAGGATCGCCGCAGCATGGCGGAAGTCGAGATTCGTGACGCGCGCAAGGCCTATGGCAGCGCCCAGGTCCTGCATGGGGTGAGTGTCGACATCGCCGACGGCGAATTCGTGGTGCTGGTGGGGCCGTCGGGCTGCGGCAAGTCCACGCTCTTGCGCATGATCGCCGGGCTCGAAAGCATCACCGGCGGCGAGATCGCCATCGGCAAGCGGGTAGTGAACAACGTGCCGCCCAAGGAACGCGACATCGCCATGGTGTTCCAGAATTATGCGCTCTATCCGCATATGACCGTGGCGGAGAATATGGGCTTCTCGCTCAGGCTCAAGAACGCGCCCAAGGACGAGATCGCCCAGAAGGTTCGCAGGGCCGCCGACATACTGGGCCTCGCGCCCTATCTCGAACGCTATCCGCGCCAGCTTTCCGGCGGCCAGCGCCAGCGCGTCGCCATGGGCCGCGCCATCGTGCGCGACCCGCAAGTCTTCCTGTTCGACGAGCCGCTCTCCAATCTCGACGCCAAATTGCGCGTCGCGATGCGGGCGGAAGTCAAGCAATTGCATCAGCGCCTCAAGACAACGACGATCTATGTCACTCACGACCAGATCGAGGCCATGACCATGGCCGACAAGATCGTGGTGATGAATGAGGGCGAGGTCGAGCAGATCGGAGCGCCGCTCGAGCTCTATGATCGGCCGCGCAATCGCTTCGTCGCGGGCTTCATCGGCTCGCCGGCGATGAATTTCATCAAGGGCCGCCTCGCCGGGACAGCTTTCGAGGCCGACGGTGGCATCAGGCTGCCGGTCGACGTCAAGTCACCGGCTGGCCGCACGGTGGCGCTCGGCGTCAGGCCTGAGCACCTGGTGCTGGCGCCCGACGGCATCAAGGCGGAAGTCATCGTCGTCGAGCCGACGGGCTCGGAAGTGCAGGTCAATGCGCGCACCGTCAATGGCGATGAGATCGTCGCGGTGTTCCGCGAGCGGCACTCATTCTCGCCCGGCGAGACCATTTCGCTAAAACCCCAGGCGGGCGCCATGCATCTTTTCGACGGCGAGACCGGGCTTCGGATTTCGTGACATGAAGACAATGTGGAACAGGAGGAAATGATGGGATTCACGCGGCGCGACTTGATCAAGACGACGGCCGGCGCTTCGGCCGGGCTGTTCATGCCTGCGGTACTGGGCTCTTCGGCCCTGGCCCAGGATCTCTCCTTCAAGCCGGAAGAAGGGGCGAGCTTGCGCCTGCTGCGCTGGTCGCCCTTCGTCAAGGGCGATGAGGAGCAGTGGCTCGCCAATACCAAGAAGTTCACCGAGGCGACGGGCGTCGAGGTGCGCGTCGACAAGGAGAGCTGGGAGGACATCCGTCCCAAGGCCGCGGTCGCGGCCAATGTCGGATCCGGTCCCGACCTGATGCTGGTGTGGTTCGACGATCCGCATCAATATCCCGACAAGCTGCTCGATGTGAGCGATCTCGCCAATTATCTCGGCAACAAATATGGCGGCTGGTATGACGGGCCCAAGAGCTATGCGACGCGCGACGGCGCTTTCATCGGCCTGCCGCTCGCCACCATCGGCAATGCCATCGTCTATCGCGAGAGCTGGGTGAAGGAAGCGGGCTTCGCCGAATTCCCGAAAACCACGGAAGACTTCCTCAAGCTCTGCCAGGCAATGCAAAAGAGCGGCCATCCGGTCGGCTTTACCCATGGCCATGGCGTCGGCGACGGCAACAACTATGCGCATTGGCTGCTGTGGAGCCATGGCGGCAAGATGGTGGACGAGAAAGGCACTGTGGCCATCAACAGCCCGGAGACGCTGAAGGCCATCGAATATGCGATGGAGCTCTACAAGACCTTCATCCCCGGCACCGAAGGCTGGCTCGATGTGAACAACAACCGCGCCTTCCTCGCCGGCGAATTGTCGGTCATCGCCAACGGCATCTCGGCCTATTATTCGGCCAAGAACGATCCGAAGCTCGCCGAGATCGCCAAGGACATCCGCACCACCAATCTGCCGATCGGGCCAGTCGGCAAGTCGGTCGAATTGTTCCAGGTGACGAGCGCCGTCATCTTCAAATACACGAAATATCCCAATGCGGCGAAAGCCTATCTGCAATTCATGTTCGAAGAGGCGCAGATGAATGACTGGATCACCAAATCGAGCGGCTATTGCTGCCAGACGCTCAAGGCCTATGCCAGCAACCCGGTATGGACGGCGGATCCAGCGAACGCCCCCTATGCCAAGGCGTCGGAGACCTTGCGCAATAACGGCTATGCGGGTCCCTTGGGCTATGCCTCGGCCGGCGTGATGGCGGATTACGTGCTGGTCGACATGTTCGCCGAAGCCGTCACCGGCCAGCAGACGCCGCAAGCCGCCATGGAACGCGCCGAGAAGCGCGCCAACCGCTATTACCGCGTGTGATGATTCAAAGTACTTCCCCTCTCCCGTTGCGCAGCAATGGGAGAGGGTGCCCGAAGGGCGGGTGAGGGCTCTTTGTCTCAGCAAGCGATACTCGTCGAGATCAGAGCGCATTGCGCGAAAGAGCCTTCATCCGGCCTTCGGCCACCTTCTCCCACGCGTGCCGCGCGGGAGAAGGGAAATGGAGAGATGGAATAGCGAGCAATGGCCGATACGACAGCCATAGGATCCCCGCAATCGACATCCCTCCTGGGCCGGCTCGAGAACAGCCGCTTGGCGCTGGGTCTCCTCTTCCTTTTACCCGCAGCGACGCTGCTGCTGCTCTTCCTCACTTATCCGCTGGGCCTTGGCGTCTGGCTCGGCTTCACGGATGAGCGCGTCGGCCGGTCCGGCATCTATGTCGGCCTCGAAAATTACGAGTTCCTGTGGGACGACACCGTCTTCTGGCTCGCGGTCTTCAATACGCTGCTCTACACCGTCGTCGCCTCCGTCCTGAAATTCGGCCTCGGCCTGTGGCTGGCGCTGCTCCTCAACGAGAAGCTCCCCTTCAAGGCCTTCCTGCGCGCCATCGTGCTCCTGCCCTGGGTGGTGCCGACCGTCCTCTCGGCCATCGCCTTCTGGTGGATCTATGACGCGCAGTTCTCGATCCTCTCCTATGTGCTGCAGAAATTTGGGCTGATCACCGGACCGATCAACTTCCTCGGCGATCCGACCAATGCGCGCGCCTCGGTCATCGCCGCCAATATCTGGCGCGGCATTCCCTTCATCGCCATCACGCTCCTGGCCGGGCTCCAGACCATCTCGCCCTCGCTCTATGAGGCGGCGACGCTCGACGGCGCCACCTCCTGGCAGCGCTTCCGCTTCGTGACCTTTCCGCTCCTCACGCCCATCATCGCCATCGTAATGACCTTCTCGGTGCTCTTCACCTTCACCGACTTCCAGCTCATCTATGTGCTGACCCGCGGCGGGCCGGTGAACGCCACACATCTGATGGCGACATTGAGCTTCCAGCGCGGCATTTCCGGCGGCAATCTCGGCGAAGGGGCGGCGATCGCCGTCGCCATGATCCCCTTCCTCCTCGGCGCCATCCTGTTCAGCTATTTCGGATTGCAGCGGCGGCGCTGGCAGCAAGGCGGGAAAGACTGATGGCCGACGCTTCGCGCACAACAACCCTTGCCGGCGATGAAGGCGGCATGAATTATCTCGAGCGCCTGCCGCGGCGCCTCGTCACCATCTATCTGCCGCTTGCCATCTTCGTCTTCGTGCTGCTGTTCCCGTTCTATTGGATGGCGATCACCGCCTTCAAGCCGAATGAGGAGCTGACCGACTACAAGAATTTCAGCCCCTTCTGGGTGGTCAGGCCGACCTTCGACCACATCCGCTACCTTCTGTTCGAGACCTCCTATCCGGGCTGGCTCCTCAATACGGTGCTGATCTCGGTTGCCGCCACCTTCCTGTCGCTCATCGCCTCGATCTTCGCCGCCTATTCGATCGAGCGCCTGCGCTTCCAGGGTGCCCGCACGGTCGGGCTCGCGATCTTCCTCGCTTATCTCGTGCCGCCCTCGATCCTGTTCATCCCGCTCGCGGTGATGGTGTTCAAGCTCGGCCTTTATGACACGCCTTTCGCCCTGATCCTGACCTATCCGACCTTCCTCATCCCCTTCTGCACCTGGCTGCTGATGGGCTATTTCCGCTCCATCCCTTATGAGCTCGAGGAATGCGCGCTGATCGACGGCGCCACGCGCTGGCAGATCCTCACCAAGATCGTGCTGCCGCTCGCCGTGCCGGGACTGATCTCGGCCGGCATCTTCGCCTTCACGCTCTCGTGGAACGAATTCATCTACGCGCTCACCTTCATCCAGTCGTCGGAGAACAAGACCGTGCCGGTCGGCGTCCTGACCGAGCTGGTGCGCAGCGACGTCTATGAATGGGGAGCGCTCATGGCGGGCGCCCTCATCGGCTCATTGCCGGTGGTCATCCTCTATTCCTTTTTCGTCGAGCACTATGTGTCGTCGATGACGGGCGCGGTGAAGGAGTAGCTCACGCCATCGCGGCCTTGAGCTTGCGGCCGCGGGCATATTGCAAGGCGCCGATACCGCCCGCGACCAGAAGGGCTATCGCCGCCGGGATCACGCGCGAGGGCCGGTCCGCCGGCTCGAGCACAGCCGTGATCTCATAGCCGACCTCGAGGCCGATGCGCTTGGCATAGGAGCCGAAGGCGACGTCGGAGATGGTGACCGTGTCGCCGAGCGGCGACACGCCCAGGCCCACGGCACGCAGGCGCAAGCGCGGCTCCTGCGGATGGCCGAGCGGCAGGCTGATCGTCTTGCGCACATCCTCGCCCTCGATGCTGATGCCCTCGACCACGAAGACGAGCCGCTGGTCCTCCGGCGCCTGCTCCACCTTCTTCAGGAAGGTGGCCGCCGGCACCTCGACGGAAGAGGGATAGAAGCGGTCGAGGACCCAGCCGGGCCGGAACAGCACGAAGCAGCACAGCAGCAGCACCGCCGATTCCCACAGCCGGCTCTTGATCACGAACCAATTCATGGTGGCGGCGGCGAAGAGGAGGATCGCCACGGTCGAGACCAGGATCACCCAGATGAGATGGGCCCAGCCCTCGATGTCGATCAGCAGGATCTCGGGATTGAAGATGAAGACGAAAGGCAGGATCGCGGTGCGCAGCGAATAGAGCGCGCCCTGCAAGCCGGTGGCGATCGGATCCTCCTTGGAGATCGCGGCGGCCGCGAAAGATGCAAGCCCCACCGGCGGGGTAATGTCGGCCATGATGCCGAAATAGAAGACGAAGAGATGGACCGCGATCAGCGGAATGGCGAGGCCCGCTTGCGCGCCGAGCTCGACCACCACCGGCGCCATCAGCGTCGCCACCAATATGTAATTGGCCGTGGTCGGTATGCCCATGCCGAGCACCAGCGAGACGAGCGCGATCAGCACCAGCATGGCGATGACATTGCCGCCAGAGATGAATTCGACGAACTCGGTCATCATGAAGCCGAGGCCGGTCAGCGTGATGGTGCCGACGATGATGCCGGCGGTCGCCGTCGCGATGGCGATGCTGATCATGTTGCGCGCCCCGCTGGCGAGGCCGTCGACCAGGTCGGCGCGCGCGGAAGTCCAGGCGGGCGCGATCGTCTGCCGGCGGAACAGCGCCAGCAAAGGCCGGCGCGTCGCTACGATGGCTATGATCGATGCGGTGGCCCAGAAAGCCGAGAGGCCGGGCGACATCTGCTCGATGGTCAGGCACCATAGCAGCACCACCAGCGGCAGGAGGAAATCGAGGCCGGTGCGGGTCACGTCCCAGGCGCGCGGCAGCTTGATGATCGGCGCATTGGGATCGTCGAGCTCGAGATCGGGGAAGCGCGCCGCATACCAGACCGTCCATATATAAAGAACGATGCCGCCAAGGCCCAGGATCCACGGCGCGCTCGTGCCGAAGGCCGCTTTGGCGCCCTGGATAGCGTAATAGAGCAGGCAGAGCACCGCGATCGTGCCGGCAATGCCGAGGCCTGAGCGCAGGAGCCTCGTCCTGCGGTCGATCTTCTCGCGCGGGATCGGCTTTGAGCCGATCTTCACCGCTTCGAGATGGACGATGTAGAGCAGCGAAAGATAGGACAGCACCGCCGGTAAGAGGGCATGCTTGATGATCTCGGAATAGGGAATGCCGACATATTCGACCATCAGGAAGGCGGCCGCTCCCATGACCGGCGGCATGATCTGGCCGTTGATAGAGGACGACGCCTCGATGGCGCCCGCCTTCACGCCGGAAAGGCCGGTGCGCTTCATCAAGGGGATGGTGAAGATGCCGCCCGAGACGACATTCGACACCGAGGAGCCGGAGACGACGCCATTGAGCGCCGATGAGATGACCGCCACCTTGGCCGGCCCGCCGCGCAAATGGCCGAGCAGGGCGATCGAGATCTGCATCATCCAGTTGCCGGCGCCCGCCTTGTCGAGCAGCGTGCCGAACAGCACAAAGAGGAAGACGAAGCTTGTCGAGACGCCGAGCGCTATGCCGAAGACGCCCTCGGTGACGAGCCATTGATGGGTGAGGAAGCGGCTGAGCGAGGCGCCCTTGTGCTGGATCACCGCGGGCATATAGGGGCCGGCAAAGGTGAATAGGATGAAGAAGATCGCCACGATCACCATGGGGAGGCCGAGCGAGCGGCGCGTCGCTTCGAGCAGCAGGACGATGCCGACGCCTGCCGTGACGAGGTCGAGCATGGTCGGCTGGCCCGGCCGCGTCGCCAGCTGGTCATAGAAAAGGAAGAGATAAGAACCGGCAAAAGCGCCGGCCAGTGCCAGGATCCAGTCGGCAATCGGAATCTCACGGCGCGAGGACGAGCCGAAGGCCGGATAGGCGGTGAAGGCGAGGAAAAGCGCGAAACCCAGATGGATCGAGCGCGCCTCTGTGTCATTGAGGATGCCGAAGCCCACCATGAAGGGCAGGGGCGAGGCATACCAGAGCTGGAACAGCGACCAGGCGATCGCCACCCACAGCAGAAGCTTGCCGGCGAAGCCTTTGGGAGTGCGTCCGCCGGTATCGGCTTCCGCCACCAGTTGCTCAAGATCGGCTTGCGTCGTGGCCGCTTCGGCTTTGGCCTGCATCTTTCCCTCCCTCTTTCAACTTCCCCTCTCCCGTTGCGCAGCAATGGGAGAGGGTGCCCGACCTTGCTCCGCCGAAGCGAAGCAACCTTGCTTCGCCGAAAGGAAGCTCGGGCTTCGCGAAGGCGAGAGGGCGGGTGAGGGCTCTTTGTCTCAGCGAAAATTGCTCGTCGAGAGAAGAGAGCGTTGCACGAAAGAGCCCTCATCCGGCCTTCGGCCTTCTCCCACGCGTGCCGCGTGGGAGAAGAGAAAAGCCAGGGCCGCCGGCATTTTTCGCTTCGCGGCCCTTGTTTCAGCGTGGCTTATCCTACTTCAGCCAGCCTTTCTCCTTGTAATATTTCTCGGCACCGGGATGCAGCGGCGCCGACAGGCCGTTCTTGATCATATTCTGCGGATCGAGATTGGCGAAGGCCGGATGCAGCTTCTTGAACTCGTCGAAATTCTCGAAGGTCGATTTCACCAGCTGATAGACGACTTCATCCGGCGCCTTGGCGGAAGTGACGAGCGTCGCGGTGACGCCGAAGGTCTCGGTCGGATCGGGATTGGCATTGTACATGCCGCCCGGGATCGTCGCCTTGGCATAGTAGACATTGTCGGCGACGAGCTTGTCGATGACGGGCCCGGTGAGCGAGACGAGCTTGGCACCGCAGGTCGTCGTCGGGTCCTGGATATTGGCGGAAGGGTGGCCCACGCCATAGAAGAAGCCGTCGATCTTGCCGTCGCACAAAGCCGGCCCATGCTCATCGGCCTTGAGCTCGGAAGCGAGCGAGAAATCGCCGAGCGTCCAGCCCATGGCGGCGAGCAGCCGCTCCATCGAAGAGCGAGTGCCCGAGCCCGGATTGCCGACATTGAAGCGCTTGCCCTTCAAGTCCTCGAATTTGGAGACGCCGGCATCGGGGCGCACCAGCACGGTGAAGGGCTCGGGATGAATGGCGAAGACGGCCCGCAGATCGGCGAAGGCCTTGCCGTCATACTCGCCCTTGCCGTTAAGGGCATTGAACTGCACGTCCGACTGCGACATGCCGAAATCGAGCTCGCCTTCCTGGATGGTGTTGATGTTGAAGGCCGATCCGCCGGTCGATTCGACCGAGCAGCGGATGCCATGCGTCTTTCTGTCCTTGTTGAGCAAGCGGCAGATGGCGCCGCCCGCGGCATAATAGACGCCGGTCACGCCGCCGGTGCCGATCGTAATGAAGCGCTGGTCCTGTGCCGCCGCCGGGCCTGCGGCCAGGAGCGCAATCATGCCAAGACTGGCGAGAACACTGAAACGTCCACTCATCTCACTTCCTCCTTGCTAACCGGTTGCCCTATCAATACGGGCGACCTCTCCGTTTATTTCACGCCACGTGGCGGGTTGCGGCCGTCGCGACGGCCGCATCGACGGCATCGCCCAGGCGCTCGACGATGGTGTCGATGGATGCGGCATCGATGATGAAAGGCGGTGCCAACAGCACATGATCGCCAAGCGCGCCGTCGATCGTGCCGCCCATCGGATAGACGATGAGCCCGCGCGCGAATGCCTCGCGCTTCACCGCGGCATTCATCTTGAGCTCGGGCGCAAAGTGCGTCTTGCTGGCGCGATCGGCGACGAGCTCGAGACCCATGAACAGGCCGCGCCCCCGGATGTCGCCGACATGGTGATGATTGCCGAAGCGCTCGCGCAGGCGCCGGTCGAGATGCCGGCCCATGGTCTTCACATTGTCGAGAAGCCGGTCTCGGCGGATGACGTCCTGGACGGCCAGCGCCGCGGCCGCCGCCATCGGATGACCCATATAAGTGTGGCCATGCTGGAAGAGGCCCGAGCCCTTGGCGAAAGTCTCGAAGACGCGCGCGCTCAGGAGAACCGCGCCGATGGGCTGATAACCGCCGCCCAATCCTTTCGCCATGGCGAGGAGATCGGGTGCGATGCCTTCTTGCATGCAGGCATGGAGCGTGCCGGTCCGGCCCATGCCGCACATCACCTCATCGAGGATCAAGAGCACGCCATGGCGGTCGCAAATCGCGCGGATATGCTTGAAATACTCGCCGACCGGCGGCACGGCGCCCGCCGTCGCGCCGACCACGGTCTCGGCAATGAAGGCCATGACCGTGTCGGGCCCGAGTGCTTCAATCTTCCGCTCGAGCGCTAGCGCGGCGCGCAAGCCATAGGCTTCATCGCTCTCGCCCGGTTCCTGATGGCGATAGGCGTAGCAGGGATCGATATGATGTGTCTCGATCAGGAGCGGCGAGAACTGGGTCCTGCGCCATTCATTGCCACCCGCCGCGAGCGCTCCCAGCGTGTTGCCGTGATAGCTCTGGCGCCTGGCGATGATATGGCGGCGCTTCGTCTCGCTTTTCTCGACGAAATATTGCCGCGCCATCTTCAAGGCCGCTTCGACCGCTTCGGAACCGCCGCTCACCAGATAGACATGATCGAGCCCTGACGGCGCCTCTTCGACCAACCGATCGGCGAGACGCTCGGCGACATCGGTGGTGAAGAAGGCGGTGTGGGCGTAAGCGATCTTCTCCATCTGGGCCTGCATCGCGGCCAGCACATCCTTGTGGCCGTGGCCGAGGCAGGAGACCGCGGCGCCGCCCGAGGCATCGATATAATGACGCCCGGCATCGTCGATGATCTCGATGCCCTGGCCCCTGACCGCCGCCGGCAATGTCTCGCGAATCCGCCGATGCAATATATGCGTCATGGCGCGGGCCTTGCCGGGCGTGGCTTCAGATGCACATCGAGGGCGATGAGCTGGCGCTCCATCTGGCGCACCGTGCTCAATGCCGCATGGCCGCCGCGTCCCGCCACCAGAGCGGTCAATATCTCCGCCATGACGAAAGCCGGCGACATGGTGTGGAAGAAGGACGGGCTTTCCGTCGGAACGAGAATGGCCGATTTCGCGAGCTGGGCCAGCGGCGCCACCGGGCTGTCGGTTATGGCGATCACCGTCACGCCGAGGGATGCCGCATATTGGGCGATCTCGACCGTCGCCTTGGTGTATGGCGCGATGCTCGCCACCAGGAGCACGTCCTCTTTCGTGGCGTCGCGCAATTGATCGGCGCCGACGCCCGCGATCGCATCGAGGAAGACGCTGCGGTCGCCGAAGAAGGACAAGATATAATGTGCATGCCAGGCGACCGAATGGCTGGAGCGTAGACCTAGGCAATAGATCCGGCGCGCCTCGACCAGATGATCGGCGGCAGTGACCAGCCGGTCGAGCGCATGGGGCTCGGCCAGCCGCGCAAGCTGGCCCGACAACGTCGCGATCATCTCAGCGGCCAGCGCCTTGTCGCCGCGCAGTTTCTGGCTTTCGAGCTGGGCGCCCGCCTTGTTGGCGAAATCGAGCGCGCCGCCGCGCAAGGCGTCGGCATAGGTGCTGCGGATCGCATCATAACCGGAAAGACCCAGGCTTTTGGCGAAGCGCGTCATCGTCGCCGGACGGACGCCGGCCTTGCGCGCCTGCTCGCGCATCGAGAGCAGCGCCACGTCGCGCGGATGATCGAGAACATAGCGCGCCGCCACCTGAAGCTGGGCGGACAGGCCGTCAAACTGGGCGACGACGCGCTCTGAAAGAAGCCCCGGATCCATGAGGCAGGATAGCGCGGTGCAGAGCGATATGCAACAAATGTTTCACATGTCTTAACTTATGATACACTTGGATCATGAACGAGAAAATCGCAGGAAATCCAACCACTTCGCTGCCGCCGGTCTCGATCACAGTCGCGCCCAATGGCGGCAGGCGCGGCAAAGCCGACCATCCGGCCTTGCCCTTGAGCCTGGCCGAACTTTCCGACTGCGCCGCCCGATGTCTCGCCGCGGGCGCCGCGATGCTTCATCTCCACATCCGCGACGCGCAGAACCGGCATCTTCTCGATGGTGCTGCCTATCGCGATGCCATCAGCGAAATCAGGGCCCGGACCCGGGACGGGCTGGTGATCCAGATCACGACGGAATCGCTCGGCCTCTATGCGCCGGCGGAGCAAATGGCCGTCACCAAAATGGTGCGTCCCGAAGCGGTGTCGCTGGCTTTGCGCGAGCTCGTACCCGATGATTCCGCCGAAGCCGCCTTCGCCGCGTTTCTCCTATGGCTGAAACGCGAGCATGTCATGCCGCAGATCATCCTCTATTCGCCGGAAGAGGCCATGCGGCTCGCACAACTGCGCGAGCGCGGCATCCTCCCGTGGACGGACGTGCCGGTGCTTTATGTGCTCGGACGTTATGTAAAGGACCAGCTCTCGAAGCCTGAAGACCTGCTCGGCTTTCTGGCGCCGGACGTTCCGCGCTTCAGGCACTGGACCACATGCGCCTTCGGCCGGCATGAAGCGGCCGCGGTAAGCCTGGGCGCTCTCCTCGGCGGCCATGTGCGCGTTGGCTTCGAGAACAATCTTTATCTCCCTGACGGCTCCCGGGCCGAAAGCAATGCCGATCTCGTGCGCGCGGTCGCGGAAATCCTCGGGCCAAGCAGTGTCAAGCTTCTGAGCGCCGAGGCGTTGAGAGAGTCCTGGGTGCAGCTTTCCTAGCCACCCTCGCCCCGCAAGAGCGGAGAGGGAGGGGCCCATTGCGAAGCAATGGGAGGGTGAGGGGCCTGTCGATGACAACTGCGCGCTCAAAGTCTTCTTCAACATCCATGCCCCTCACCCTTCCCGCCGCTTCCCTCTCCCCGCTTCGCTGCGCTCGCGGGGCGAGGGTAGAAGCGTCGCATCTTTTCTCGCATGTATTCGAGTGGCATGATCCAGGCCTCAGGAAACCCGTGGAGCCTTCATGCGCTGGATGGTTGTTCTTGCAAGCCTGGCGCTGGCTCTGCTCAATGCCGCGGCTGAGGCCGATCCCCTGGAGCGCGGCCTCGCCGTGTCCGATCCCCTCGTCATGCGCCATCTCGAAGCCCATGGCTTTCGCATCGACTGCCTCATCCCCCATGTGTCGAGCTCGGATGAATGCAGGCGCGGCAGTACCTCGGATGCGATCGGCAATCCCTTCCTCCATCCGCCGCTGAAGCAGGTCGCAGGTACGATCAAGCAGCGCATCCTCGAAGCCCAGACGGACTCGCTCGAAGCGCGCGGGCTCGCCAATGCCTATGGCTTCCCGGTCAATTTCTTTGACGATCCGCGCGCCACTTTAGCGCTGGTCGGCGTCGTCAACCGGCTCGACCGCGGCTTCCGCCCGCCCAGGATCAGATCGGCCAAGCGCGAGGATTTCTGCGGCGAGGTGCGCTTCATCTACCGCTTCGGTTATGTCGAGGCGCGCTCGGGTGCGCAATATGCCTCGAGGCTGCCTTTGACCCTGAATGTCGTCATGCGCGCGAAGACCAAAGCGAACCCGCTCTCTTGCGCCGAGATCGCGCAAAGCTGGGATCGTTTCGGATCCGTTCAGCCGCTGAGCTTCGTCGCCGACACCGATACCGCGGCGACTGTCGCGGCCTCTTTGGTCGAGGGACCTTTGGCTCGAGTTTCGCGGGCAAATTTCGACCGTATCGAGCTCAATATGCAGATCATGCGCATCCCGGCCGCGGAAAAGAAGGATTTCGGCACCCATGCCGAATATCTGCTCAAGGTCTTCAATTTCGATTCGGACACGAAACAATTTGTCGAATCGAAACTGGAGAACCAGATCGACCGCTATCTGGGCGTCTGTCGCGCTACCGACAAGCTTTGCCAGGCCCTTATCCTGCAGAATCCGCGCTTCAAGCAAAAACTCGCCAAGCTCAAGCAGTTCCTGTTCAGCGACCGCGGCCTCTATGACCTCGATCAGGGCACGCTCATCATCCCGTCGCAATTCCTGAGCTTCTCCGGCGTCTCGGTGGCGCCGGGCGGCGAGAGCCGCTTCCGCAATGGGCCGATCAATCCCTTCCTCGGCTCCAAGAGCCAATGTGCCGGCAAGGCCAGGAGCTCGTTCATCTGCCCGGACGAGCTCGATCAGGCGCTCGCGGCGCTCGACAAGATTGCGGGCCGCGCCGGCCTCATCAAATCACCGCGCGGCCTCATCGCCCGCCTCAATGATGTGAGCTGCACCGGCTGCCACCAGACGCGCGCCATCGCCGGCTTCCATTTCACCGGTGCCGACACTGCCGGCAATATGCGCGCCAATGAGATCCTGGTGCCGGGATCGGCGCATTTCTTTTCCGACCTGCCGCGAAGACGGGCCATCATGGCCGAGATCGGCAAAGGCACGAGCCTCGCGGCAATCGATTTTTCTCGCGGCTTCGCGGCGCGGCCGCAGATGCGCTTCCGCGCCGATCTCGCGGACACCGCTCTCTTCGATGGCTGGGGAGCGCCTTGCGACACGCTGGCCGGCACGGCGAAAGCCGATCCGAGCTTCGCCCCATGGTCCTGCGGCAAGGGACTTGTCTGCCGGCCCTTCATGAAATCGCCGATCAATCCGGAACGGGGTCTATGCGTTTCCGCCTCGGGCATCGAGATCGGCGATATTCTCGAAGAAGGATCCGTCACCTGGGCGGAAGGCCAGGTCGCCAAGGATGTCTATCGGCGCGACTTCCCGCCCTACAACCGCAATGGCGCGCAGGCCGATCCCTACGATGCAGCACCGATGAGCACGAAGCTCTCGCTTTATTTGCGCAAGCGCCTCGGCGATCTCAAGATCGCCAATGCCTCGACCTATCTGGGCGCCCAGCAGCAATTCTGGGCGCAGGACAAATCCGGCGGCTTTCCGGGCGGCATGGTCAGGGTGAAATGCTGCCGCAACCTGCCGGGCTCGGCGACCTGCGGCAAGGTCGCAGCGACCGGCTTCAACGATTGCCTCGATGATTTGCGGCAACCGCTGCCGGTGTGCTTCAGCAAATATGTGACCTATGCGGGCTTGCGCGCTTGCGATTCAGCCCATCCCTGCCGCGAAGATTATATCTGCGTGCGAGGGGCGCTCGAGCGCGGCGAATCGGTCAAGACCTTGCAGGCCATCACGCTCAATGATGGCAAGGGCCAGCAGGCGCCCGATTCCTGCGGCGCGCCCGATGCGAGCTGGTACGGCAAGATCGCGCAAGGCACCTGCATCCCGCCTTATTTCGTCCTGCAATTCCGCGCCGACAAGCATAACCGGCTGCCGCGCGCGAGCGAAGATTATTTGCGCTGACGCTTGGCGAAGAGCGAGCGCAGCTTGTCGGCATGATGCGGGTCCTCGCTGGAGCAGATGCCGAGGACCAGGGCATCCTTCTTGCTCACCGACAGGAAAGCATGACCCATGGTGCTGTCGATATAGACGCCTTCGCCCGCCTTGATGCGGGTCGGCTCGTAATGATCGGTGTGGACCATGATCTCGCCTTCGAGCACATAGATGAATTCCTCGCCCGAATGCCGTATCAGCGGACCGAACTTCTCGATGGTGCGGGTCTTGATGCGGGTGAGGATGGGGATCATCCGCTTGTTGGAGAGATCGGGCGACAGATAGATATATTCGTAGTTCGGCGTGAGCTGCAGCAGCCCGTCCTTGCGCCGCGCGATCGAGCGCCGTGAAGTGGGCCTGACCGGCGGCGGCGCCACGAGCTCCGCCAGAGTGAGCTTGAGGCCTTCGGCGACCTGCAGCATCTTGTCATAGGTGAGCGACATCTTGTTGCGCTCGACCTTGGACAGAGTGGCGACGGAGACGCCGGTCCTGCGGCTCACATCCTTCAACGTCCAGTTATGGCGCTTGCGCAATTCGAGCAGCCTTTCGCCCAGCAAGGGACGCCTGCCGTTGCGCTTCGTATTTCCTGCAACCTTGCTCGTCATTTTCGTATAGGAAAATTACTTGACTGATAGGAAAACCACATGCGAATGTCCCCTGGCATAAATCCAATCATCCGTCAGTGGCAAGGAATTTCGTCGGTGGAGTATGAGGCCGCCGTGATCGGAGCAGGGATTGCCGGCGCTTCCGCGGCTGCCGCAATCGCCAAGACGCGATCCACCGTCCTCATCGAGCGCGAGACGCAGCCCGGCTACCATGCGAGCGGCCGCTCGGCGGCGCTGTTCACCGAGACCTACGGCAATGCCGCGATCCGCGCTTTGACGATCGCGAGCCGGCCCTTCCTCGCGAGCCCGCCCACCGGCTTCGCTCAAGCCCCGATCCTCGCCGAGCGCGGCGCAATGTTCGTGGGCGGCGAAGCGGAGCGCGATCTGCTCGATGAAATCCATCAAACCGCCCATCGTCTTGTCCCTTCGGTCAGGCAGGTGACGGCAGATGTCGTCGCCAGGGTTCCGGCCTTCCGGCGCGACAAAGTGGCGGGCGGCGTCTTCGAGCCGGACGCCATGGACATCGACACCAACGGCCTGCTGCAGGGGTTTCTTCGGCAGTTGCGCGGTGAGGGCGGCAGGCTCGTCACCGACAGCGACGTGATGGCCCTCACCCGCAAGTCCTCCGGCTGGCACATCGAGACGCGCGCCGGAGCCATCACCGCCCAGATCATCGTCAATGCGGCGGGCGCCTGGGCCGACGACATCGCGCGTCGCGCGGGTGCGGTGCCGCGCGGCCTTGCGCCCAAAAGGCGTACCGCATTCCTGTTCCAGCCGCCGTCCACCTATGACATCGCGAAGTGGCCGCTGTCGATCGGCGCCGGCGAAGATTTCTATTTCAAGCCCGACGCCGGAAATCTCCTGGTGTCGCCCGCCGACGAGACGCCGAGCGCCGCCACCGATGCGCAGCCGGAAGAGATCGACATCGCCATCGCCGCCGACCGGGTGATGGCCATGACCCATTTCGACATCCGCCACATCAGCCACAGTTGGGCGGGCCTGCGCACCTTCGCAGCCGACAAGACGCCGATCATCGGCTTCGATTCCGCGGTGCCCGACTTCTTCTGGCTCGCCGGGCAAGGCGGTTACGGGTTTCAGACATCGCCGGCGCTTGCCGGGCTCGCCGCCGATCTCGTGGCCGGAAGGCCATTCCCGGCACGATTGCGCGATCTCGGTCTGGCGCCTGAGATGCTGAGTCCGGAACGTTTCAGCGAACCGCAGCGGCCGGCTGCGTAAGGGGGCATGACAAGCCTACCCATATCAAAGGAAAAGCAAGGGAGACGCACATGAAAGCAAAATATCTGGTATTCGGCGCCGCCATGCTCGGGCTCATCGCCGGCATGCATCAGGCCTCGGCGGCCGACGTCAAGCGCGGCGGAACACTCACCGTCGCCAGGCCCGACGAGCCCCTGACGCTCGATCCTTTCACACCGTCGGACAACGGCTCGATCTACAACATCACGCAGATCTGCGAGTCGCTGATCTCGGCCGATGCCTCGGGCACCGGTCTCGAGCCGGGCCTCGCGGAATCCTGGAAGATGGCCGATGACGGCCTGTCGATCGAGCTCAAATTGCGGCCAGGCGTGAAATTCAGCAACGGCAATCCGCTCACCGCCGAGGATGTGATCTTCTCCTTGAAGAAAGTCGCCGATCCGAAGGCCTCCTACGGCTTCGCCTTCGATCCGGTGAAGGCGATCGACAAGATCGACGATGCGACGGTGAAGATGAGCTTCAAGCAGCCCTATGCGGCGCTCGAATCGGCCTTGTCGTTGTTCGCGGCCTCGATCGTGTCGAAGGCGGACTATGAGAAGGATCCGACCGCTTTCGGCTCGAAGCCCGTCTGCACCGGACCGTTCCAGGTCGAAAGCTATGAGCGCGGAACACAAGTGGTGATGGTGCCCAATCCGCATTACTGGCGCATGGGCGCCGACGGCAAGCCTCTGCCCTATGTCGACAAGGCCATCCTCAAATATGTGCCGGAGAGCAATTCGCGCGTGCTCGGCCTGCAGAACGGCGATTTCGATGCCATTCTCGCCGTGCCGCTCAACCAGGCGGAAGCGGTGAAGGCGATGCCGGACACCACGCTCGAGGTCTCGCCCTCCTTCCGGCTCGACTATGTCTATCTCAACCACGCCAAGAAGCCTTTCGACGACAAGCGCATCAGGCTGGCGCTCAACTATGCCGCCAATCGCGACGCGATCATGAAGGCCGTCTATTTCGGCTATGGCGAGGTGCCCAACTCCTACATGCCCAAGGTGAGCTTCTGGTCCGACAAGGTCGAGAAGCTCCCCTATGACATCGAGAAGGCGAAGGCGCTGGTGCAGGAGGCGGGCTATGACGGCACGCCGATCCAGCTCATGGTCGATACCGGCAATACGCCGTTCCGCACCGTGGCGACGATCCTGCAGCAGGGCTGGTCGCAGGCCGGGCTCAAGGTCGAGATCGTCGAGTTCGACGTCGGCACCGCCTTCAGCATGACGCAGAAGGGCGAATACCAAGGCTATGTCAGCTACATCACCTCCGACATCAATGACGATGACGAGCTGGCGAGCATCCAGGCCGACGGCACCGGCGCAACCGCGGCCTTCTTCTCGAACTACAAGAATGAGGAAGTGACGAAGCTCCTCGCCGAAGCACGCCAGACCTCCGACAAGGCGAAGCGCGCCGAGCTCTACGGCAAGGTGCAGGGCATCGTCTATAATGACGGCTACAGCGTGCCGCTCAACTTCCTGCCCTATGTCAATGGCCATAAGAACCATGTCCAGAACTGGAAGAACATCGCGGTCGGCTGGTGGTGGCTGCGCGATGTGTGGCTCAACAAGTAATGTAATGATGGGGCCTCTACGTTTTCCCCCTCTCCCGTCCGAAGGATGGGAGAGGGTGCCCGACAGGGCGGGTGAGGGCTCTTTGTTCACGAAGACAATGCTGCTGAGATTACTGCTAGCTTCGAGAAAGAGCCCTCATCCGGCCTTCGGCCACCTTCTCCCACGCTATGCGCGGGAGAAGGGAAGATCATACAGAGCGCCCTGATCCGGAGCAGCAATGCTGGTTCTCAGATATTGCCTGGCGCGGCTGATACACGCCATTCCCGTCATGCTCGGCGTGACGGTCTTCGTGTTCCTCACCATCCATCTCGTGCCCGGCGATCCGATCCGCATCATGATGCATGGCCGGATCGATGATGCGCAGGTCGCCGAGATCTATCGCCAGCTCGGCATGGACCGACCGCTCATCGTGCAATATCTCGACTTCCTGCGCCATGCGGTGATGGGCGATCTCGGCACCAGCCTGATCCAGAAGGCGCCGGTCACCGCGCTGGTCCTCGAAAAGCTGTGGCCGACTTTGATGCTGCTCGGCCTTTCCACCATCTTCTCGATCCTCATCGCCGTGCCGCTGGCCCTCGTCGCCGCCTTCTACCGCAACCGCTGGCCTGATCACCTCATCCGCCTCGGCAGCATCTTCGGCTTCGCCATGCCCTCCTACTGGATCGGGCTCCTGCTCATGCTGTGCTTCGGCCTATGGCTCGGCTGGTTCCCGATCTCAGGGCTCGGCAGCACGCCGCTCGAGAAGCTGCATCATCTCACCATGCCGGCCTTGACCATATCGCTGTTCTTAGGTCCCATCCTCATCCAGTCCATGCGCTCCTCGATGCTCGACGTGCTGACGTCGGAATATATCGAGGTGGCGCGCGCCAAGGGTCTGTCGGAATGGCGCATCCTCACCAAGCATGTGCTGCGCAACGCGCTGATCCCGGTGATTACCGTGCTCGCCGTCAATATCAGCTGGCTCCTCAGCGGCGCCGTCATCGTCGAATATGTCTTCGGCCTGCCGGGACTGGGATCGCTCCTCGTGCGCTCGGTCGGCTATCGCGACTATCCGCTGATCCAGGGCCTCTCCTTCGTCTTCGCCGTGCTCGTCGTCATCGTCAATCTCATCGCCGATCTGAGCTATATGCTGGTCGACCGGCGCGTGCTGAAGGCCTGAAGCATGAGCGAGACCGCCTACCATCCGCAAGCATCGCTCACCATCAGGCTTTTCCGCGAGATCGCCTCCTGGAGTCCCTCGCTCAAGATCGGCAGCGCCCTCATGGCGCTGATCGTGCTCGCCGCCCTCTTCGCACCCTGGATCGCGCCCTTCGATCCCTATGAGCAGGATTTCAACGCCATATTGATGCCGCCGGGCTTCCCGCATCTCTTCGGCACCGACAGCCTGGGGCGCGACATCTTCTCGCGCGTGCTCTATGGCGCGCGCATCGATCTCGTCATCGGCGTCGTCACCACCTATGTGCCGATGACCTACGGCGTCGTGCTCGGCGCCTATGCCGGCTATGTCGGCGGACGCTTCGATGCCATCCTCATGCGCATCATCGATGTGGCGATGGCCTTTCCCTTCCTGGTGCTGATCATCGTGATCCTCGCGATCCTCGGCCCCGGCGTGCAGAACATCTATATCTCGATCTTCATCCTGGCCTGGACCATGTATGCGCGCCTGGCGCGCGCCGAGATGCTGGTCGAGCGCACCAAGGACTACATCACCGCCGCCGAGGTGCTGGGCTTCCCGCGCTGGCGCATCATCTTCCGCCACGGGCTGCCCAATGTGATCAACTCGTCGATCGTCTTCTCGGCGTCGGATTTCGTGCTCAATATCCTCCTCGTCTCGGGGCTGAGCTTCCTCGGCCTCGGCATCCAGCCGCCGCTGCCCGAATGGGGATCGATGATCGCCGAAGGCCGCGACTTCATGCGCCAGGCCTGGTGGATCGCCACTCTGCCCGGCCTCGCCATCGTCGTCACCGGCATCGCGCTCGCCTTGATCGGCGACGGGCTGGCGCAAAGGCTCGGCGAACGTCACCACACCATGGTCTGAACCGATGACATCCGCTTCCCCCTTGCTTTCGGTTTCGGGCCTCACCGTCGAGTTCAAGACGAAACGCGGCACCGTCATCGCCAACAACGCGCTTTCGCTCACCGTCGATGCGGGGGCGACGCTCGGCATCGTCGGCGAATCGGGCAGTGGCAAATCGGTGCTGTGCCGGGCGCTGCTCGGCCTGTTGCCCTCTCCGCCGGCGCATGTCCACGCCAGGGAAATCCGTTTCGCCGGACGCGATCTCGCTTCCGCCTCGGCGCATGATCTGCGCCAGGTGCGCGGCCAGGACATCGCCATGGTGTTCCAGAACCCGATGAGCAGCCTCAATCCGGTCTGGCCGATCGGCGATCAGATCGCCGAAGGCTTGCGCGTCCATAGAGGCTTCAGCCGGGCGCAGTCGCGCAAGGCGGCCATCGCTGTCTTGAAACGGGTCGGGATTGCGAGCCCCGAGATCAGGGTCGATGATTATCCCTATCAGTGGTCGGGCGGCATGATGCAGCGCGCCGTCATCGCCATGGCCATGGTGAGCGAGCCCAAATTGCTGCTGGCCGATGAGCCGACGACGGCGCTCGACGTCACCATCCAGGACCAGATCCTGTCTCTCCTGATGGAGCTGCAGCGCCAGACCGGCATGGCCATCATCCTCGTCTCGCATGACATGAGTGTCATCTCGGAAACCTGCGACCATGTCGCCGTCATGTATGCCGGCCACATTGTCGAGACCGGCCGCACCGCCGATATCTTCCGGCGGCCGGCCCATCCCTATACGCATGGGCTGTTGCGCTCGATCCCGCATGTGCATGGCAAGGCCACCCGGCTCGCCTCGATCCCGGGCCAGCCGCCCGATCTCGCAGGGTTGGGCCTCGGCTGTCCCTTCGCCGAGCGCTGCGCCGTCGCCAGCGCGGAATGCCGCGAGCGGCCCATCGCCTTGGCCCCTGTCCAGGGCGATCATCAGACGGCCTGCTTCTTTCCCGAAAGGGTCCAGGAGCTCGACCGGAAGCGCGCCTCATGAGCCCTATCCCGACACTCGCAGTCGACGATGTCGTCGTCGAATTCGCCAAGCCGCGCAGCCTCACCGATGTCATGACCGGCGCGCGGCCGCGCGCGGTGCGCGCCGTCGACGGCGTGTCCTTCGCCGTCTATCCGGGCGAGACGCTGGGGCTCGTCGGCGAATCAGGCAGTGGCAAATCGACCATCGGTCGCGCCATTCTCGGGCTCAACCGGCCGGTGCGCGGAACGATCAGCTTCGAGGGCGAGCCCATCGTCGCGCGCGACAAGCTCAGGCGGCGACTGCAGATGGTGTTCCAGGATCCCTATTCCTCGCTCAATCCGCGCCTCACCATCGGCGCCGCCATTGCCGAGGTGCTCTCCTTCCACAAAATCGTCGCCAAGGCCGAGGTGCCGCAGGAAGTGCGGCGCCTCTTGTCGCTCGTCGGCCTGCCCGGCGCCATGGCGGAACGCCGGCCGCGCGAATTGTCGGGCGGCCAGCGCCAGCGCGCCGGGCTGGCGCGGGCGCTCGCGGTGAGGCCGGTGTTCCTGGTTCTCGACGAGCCGGTCGCGGCGCTCGATGTCTCCATCCAGGCGCAGATCCTCAACCTCCTGTCCGACCTGCGCCAGGAGCTCGGCCTCACCATGCTGTTCATCGCCCATGAGCTCGGCGTCGTGCGCCACATGTCCGATCATATCGCGGTCATGTATCTCGGCCAGATCATGGAGACGGGGCCGGCCAAGGCGATCTTCGAGGATCCGCGGCACCCTTACACGCGGGCGCTGTTGAGCGCGGTACCGAAGATGGAGCTCACCAAGCGCCAGCGCCAGCCCGTCACCCAGGGCGACATACCGAGCCCGCTCAATATTCCGACGGGCTGCCGCTTCAGGACGCGCTGCGCCATGGCGCAAGAGATCTGCAAGACCGAGCCGCCGCAGATGACGGTCGGCGAAGGCCACATGTCACGCTGTCATTTTTCACTTCAGGGAAGGAGAGAGCCATGAGCGACCTCGACAAGAAGATCCAGACCATCCTCGATGATCATGTGAAGCGCGGCGTCGTCGGCCTGTCGCTGGCGGTCGGGCGGCCGGGCAAGGACATCGCCCTCTATCAGAGCGGGTTCGCCGACAAGTTCAAGAAGACGCCGGTGCGCGGGGACCATCTGTTCCGCATCGCGAGCTGCACCAAGAGCTTCATCGCCACCGGCCTGCATCTCCTGGTCGAGGACGGCAAGGTGGATCTCGACGAGCCGATCACCCGCTGGTTCCCCAAAATCCCCAAGGGCGACAAGATGCCGGTGCGCATCCTGCTCAATCACAGGAGCGGCCTGCCTGATTTCGAGACCGCGATGCCGATGATCTCCGACAAGGTGTGGACCGGTCAGGAAGTCGTCGACTTCGCCTTCAAGCATGGCGTCCAGAAAGAGCCGTGGCATGGGATGGAATATTCCAACACCGGCTATGTATTGTCGGGCCTCATCATCGCGCATGAGACCGGCAAGCCCTATTCCGATCATCTGCGCCGGCGCATCTTCACGCCGCTCGGCATGAAGGACACCTGGGTCGGAACCGACGAGAAATTCCCCTTGGCGCGCGAGGCGCGCGGCTACATGCACAATGACGATGACGACAAGCCGCAATGGGATGTCAGCGGTGCGGGCGATCCGGTCGACGGCGTGTGGGATTCGACCGAATGGTTCCCCTTGTCGGGCGCCAATGCGGCGGGCGACATGGTCTCGACGCCGCGCGACGTGGTGACCTTCCTCAATGCTCTGTTCGACGGGCGCATTCTGGGGCCCAAGCAGCTCGCCGAGATGAAGGACAATATCAAGCCGGCGCAGTTCCCGGGGTCGAACACCGTCGCCAATGGCCATGGCGTACTGGTCATGCGCTATGGCGATATCGACGTCAAAGGCCATCTCGGCCAGATCCCGGGCCATACCAGCATCATGGGCCGCGACGAGAAGACCGGCACCACCATCATGCTCATCCAGAATTCCGGCGCCGGGGATTTCGAGTCCTTCTATCTCAAAGGCATCAACGAGCCCGCCGGCAAGATCTTCCACGCCGTGCGCGATCGCGGCTGAAGAGCCGACCCGTTCAAGCCCTCAACGGCCTATCCCGTGAGCGCCGTCCCGCAAGGGGCGGCGCCTCCTTGACTCTCTGCCGAAAGCAGGCTGTATTTGTGGATACACAGATACAAATATCCAGCGAGGAAACGTGTCCCAGGTCGTTTCACCTGCGCCGGCCACCGCCGAGCAGGAAGCCTATCTGCATTTGCATTCCGCCATCCGCTTCGGCCGCTACCGCGCCGGCGACCGGCTGATCCCGGAAGAGATCGCGACCGAGCTCGGCATGAGCCGCATGCCGGTCAGGGAAGCCTTCCAGCGCCTCGCCGCGGACGGCCTCGTGACCATCAGGCCCAATCGCGGCTGCATCGTCGCCGGCCTGTCGCTGGACGAGATCTACGAGACCTTCGAGATCCGCTCGGTGCTCGAAGGTCTCGCCGTGCGCCTGGCGATGCCCCGGATCGACGGCGAAGTTTTGGCCGAGCTCGAGCGCATCCTTGGCCGGATGGAGGAGAGCGGCTTGAGCGGCAGCGGCGACTGGGTAGCGCGGCATCAGGAATTCCACAGCCAGATCGTCACGCTCTGCGGCCGGCCGAAGCTCATCCGCCAGATCGCCCAATTGCATGTGGTGATCGAGCCCTATTTGCGCATCTGGTTCGATTATGCCGCGAAGCCGCTCAGCGCCGAGCAGGAGCACCGCATCGTCATCGACGCCTTGCGCAGCGGCGATGCCGATCATGCCGAGACGGTGATGCGCAACCACATTCTCGGCACCGCGCCGATGCTGGCCGAATTCGCCAGCAAGAAGAAATACTGAAGTGCGATGATGCGAGAAGCAACCTTCTCTCAGTACCCT
>Ga0187894_10001767_pt1 | contig 27116 bp, 18 predicted proteins | sample GBC1701081metaG_FD_136650 | JGI IMG/M metagenome (GOLD analysis project Ga0187894, IMG submission 136650) | White microbial mat communities from a lava cave in the Kipuka Kanohina Cave System on the Island of Hawaii, USA - GBC170108-1 metaG ... | reverse complement strand
GTGCTGCAGCGTGAACGTCCAGGTCTGGCGATCGGCGGTGTGCCACGCGCGCGCGAGGCCGGCCGTCGGCAGCCCGCGATGATCGAGCCGGACGAGCGCCGTCTCCGTGAACATCGCCGGCTGCAGGACGCGGTTGCCCGGCAGCCGCGCCTGCGGGTTCGCGACGGCAATCCGCAGCGGCGGCGGCGCGCCGGACGCGCATGGCGGCGCGCCGAAGCCGCACGCGGACGCGCCGCACGCGGCAATCAGCGGCACGAGAAGAAACCGGCCCCGGAGGACGCGCGCCATGTCGGACGCCTCCGCGCTAGACGCCGCGCTCCGCGCCGACGGTGGCGCGCAGGCCGTAGCGCCGCACTTTGTACTTGAGTGTGCTGAGCGGCATCGCCAGTTCGCGTGCGGCGGTGGCGAGATTGCCGTTCGCGCGCTCCAGCGCCTTGGAGATGAGCTGCTGCTCGAGCCGCGCGACCGCGTCCGCGAACGGGATCGGTCCCGCGCTGCCCTCGCCGTACTCGCGCAGGTGCGGCAGTTGCAGGTCCATCGGCAGGTGTCGCACCGTGATCACCGGATCGTCGTGCAGCAGGACGAGACGCTCGACGAGCGATCCGAGCTCGCGGACGTTGCCCGGCCAGTCGTGGTGTTGCAGCGCCGCGATCGCGTCGGACGTGAACGCGTCGATCGGCGTGGGCCGGCGCTGCCGCAGCCGCGTCAGGAAATGATCGACGAGCGCCGGCAGGTCTTCGAGGCGCTCGCGCAGCGGCGGCACGTGCAGCGGGATCACGCGCAGCCGGTAGTAGAGATCCTGGCGGAAGCGGCCCTGCTCCACCAGGTGCGCCAGGTCGTGGCGCGTCGCCGCAATCAGGCGGAACGTGGCGGCGGTCGGCACGCGGCTGCCCAGCCGCTCCGAATAGCCTTCTTCGAGGACGCGCAGCAGGCGGGCCTGCAGGAGCGGCGCGAGGTCGCCCACTTCGTCCAGGAACAGCGTCCCGCCAGCGGCCAGCTCGAACTTGCCGCGCCGCGGCGGCGTGCCGTAGCCGAACAGCGTCGCTTCGAGCGTATCGACCGGCGCCGCTGTGATCGGCACCTCGATGAATGGACCGCCGCGCGCGCCGTTCGCGTGGATGTACTGCGCGAGCAGCGTCTTGCCTGTGCCGGTCTCGCCGGTGACGAGCAGCGGCATCTCCATCGGCGCGACCTTCTGCACCATCGCCAGCAGCCGGCGCATGCTCGGCGCGGCGCCGCCGACGAGCTCGGGCGGCGGCAGCGTGGCGATCTGATCCTGCAGGGCCGCCGTCAGGCGCCGCAGGTCCTGCTTCTCGCCGGCGTTGGCGAGCAGCGCGTGCAGCGTGTCGTATTGAAAGTCCTTGATGATGTAATGGAACGCGCCCGCCTTGATCGCGCGGACGGCGATCTCGACGTCCGACAGCACCGAAATCACGATGATCTCGAGGTCGGGAATGTCGGCCTTCGCGCGTTCGACCAGCGCGATGCCGTCCATGCCGGGGAGCCGGACATCGACGAGCAGCAGGTCGACGTGCGCGGTTTCCAGCGTCGCGAGCGCCTGCTCGCCCGATTCCGCGGTGAAGCACCGATAGCGATCGCCCAGGACGGCGACCAGCGTATCGCGCGTCCCGTCATCATCATCGACGATGAGTACTGTCTTCGGCTGTAGGCCGTCGGACATAAACGCGCTCCGAGCCTTCCAATCGTTTCCACTCCAGACGCGTGGAGCGCCGGACGGCCTCCATGACGCGCGCACGAGGGATCGCGACACGATAGCACGCGGCGCGCACCGGCGCCGCGCGATGTGTACCCGATGGCCGCACGCGCTCGTCCGGCGCCGACGCGCGCCGGATCGTGTCGAGCTTAGATGTCGTGGATGAACCGCCAGATGGACGGCTCGACCGGTACGCCCTCCGCGAGATTGCGGCGGCGTGTCTCCAGCGTCCGCTCGCCTGGATAGCGCGCGCGCTCGCCGGCCGCGGTCGGCGCGTGCAGGTCGTCGACGATACGCTCGACGATCCGGTCCGCCTCGTCTGGCGTCCCGAGCGCGGACGCGTCGAACGCGAGGAACACCTGTGACAGGCCCGTTTCCGTTTCGGGCGTCCTCGGTACGCCCTGCGTGCCCGGTCCGCCCGACAGCAGCGCGCCGACCAGATCGAGCATCAGCGCCAGACCGGCGCCTTTCCAATAGCCGATGGGCAGCGGCCGGCCGGACGCTTCGATTGCGCCGGGGTCGCGCGTCAGTTCGCCTGACGCATCGAAGCCGCCGGGCACGGGCAGCCATTCACCGCGTTCGCGATACGACGCGAGCGCGCCGTACGAGAACTGCGACATCGCCATGTCCAGCACGACGTGCGGGCCCTCGGGGCGCGGTACGGCAAAGACGAGCGGATTGTTGCCGAGGCGCGGCTCGCTCGTCCCCCACGGCGGCAGGTTCGGCATCGTGTTCGTCCAGCAGACGCCGACGCAGCCCGCGTCCGCGGCCTGCCAGCCGTACGTGCCGCCGCGCATCCAGTGATTCGTGTTCGCGAGCGCGACGCCGCCGAGGCCCGACTCGCGGGCGCGCGCGATGGCCGCGGCCATGCACGCGTGCGCGTTGAGATTGCCCGGACCGCGCCGGCCGTCCCAGCGTTCGAGCGCGCCGTGCGCGGCAATGCGGACCGGCGTGGCCGCGACGTCGACGAGGCCGGCGCGGATCATCCCGACGAAGCGCGGGAAGCGATTCACGCCGTGGGAATACACGCCGTCGCGGGTCGTCTCCGCGAACAGCCGCGCGCACAGATCCGCGCGGTCCGCCGCGAAACCGAGCGCGGCGAGCGCGCCGCGCAGCGCGTCCCACAGGTCCTCATACGGTACGCGCATGAACGCCGCCGTCACGGTGATCAGCGGCGTTTGCGCGCGGCCTCGTACCGGGCGATGTACGTCTTCGGAGGCGTCTTCGCGATGACCTCGGCGACGGCGTCGAGCGCGAGATCGTCCGCCTGCTTGAACCGCAGGCAGGACTTCCCCATGTCGAGCCGCTTGCCCGCGCTCTTGAACGCCTCGCGCAGGTGCTTCACCTGCGACGGGTCGCCGTACGGCCCCATCAGATAGAGCGAATTGTGGCTCTTCTGCGCGGCGAGCGCCGCGTAGCAGAGCGGCTCGCCGTTGTACGTCTCGGGATACGCCGCGAGCGGGATGGTCCACGTGATCATCCCCCCGTGCATGCGCTCGACGTAGCCCTTCGGGATATGACGCTTGACGAGCGCGCGCACCTTCCGGATCTCGGCGCGGCGATCGGGGTCCAGCTCGCGCAAGTACTGCGCGACGGTCGAAGCCTTGCTCATCACCATAGCGGCGGATGATACCATCGCGGCGCGCCTCCGCGATCCCCGCGCGATCGACTGACCGAGGCGCACGGGTCGGGAGGCTGTCCGCCAGTCCTCCCCGTTGACGGCTCCACGGCGACCGCTCACGGCCGGTCCTTCGCAGGTCAGCGGTCGCTGACAGTCATTCCAGCGGGGGCTATGAGGGGGAACGCAAAGGCGCGCGGGGACGTCGTAATCCCTTGATAGTCGTCTAGACTGCAAGAGAGGACGCGCGCACGCGCTCGTTCTCGGACGACAACAGAGGACATCAGATGGATTTCAGACTACTGGGCGGCTCGGGCTTCAAAGTGCCGGTGCTCGGCCTTGGCACGGGCACCTTCGGCGGCAGCAACGAGTTCTTCAAGGGCTTCGGCACGAGCGACGTGAAGGAAGCCACGCGCCTCGTCGACATCTCCGTCGACGCGGGCATGACGCTGTTCGACACCGCGGACGTCTATTCCGACGGCCTCGCCGAAGAGATCCTCGGACAGGCCATCAAGGGGCGCCGCGACAAGGTGCTCGTCTCCACCAAAGGCACGTTCCGGTTCGGCAAGGGCCCGAACGACGTCGGCTCGTCGCGCTTCCATCTGATCGAGACGATCGAAGGCAGCCTGCGGCGGCTCGGCACGGAGTACATCGATCTGTATCAGTTGCACGCGTTCGACGCGATGACGCCGATCGAAGAAACGCTCCGCACGCTGGACGACCTCGTCGGCCAGGGCAAGATCCGCTACATCGGCTGCTCGAATTTCTCGGGCTGGCACCTGATGAAGTCGCTCGCGCTGGCGGACGCGCGCGGCTGGACGCGCTACGTCGCGCACCAGGCGTACTATTCGCTCATCGGACGCGACTTTGAATGGGAACTGATGCCGCTCGCGATCGATCAGCGCGTCGGCACGGTCGTGTGGAGTCCGCTCGGCTGGGGACGCCTCACCGGACGGGTCCGCCGCGGTCAACCGCCGCCGCCGAACACGCGGCTGCAGAACAAGACCACGGTCGACGGCGGGCCGCCGGTGCCAGACGAGTACTTGTATCGCGTGGTGGATGCCTTGGACGCGGTCGCGAAGGAGACGGGCAAGACCGTGCCACAGATCGCGTTGAACTGGCTGCTGCAGCGGCCGTCGGTCTCGACGATCATCATCGGCGCACGCAACGAAGAGCAGTTGCGGCAGAACCTCGGCGCGGTCGGCTGGAACCTGACGGCCGATCAGATCAAGGCGCTCGATGCCGCCAGCGAACTGACGCCGCCGTATCCGTACTGGCATCAGGCCGGCTTCGACGAACGCAACCCGCCGCCGGTCCCGCCGTCCAGCCGTTCGTAACACGCCGCGCACGCAAAGCAACGGATCGCGTCCGCGCGCCGTCCAACGCCCAGCACATCTCGCGGACCGCCGGCGATGTCACGCCGACGGTCCGCCGGATGGCTCCTGAACGACTGGGAGGATGGATGGCGGACGCATTCTGGCAGCACCTTCGCGCCGCGGCACGCGGCCTGCGCGGCACGCCCGGCGTGTCGATGGCGATCGTCTTCACGCTCGCGCTCGGCATCGGCGTCAACGCGATGATGTTCGGCGTGATCGATCGGCTGCTCCTCAGCCCGCCGCAGCATCTCGCGCAGGCCGATCGCCTGCGTCACGTCTATCTCGAACGCGCCGGGTCCGACGGACTTCGTTCCCTCTCGCGCCTCCTCACCTATCCCGATCTGCGCGGCGTCCAGCCGCTGTCCGCGTTTGCGTCCGTCGGCGCCTATGACGCGGCGGTGCGGACCTGGACAATGGGCGCGGGCGTCGAGGCGCGGCGGGTCCGCGTGCAGCAGGCGGATGCGGCGTTCTTCCCGACGCTCGGCGTGCATCCGGCGCGCGGGCGCTTCTACGGACGGGAAGACGACACGCCTGGCGCGCCGCTGACGGCGGTGATCAGCGATGAATACTGGGAGCGGCAGTTCGGACGCGATCCCGACGTCATCGGACGCGTGCTCACACTGAACCGCGGACGCTACGAAGTCATCGGCATCGCGCCGTCCGGCTTCACCGGCGCGGAGCTGGGCGCGGTGGACGTCTGGCTGCCGCTGACGGCGTCCGCTTTTGCCGAGGCCGGCCCCAACGCCGGCTTCGACGACCGCGGCATGTCCTGGATCCGGATCGTGGCGCGCCTCGCGGACGACGTCACGAGCGAGGCCGCGGACGCACAGGCCACGACGGCGTATGTTGCCGCGCTGCGGGCGTACGAGCAGGAGCGCGGGCCGGCGTATCTGGCGAGCCGGCATCACGTCCTCGTGGACGCCGCGAAGCCGCGCGTGTTCACCGCGTCGGTGATTGCGTCGCGCGGCCCGAGCCCGACACGGATGTCCGCCATCTCGCGCTGGCTGGGCGGCGTCAGCCTGATCGTCCTGCTCATCGCCTGCGCCAACGTCGCCAATCTGCTGCTCGCGCGCGGCATCCGCGCGCGCCGCGAGCTGGCGATCCGCGTCGCGCTCGGCGCGGACCGGCGCCGCCTGCTGATCCAGTCACTCACGGAAGCGGGTCTGCTGAGCGCCGCCGGCGCGGCCGCGGCGCTGGCGGTCGCGTGGTGGTCCAGCGGGATCGTCCACGCCTTTCTCGTTCCCGATGTCGCGTTCACGGACACTGGCATGACGCGTCGCCTGATCCTGTTCCTGCTGGGAGCGACGGTGATGACGACGGCGCTCGCGGGGCTGCTGCCGGCGGTGCAGGCCAGCCGCGTCGCGTCGACGGATGCGCTGCGCGCGGCCTCGCGCGGCAACGCGTCCGCGCGCTCGCGCCTGCGCGACGCACTGATGATCGGCCAGATCGCGCTGTCCTTCGTCCTGCTCGTCGGCGCCGGCCTGTTCGTACGGAGCTTGTGGAGCGCCGTCAACACCGACGTCGGGTTCGACTACGAACGCACGCTCAGCGTCAGCATCGAGGATGCGATCGACGCCGGCGCGGGACGCCAGGCCGTACAGCGGCGGCGCACCGAGCTGTATCGCGAGGCGCTCGCGCGCGTGTCGACGCTGCCAGGCGTCCGCAGCGCCGCGCTCGCGGCCGCGACGACACCGCTGGCGGGACTCGATCGCTTCACGCCGCAGGAGCTGCGCGTGCCGGGCGTGGACGCGCTCCCGCAGCTCCCCGGCGGCGGCCCGTACCGCTATTCGGGCACCGAGGCGTTCTTCACGACGCTGGGCCTGCAGGTCACGCGCGGACGCGCCTTCGAACACGGCGAGTTCCAGGACGGCGGCGAGCCCGTCATCATGGTGAACGAGACGTTCGCGCGAACACTCTGGCCGACCCGCGATCCGCTCGCGCAGTGCGTGACGTACGTCGAGCCCAAGCCGCCGTCAACCAACATGCCTTCAACCAACACGCCTTCAACCAACACTGGGCCGCAGGCTCGCCCCGCGCCCTGCCGGCGCGTCGTCGGCGTCTTCAAGGACATCGCGCGCCTCGGCCTCGCCGATCGCCCCGCGCTGCAGCTCGCGTATCCCGCACTGCCCGACACGTACATCAAGCGACTGATCGTCCGCGCCGAGGGCGATCCCGTCAGCCTGATCCCGTCCATCCGCCGGGCGGTACTCGGCGTGTCGTCCGACATCCGCTTCGTCGAGGTGAGGACCAACGCCGCCGCGTTCGAGACCCTGCTCGGCCCGTGGCGGCTGGGATCGATCATGTTCACCGCGTTCGGCGTGCTCGCGCTGCTGGTGGCGGTGGTGGGCTTGTACAGCCTGCTCGCGTTCGGCGTGGCGCAGCGACGACGTGAACTGGGCATCCGCGCCGCACTCGGCGCGCGACGTGCCCATCAGATCCGCCTCGTCGCCGGTCAGGCCGCGGCCATCGTCGTCACCGGCCTGGTTCTCGGAACGCTGATGGCGCTCGCGGCAGGACGTCTCATCAACGGCATCCTGTTCGGCGTCACCGCGACGCACTTCCCCGTCTACGGCCTCGTGCTGTTGACATTGATCGCCGCTGGTACAGTGGCCGGCCTCGTACCGGCGTGGCGCGCGACCGCGATCGCGCCGTCGACGGCGATGGACTCGGAGTAGTCGTCGAGCGGAGCGCCCACGTGTGGGCGGCAGTGGGCGGGCGGCGGTGGGCGGACGTGTGAAAACGCGGTAAGCTGGTGGCTCGCCGGGCGAGTGAGCGCGGTGGAACTGTTGAGAAGACGGTTACACATCGCGCACGAGACTCGCAGGAGCGCCACGCATGCCCACACGATCCGCCGCGCCGCTGCCGGCGCTGTCCGCTGACGCCGAGCCCGATACCATCTGGTCCACCCTTCGCGCGTCCGGCGCGGTGCGCCTGCGCGGCGCCGCGTCCACGCCGGCCGAGTTCGAAGCGCGGACCGAGATCTTCGCCACCAACTTTCGCGTCCATCAGGATCCGACACGCCAGAAGTACAGTCGCGACGACACCACGCAAGGCGTCAGCGGCGGTGAGGCGGCCATCGGCCTGCACGCCGAACGCGCGTACCTGCCCGGACGTCCGTCGCTGCTCTTCTTCTGCTGTCTGACGCCGCCGACATCCGGCGGCGCGACGACGTTGTGCGACGGCGCGGCGGTGGTCGAGGCGCTGTCGCCAGAGAGCGCGCGTCGGCTCGATGACATGACGCTCGTGTGGCACACGCCGCAGAATCCAGCGATGTGGCAGCGGCTCTGGAACACGACGGATCCGGACGAAGCAGGACGCGCGATCGATCGCATGCTCGAACGCTACGGTGAGCAGGACGTGGCGCGGCACTGGTTCGAGGGAGACGTCCTGCACATCGACTATCGCGTGCCGTGCCTGACGACGGGCGCTATTGGCGGACGCCGATCGTTTGCGAATTACCTGCTGCTGGCGGAAGACGAGCCGTCCGGTCCGGCCGCGACGCAAGCGGACGGGCATCCGGTACCGGCGGATTTGATGGGGTACGTCCGCGAGACCGCGGACGCGCTGACCCTGGACATCGACTGGCAGCGCGGTGATCTCGTCGTCATCGACAACACGCGCTGCATGCACGGACGGCGCGCGTTCTCGGGCGGCGAGCGCCGGATTCTGGTGAGGATGGGCGACGTCCACCCGCGGTTCGCGTCCGCGTGACGCACCGCGCGTGCGCGCGTGTGTGGTGCGACGAGGCGCTCAGGACGCGGCGAGGAACCGCAGGATCTCGCGCATCAGGCGATCGGCGTGTTCGGTGTCGAAGATGAACTGCGCGTGCGCGCTGCATTCCAGCAGCACCATCTCTTTCGGATCCGGCGTCTTCTCGTAGTCCGCGCGCACGCCCGGCAGCCGCTTCCCATCCGCATTCTCATCGTCGCGGCACATGATATACAGCGTGCGCGCCTTGATCTTCTCCGGCGCATCCCCACCACGGCTGCCCAACAACACGAGACGCTCGATCTCACCGGCCTTCAGATGCGCCATCGCATCGGCGGACACACTGCCTCCCATGCTGCCGCCCATCAGCGACACCGACTTGACGCCGCTCGTCTGCAGGTACTTCACGGCCGCGAGCACGTCATAATACAGCGGCGCGGTGAAGAGATCCTTCTGACCCGGACCAGTCGACTGGCCGTAGCCGCGGAAGTCGATCGCGACGACGCGATAGCCCGCGTTCACGAGCGCGGGCACCTGCTTCGCCCAGCTTTCCTTGTTGAACCGTCCACCGTGCGCGAGGACGATACCGCGTCCGCTCCTGGCGTCGCCGTAGACGTTCGCATGCACCTTCCCGCTGTCCTGCGTCGGCAGCGCGACGCGCTCCTGCGCGGCGGCGACGCCGGCCGCCGCAAGCGACAACGTCAACGTCCATCCACATACGATCGCGATCGCCGGCCGCATCGTCCTCACGTCACACTCATCCTTCCCGCAGCACCTGTGCCGGCTCGATCCGTGCCGCGCGCCGCGCGGGCCACCACGTCGCGAGGAGGCCGATCGCGGCGAGCACCATCGCCGCGCCGATCAATGTTACCGGGTCCCGAGGGGTGACATCATATAGCAGCGTGCTGATGAACCGTAGCGCCCACAGGCTGATGCCCGTGCCGATGAGGACGCCGATGGCGACAAGGATGGCGATGCGCGTCAGGAGGCCGCGGACAACGCTGGCGGCGCTGGCGCCGAGCGTCATGCGGACGGCGATCTCCGTCCGGCGGCGCAACACCGCGGCCGACGCGATGCCGTGCAGGCCGATGCCCGCCAGCAGCAGCGCCAGCGCGCCGAAGAACCCTGACAGCATCGCGATGACGCGCTCCTGCAGGAAGGACGCGTTCACCTGATCGATCAGCGGCCTGAACGACAGCGACAGGCGGCTATCGACCTCGCCCAGCGCGGCGGTGATGCTCCTGATCAGCAGTGCCGGCGCGCCCGCCGCCGCGCGGACGCTCATCGTCGCGCGCGGGCCGACGTTCTCCGGCGCCACTTGCAGCAGGGGCACGAACACGACGGGCGGGACCGCGCCGCGGACCGACGAGTACGCCGCGTCCTCGACGAGGCCGACGATCAGACGGGGCCTCTCGTAGCCGGACAGGATCTGGCCGACGGGATTGGCGTCGCCGAAGAACTTCTTCCGGAAGGTCTCATTGACGATGATGACTTCCGGTGTGCCGGCGCGATCGCGGTCGGTGAAATCGCGGCCGGCCCGCAGCGTCGTGCCGTAGGTCGCGAACCAGCCCGGCGTGACGGCGTTGATGAACGTCATGCGCTCGCGCTTCGACAGGTGCGCGCGCTCCGGTATGTCGAGCAGGTGGTTCCAGCCTGCGCCGCTGACGGGCGAAATGATAGAGACGCCGGCGCCCGCGACGCCTGGCAGCGCCGTCACCGCCTGCGTCGCGCGCTCGAAGAACGTCGCGCGCTGATCGGGCGTTGTGCTGGTGCGCATCGTGTCCATGCGCACGAGCAGGACGGGATCGCGATCGAATCCGAGATCGAGCGTCGCGAGCGTCGAAAACGTCCGGATGAACAGGCCCGCCGCGGCGACGAGCACGAGCGAGAGCGCGACCTGTGCAACGACGAGCGGCTGGCTCAAGGCGCGGCGGCCGTCGCCGGCGAGGCCGCGTCCCTGCTCTTTCAGGACGTCCGTCAGCTCGACGCGTCCCGCGCGGAACGCCGGCGCCATGCCGAACAGGATCGCCGTCACGATCGTCACTGCCGCCGTGAACGCGAGCACGCGCCAGTCGAGCGACACGTCCAGCATCACCGGACGTCCGGTCGACGACAACTGCCGCAGCAGCAGGCGGCTGCCCCAGTGCGCGAACGCGAGGCTGAGCACGGCGCCGACGCCGGCCAGCAGCAGGCTTTCGGTGAGCAACTGTCGCGCGAGCCTCCAGCGCGACGCGCCGAGCGCGAGCCGCATGCTCATCTCGTGGCGCCGCGCGCTGGCGCGCGCGAGCAGCAGATTCGCGATGTTGCCGCACGCGATCAACAGCACGAGCGCGACGACGACCATGATCGTCAGCAGCGGGCGCTGATAGCGTCCGCGGAGGGAGGACTTACCGCGCGCGGCCGAGATCCAGGTCAGGCCGTCGCGCAGATACTGCGGACGGTCCGCCTGCGACATGCTCCCGGGGATCGTGGCCTCACGGATTTGCGGCTGGATGGCGCGGAACGCCTGCGTGACGGTGTCCGGCGTCTGTCCCGGCTTCATGCGCGCCGCGATTTCGAGCCACCACGTCGATCGCTTGTCCAGCGCGCTTTCGCGGCCGAGGACCAGCGGCTCCGTCCCGAACGGCACGAGCACGTCGAATGAGCCACCGACGACCGGCCCGAAGAAGCCGGCGGGCGCGACGCCGACGATCGTGAACGGCACGCCGTCCATCGTGATGGCGCGGCCGATCGCATCCGCCGCGCCGCCGAACCGCTCCTGCCAGAACGGGTAGCTGATGACCGTCACCGCGCCATCCCGTCCGCCCCCGCGCCGGTCATCGTCCGGCGTGAGCGTCCGCCCGAGGACGACCGGCACCCCGAGCACCTCGAAGAAGCCGCCGCTCACGAACATGCCATCGACCGTCTGCGCCTCGCCGCCCTGCGTGAGGCTGAACGACTGCGTCGACCACGCCATCGCGCCGTCGAACAGCTCGTGCTCGCGCGCGTGGACCTGTTCCCAGATGGGATACGTCCATGACCCGCGATCGAGCAGCACGAGCCCATCGGGATCCCGGACCGGCAGCGTCTTGAGCAGCAGACTGTCCACGAGCGAGAAGATCGCCGTGTTGGCGCCGATGCCGAGCGCGAGCGAGAGGACGGCGACCGCCGTCAGCGCCGGACTCTGACGCAGCACGCGAGCGCCGTGGCGGAGATCCTGCACCGTCTCATCGAGCCAGCGCGTGCCCCGGACGTCGCGGCATTCCTCCTTCATCTGCTCGACGCCGCCGAACGCGAGCGTCGCCTCGCGGCGCGCCTCGTCCTCGGTGGCGCCAGCGCGGACGGCGTCGGCTACCTGACGCTCGATGTGATCGCGCAGTTCGGCGTCGAGCTGACGATCGAGCCGGTTGCGTCGCAGGATGCGCGCCCACCACGTCATGACGCCTCTCCTTCCGCCGAGCGGAGAATGAGGGCGATAGCCTCGGTCAGCCGATGCCAGCCGGCGGTTTCGGTCTCCATGTAGGTGCGGCCCTTGCGCGTCAGGCGATAGAACTTGGCCTCGCGGCCGGTGTCGGACGGCTTCCATTCCGACGCCAGCAGTCCGCGATTCTCCAGGCGATGGAGGGCCGGATAGAGCGTCCCCTGCTGCACCTGCACGACGTCGCGCGAAATCTGCTGCAGCCGCTGCGCGATGGCGTAGCCGTGCAGCGGCTCGCGCGTGACGATCTTGAGCACGAGCAGGTCGAGCGTGCCCTGGGGAAGATCGGACTTGGGAGTGGTCATGATCATGCCTCGGGCTTCGACATATATCGCGATGACATGTCGAAGGTCAAGGCATTTCGGGCAGAGGCGGCCGGAGCGGCGGCGGGTGATCCCGGCGGGAGCGGGCGGCGGGAAGCGGGCTAGTGCGCGAATCGGCGCGCGGGTCGATGTCGCCGGTCCGCGACACGAACGACGACTGTCGTCACGGCCGTGATGACAGCCAGCGCTACGCGCAGCGGAAACAGGCCGTGGCCCGAAGACCGTTCATCGCTGCCGGCATAGTCGCGCGCCGCGTGGGCGGTCAGCTCGATGGCCTGCGGCAGCGACGCCGATGCCGTCAGGAAGCTTGGCAGGCCGGCGGTCAGATCCGCCGTGTAGTCCAACACATCGTCGATGATCTGGCACTGCATCACGATGCGGAAGAGCGTTTCCACGTCGCGATCACATCGCGTCGCCTGGAGTCCCTCTTCCAGACACTCGGCCTTCAGCGCAATCGCGGTGACCGTCGCCAGCGACAGCCGCGCGACCGCCTCGCGGTACGAACGCACGTCATCGAAACGCCGACGATCGCCACCGATGGACGGACGTCGTTCTTCCAGGATTCGAAGCTGACTGAGATAGCCCTCGATCCACCGGCCCAGTCCAGCCCGGTCCAGCCGCAGCCGCATCGCCTTGTAGTCCGCCTGGCACAGCGCTTTGCGATCCCACGCGGCATTGGTGCACGCCTGAAAATCCAGGACCGTGGCCAGCTCGCGGATGCTCTGTCGCGGCAACGGCCGCGATTCGCGAAGCACATGCAGCGTGTCGAGCGCGATGACGCAGAGGACGCGCAGCGGCGTCTTCGGGACCGCGCGAAAGAAGAGCGGCAGCGCGCGGATCAGGCATCCGGCCGAGACGAGGCTGGCTCGTAGTCGTCCGTGGCGCGCGCGTTGAGGCCGTGTCCGGTCCTGGTCAGACATAGCACAGCACGACTTCTCGAGGACACTTCCAGCGAATCGGTACGAGATCGCTGACCCCGCGGCTGACCACCAACCGTGTCGCGCCACGGTGATGACTCAGGAAGCAGTACGGGTAGAAGATCGCCCCCGGAAACAGGCGGTCTCGATACTCGCAGGCGACGAACTGGCAGCCGTGCAGATGCCCGGCCAGCACGAGATCATAGCCGCAATGACGGGAGGTCTTCCAGATTCGCGGGTTGTGCGCGCACAGGACGCGGACATGTCCCTCGCCCGGCTGCGTGGTTTCCGGACCGGAGATCGCGATCATCCGTTCCCCATGCGTCACGCGCGCCGTGCCGTCATGGATCCAGCGCCCCCCGCCGTGTACCACGGCCTCACGGACGTCGGCCATGCCGATCTGATGGTCGTGATTGCCACCGATGGCAAGCACCGGAGCGATGTCGCCGAGCTCCGCCACCAGGTCACGCAGCTTCCCCAATTCCGAGGAACGGTCCACCAGATCGCCGCCGAGCAGCACGGCATCCGGACGGCCGCTCGTCGCGGATTCCAACACCTGTCGGCACAGCGTGTCGGAACGACCGTTCCTGAGATGGATATCGCTGATGTACAACAGCCGACACGCGTCGCGCCGCGTCGAGAGTCTCTCCTCGCGGACGTGCAGGGCCCGACTCAGCCCAATCTCCAGCGGTCCGGCAGACCATCGCGACCGTCCGCTCCAGCGTCGCTGGACGCTCACGGACCCGGCCGTGGTGGCGGATGTCCGTGGCACGAGTGTCTCCAAGAGTCCGACCTCCTCTCGCGCACCGGCCGATGCGGCCGTCGGGCGAAAGGATCGCCCGAACGGCCCACTGCGGTCGTGATACGCCGGTGAGCGTTTCGTGAGATATCGGTGAGGAGGGAACGAAACAGGCTCAGGCACGGTTGTCAGGACGCTTGAGACGGTGTACCGACTCGTGTGGCCGCGCGCCGCTAGAACAACTTCGTGCGCGAATCGACATCATCGTCCTCCTCGGGGGGCGCGATCAAGCGCGACGGCGCCGGCGCGCGCGAGGGAGGATCAAGGGCAGGTACGGCCGAAGGCTCGCACGAGGCGAGGAGCGGAACTGTTCGATTCTCTCAGGGATCGGCGCGCGGCTCGATGCGCGCGCCGGTCCCCTTCTCGAAACAACCCGACTCAGAACAGGAACCGCGCGCCGAGCTGAATCTCGCGCGACGGCGATCGCGTGCTGCTGATGCGGCCGAAGTCCGCGTTGCCGAACGTCGTGTTCGGGTTGCTGAAGTGCGCGCGGTTGAACAGATAGAACGTCTCGACGCGCAGTTCCAGCGCGCGGTTGCCGCCGAGCCGCGTCCGCTTGAAGATCGAGAAGTCGGTGTTGAACAGGCCGGGACCGCGCACGACGCCGATCGGCGCGTTGCCGAACTCGAACTGCGCGGGGTCCGCGAAGCAGCTTCGATCGAACCACTGCAAAACGGTCTTCGGCATGCCGACGTCGCCGCAGATGACGTCCGCGTTGTTGCCGGTGCCGGTGTTCAGCCGCGACGAGGCGACGCTGATGCGCAGCGGCGCGCCGCTCTGCACGCTGGTGATGCCGTTGATCGCCCAGCCCTCCAGCAGCGTCCGCAGCACCACGGGCCCGCCCGCGAGGAAGCGCTTGCCGGGACCGGCAAGCCGCCGGAGAAGCGCTTGTCCCATTTCATCTGCAGCGCGTCGTACCAGGACTCGCCCGCGCCCGACCGCTCGTTGATCTCCGGCGTGTCCCGCGCGATGCTCCGGAACGGACGCCGATCCGGAATCGATCCCGGTCCCGGCAGCGGCACGTTGATGTTCTTGCTCACGAAGATGTTCGACCCGCGCGTGCCGACCTAGCGCCGCGCGGACGGTCCGGAGCGCGAGGGCTGCTGCAGTTCTTCCTCGATGACCTCGACGAACGCTTCGAACGGCAGCGCGCCGTTGATGAAGCGGCCGTTGACGAAGAACGCCGGCGTCGCCATGACGCCGTATTCCTTCCCGACTTCGACATCCTTCTGCCAGCGCGCGGCGTGCTTGCCGGACGACAGGCACGTCCCGAACGCGGCCTCGTTCAGCGCCAGCGTCTTCGCGTGCTTCTTCAACGCCGGCTCCGTCAGGTCGCTCGGGTTCTCGAAGAGCACATCGTGCATCTCCCAGAACTTGCCCTGGTCCGCCGCGCAGTGCGCGGCCTCGGCGGCCTTCGGCGCTTCGCGATGGATCGGCAGCGGGAAGTCGCGAAAGACGACACGGACCTGGGTGGGATATTTCGTCCGCAGTTGATTCAGCGTGCCGTACGCGCGTGCGCAGTACGGGCACTGATAATCGGAGAACTCGACGATGGTGACGGGGGCGTTCGCTGGTCCGCGGCTCGGGCCGTTGCCCGGGTCGACCTCGATGCGCGGCGCCGGCAGCAGGTAGCGGACGGCGGCCTTCGCGCTCAGTTCCTGGACGTACGCCTCGCGGCGCATGTCGACGCGCCGCCGCGTCATGCCTTCCGAGATGCGCTTGCGCGCTTCCGCCTCGGGCATCGGACCCATGCGGTCCTTCGCGGAGTCATAGACGACACCGACCTCCTCGTCCGTGACCTTTTGCGCCTTCTCGACGATCTCGGTCCGCTCCAGCGCGTCGCGCGTCGTGTTCAGGCGCTTCGCCTCGGCATCCAGGAGCCGCTCTTGAATGAGCTCTTCGAGGATGGCGCGCTTCATCGCGTACTCCTGCGACTTCAGCCCCATCAGGCGATAGCCGATCGCCTTGTCGAGCTCGGCCTGCGAGATCGCCTGACCGCCAACCATCGCGGCCGTGTCGGGCGGCGGAGGCGCAGGCGCCGGTGGTTGCTGCGCGATCGCGGCCGGCGCGAGCGACAACGCCAAGAGAAGGGACACACCGACTCGTGACGCGCGTGGACAGACGTTCATGGGAGCCTCCGCTGTCAGGAGCACCCAGGCCGGCCGGCGGCGGCCGCGTGGGGCGTCGAGCTGAAAGACCGGAAATGAGGGCGTCGCGCGTCACTCGCGGGCGCCAGGTTCGCGATGCGGGACCGCGATCGCGAACGCGCGAACCGCGCACGCGGCCCGACGTAAGGAAAGGCTCACTCTATCACAGGATCGCGGCCCCCTTTGACGCGGACACGGGTCGCATTGGTACCTTCTCGCGCGTCGCGCGGCCGCACGCGCCACGGCTGCACGTGCATTGCCGCGACGCCTCATCGTCCGGCGCCATCGGTCGCCGCATCGCCCGCGGCGGCGGCGCGGCGGGGTCTCGGACGCCGGCTCCGCGATGCCACGCACGGCCGATCTTGACAGCGTCGCGCGCTGATGTTATTTTTCTAGCACTTTGCTACGGACGTAGCACGACGGCAATCATCGATCGTTCGATATGACCAAATCTCTTCACTCCGTCTTGACGCGCCGCGAGCGGCAGATCATGGACATCCTCTACCGCCTCGGACGCGCGACCGCCGCCGAGGTCATGGAGGGGCTGTCCGGCGACACGAGCTACTCCACCGTCCGCACGCAGCTCCGCGTGCTGGAGCAGAAAGGGCACGTCCGCCACGAGGAAGAGAACCTGCGCTACGTGTACCTGCCCGCGGTGCCGCGCCACGCCGCGCGCAAGTCCGCGCTGCGGCATCTCGTCGAGACGTTCTTCGACGGCTCGACGGAGAAGGCTGTCGCCGCGCTGCTCGGCGGCGACAGCTCCCGCCTGTCGGATGCAGAGCTGGAGCGCATCGCGCAACTCGTGGCGAAGGCGCGAAAGGAGGGCGCATGATCGCCCCACTGCCAGACATGGCTTCCCTGCTGGAACCGATCCCCGCGATGCTGCTGGAGGTGACGCTGAAGTCGTCGCTGGTCCTCGCGCTCGCCCTGGTCGCCGCGGGCCTCCTGCGGACGCGCTCCGCCGCGGTGCGGCACTGGCTGCTGTCGATGTCGCTCGTCTGCGCGGCGGCGCTGCCGTTCATCGCGTCGATCGCGCCGGCCTGGCGCCTCGATCTGCCTTCGTCCGCGACCGCCGCACATCCGCCCGCGTCACGCGCGACAGAGACGACAGCCATCGCGACGCCCATCGGCCGCGACGAGATCGCCGTCGCCTCGGACGATACGCCCGCGGCCCTCACCTTCCCGGACGCCGATGCGCTCCGCGTCGGCCTCTTCGCGCTCTGGATCGGCGGTCTCCTCTTCAATCTCTCCAGCGTCGCCGTCGGTCTCGCACGCCTGCGGCGCATTGCCTCGCGCGCGCAGCTCGTCTGCGCCGGTCCGTGGATCGATCTGCTCGACGCCGTCTCGTGCGAGTACGGCCTGCGGCGTCCCGTCGCACTGCTGCAAAGCGATCATCCGACGCTGCTCGTCACGTGGGGCTTCTTCTCGCCGAAGGTCCTGCTGCCCGCGTCCGCGGACGAGTGGACGGCGCACCGCCGCCGCGTCGTCCTGTGCCACGAGCTCGCGCACATCCGCCGCGCCGACTGGACGCTGCAGATGGCCGCGGAACTCTTCCGGTGCGTGTTCTGGTTCAACCCGCTCGTGTGGATCGTCTGCCGGCGCCTGCGAGAAGAGAGCGAGCTCGCATGTGACGATGCGGTGCTGCGCGTGGGGGTGGAGGGACCAGACTACGCCACGCACCTTCTGGATTTGGCGCGTGCGTTCAGCGGGCGCCCGCACGCGTGGTCCCCTGCACAAGCGATGGCGCGCTCGTCTGGACTCGAAAGGAGAATCACCGCAATGCTGAACACCCGGCTGAATCACGAACCTCTCACGCGCGGCGTGCGCCGTGCGATTGCCGCGGTCGTTGTCGCAATCACAATCCCGGTCGCCGGATTCGGCGCCGCGCAGACGGCGAACGCAACGCTCTCGGGCACGATCACGGATCCGAGCGGCGCTGGTGTCGCGCAGGCCGCGGTGGTGCTGACGCACACCGGCACGAAGGCCGCTCAGAACGCGACCAGCGATGACATGGGACGCTACCAGATCGCGAACGTGCCGGCGGGCGCCTATCGTCTCGAAGTCAAGAAAGAGGGCTTCGTCGCGGTCGAACGCAACGTCACGCTGTCGCGCACGACGACCGAGAACATCAAGCTGCAGATTGGCACGGTGCAGGAAACCATCACGCTGAGAGGCGGCACCACGGACACGACGCCGAACGTCGCCACGATGGACGGCAAGCCGATGCCGACGCGCTCGGACAAGGGCCTCGCCGCGCCGATCAAGCTGCGCGACGTCAAACCGATCTATCCGAAAGCGCTGGCCGACAAAGGCATTCAGGGGAAGGTGCTCCTCGAAGGCGAGATCGGCAGGGATGGGTCGATCGCGTCGCCGAAGGTGGTCTCGACGCCGCACCCGGATCTCGGCAAGGCCGCGGCCGACGCCGTCCGTCAGTGGAAGTTTGCGCCGACCCTCCTCCACGGCAAACCCGTCGCCACGACCGTCAAGGTCACGATCGAATTCCAGGCCGGCCAGTAGCCGCCCGTCCCACCAGATTGACTGAACGCCGCGGCTCGACGCGCGGCGCATGGAGACGCGATCCCGCGAGCGTGGTATCGTGCGGCTAGGGGTCCGTCTCCATGACCATCCACCGCTCCATCCATCCCTGGCACGGCGTTCTCTCGCGGGTCGCCGCGGCCATCCTCCTGGCAGCGTCGGTCCTGATCCTGTCGGCGCCGGTCCTCGTCTTCGCGGCACCGGCGCGACAGGATGCGACGTCAGCCGCATCAGCGTTACAGGAATCCGTGTCACCCGAGCCGCCGTCCGCGTCGGGCCGGCACATCATCCCGACGCCGTACGCCGACATCGAGATGTCGCCCATCGCCGCGCAGCCGGACGGCTCGCTGGCGCTGAAGATGACCGTTCGCCCGCACGCCGGGATTCATATCTACGCGCCCGGGCAGAAGGGCTACTACCCGATCGCGGTACAGTTCCCGCCCGAATCCCGCGTCACGCCGGGACGCCTCGATCTGCCGCCGCCGGAGCCGTACACGTTCGCGCCGACCGGCGAATGGTTCCTGGTCTACCAGGAGCCGTTCTCGCTGACGCAGTTCGTGAAGGCGCCCGCCAGCGCGCGCGACGCGATTCGCGCCGTGCTGCAGTATCAGGCCTGCGACGACCGCGCCTGCTTCCGGCCGGAGAAGATTCCGGTGACCTGGACGCGGGAACCGGCCCGCCCATCGGGCGACAGGAGGATGCCGTGAACGTCCGGCGCATCGCGCCCGTACTTCCAGCCGTGCTCGCGGCGCTGACGCTCACGCTCGTGTCAGATGGCGCGTCGCGCGCCACCGCTCCACTCGATGCGCTGATCCCGCTGGACGCATCGGGCGATCGCGCACCGGACACGTCCGCGCGGACGCCGGTGCTCGTGGAGCTGTTCACGTCCGAAGGCTGTTCGAGCTGTCCGCCCGCCGATACGCTCCTCTCGCGCATGGCCGCCGAACAGCCGGTGCCGGGCGCGGAGATTGTCCCGCTCGCGTTCCACGTCGATTATTGGGATGACCTCGGATGGCGCGATCGCTTCGCGTCCGCGCAGCACACGTTCCGCCAGAATCTGTACGCGCGCTGGCAGCCGTCCTGGCGCGTCTACACGCCGCAGGCCGTGGTCGACGGCGCGCGCGAGCTCGTGGGCAGCGACTGGAACGCGGCACGGACGGCGATCGCCACATCCGCCGCGGCGCCGAAGCTCGCCGTCAGCGTGGACCTCGCGCCGCCCGGCACGGACGCGGCCCGCGTGCCGCTGCGCGTCGCGGTGACACCGTCCGCCGGCCAGGCAGGCAAGGCCGACGTCATGCTCGCCGTGGCCGAGGACGGCCTGGTCTCCGAGGTGAAGCGCGGCGAGAACGCGAACCTGCGCCTGGCACACGGCGCGGTCGTCCGCACGCTGCAGCGCATCGGCAAGTTCGACGGACAATCGCCCTACGCCGCGTCACACGCCATCGAGATCGAGAAGCACTGGCGGCGAGATGCACTGACGGTCGTCGTCTTCCTCCAGGACGCCAGCACCCACCGCATCATCGGCATCGCCACGCGACGGCTGTAGGCCGCGTCCCGCGCGCCACCGGCCCCGTACGCGATACGAACCATTCTACCGATCGGTGCGAATGCGATCGTTCAGCGCCTTCCCCTGGCTGCCTGGCGACGATTGTGGGATCAGGTGGTAGTCGGCGAGATCGAGCGTACCGGTCGAGTGCCTGTAGTCGAACGTGAACCCTGGCCACAGATGCGTGATCTTCCCGGTGGGCAACTTGTACCAGCTCGCGCAGCCATCACTCCAGATCGTGTGCTGGAAACGCTGCTGGAGGCGATCGTTGTAGGCGCGCTGCCGGTCGGCGCGGACGTCGATGTAGTGCAGGCGGCGATCGCGGAGCAGGCGAATGCAGCGCATCACATACGCCACCTGCGATTCGATCATATAGACAATCGATTGATGTCCCAGACCGGTGTTGGGGCCGTAGAGGAGGAACAGATTCGGGAATCCTGCCACCGAGATCCCCTTGTATGCCTCGGCGCCGTCACGCCGCCACGTCTCTCCGAGATTCCGGCCATCGAGTCCCGTCATCGACACCTGATACCCTGTCGGGTCGAAGCCCGTGCCCAGGATGATCGTATCGACCGCCCGACGAACGCCATCACGATCCACAATCGTATTCTCGTCGACGCGCGCGATGTGTGCGGTGACCACATTGACGTTCTTCCGCGCGAGCGCCGGATACCACGCATCCGACAGCAGCACGCGCTTGCAACCCAGCGGATAGCCCGGCGTGAGCGTCGCTCGCAGCGTGCGATCTTTGATATGGCGGCGAATCCGGGCTCTGACGCTCCACTCGCTGCCTTTGAGCAGGCGCTTGAGACCGAACGCGTTCGCGAATGCCAGCGCGCGCGACTCGTTGCGGCAATACAGATAGCCTCGATACAGCCTGGTCCAGGGGCGCACGGTCCGGAACAACCAGCGCTCCGGCGCCGTGTAGACGCGATCGCGCTTCCGCAGCACCCACGGCGCCGAGCGTTGAAACAGATGCAGGGTTTTCACCTTGGGAGCAATCTCGGGCACGAACTGGATGGCGCTGGCGCCGGTGCCGATGACGGCCACCGTTCTCGCGGTCAATTCATAGTCATGCGGCCACTGCGCGGAGTGAAAGAGCCTGCCGTGGAAGCCATCCAGCCCGGGAATGGCCGGGAACGCAGGTCGTCCCAACTGGCCCGTGGCGCCGATGAGGATGCGCGCACGGTGCAGGCTGCCGTCACTGGTGTGAACCGCCCAATCGCCCGCGATCCGGTCGAAGGTCGCGCTGAGGACGGCCGTCTTGAAACGGATGCGCGGCAGCACGCCGTAGCGTTCGGCGCACTGCTCGACATACGCACGGATCTCATGCTGCGTGGCGTATTTGCGCGTCCAGTCGTACGTTGGCGCGAACGAGTACGAATACAAATGTGACTGGACGTCGCACCCGGCGCCCGGGTACGTATTTGTACACCATACGCCACCGACGCGATCGCCCTTCTCGAAGATGGAGAACGTGTCGATCCCGGCCTCCAGCAGCTTGATGGCCGTGCACACGCTGGAGAAGCCCGCACCGATGATCACGATCGACGGCGCGTCGCCTCTCTTCTGCGTGCACGTCATGGTGAGGCCAGCATGGCGAACGATGAGCCGCGCTGATTCTAGCGACAACCGTCGCCGTCTCGACGACGTCGAGAGAGTGGTTCGCGGAATCGTGGGACGAGACGATCTTCAGGGATCCCTGCACACCGATCGTCTCCGCTGCCGCCGAGCGCGGGATGAGGTCCGTTCGAAACGACCAGAACGCCTTCTCCACTCTCATATCAGCGAACAGCCGACCCGATAGGCGTGCGCCACGCCGCCGTGCGTCGGATACTGGCCTCGATCTCATTCCTGTCTTCCATAGTTCGACAGCACGCGATGTAATGCTCACCCCGATCATGCGGAGATGTCGATGGCCGGCCCCGTGGGCACGACTCGCCCGGTCCTGCAAACAGCCGCAGTTGATCCGTGCAACGGCGGCTCGCCGACGCGGCTGCTGGCGTGCCAATCCTGGCATGGCCGTACGCGTTCGCATGCGGCGCCGGACCCCGCCAGCGGCCATCGCACTCCTGGCAAGGTGCTCTGATGATGTCTGACTCCATCGCACGGCCCCCTCTCGCGATCGTCGGCGTCAGCGCGTTGTTTCCGGGTCGCGGAACGAGCGATGGCTTCTGGGCGGACATCGTGCAAGGCACCGATCTGATCCGCGAGATCCCCGACACGCACTGGCGGCTGGCCGACTATTTCGATCCCGATACACGATGCCCGAACGATACGACCTATTGTCGGCGCGGATCCTTCGTGCCGGCCGTGCCGTTCGATCCGATCGAATTCGGCATGCCGCCGTCCATCCTGCCAGAAACCGACGTGACCCAGGTGCTGTCGCTCGTGGCCGCCAGGCAGGTGCTGGCGGAGTCGGCGGCCCATCGATGGGCGACGCTGGACCGATCGCGCATCAGCGTGATCGTCGGCGGGTACGGCGCGACGGATCTCCAGGCCCAGATGGCGGCACGAACGGCCCGCGCGAACTGGGCGCAGGGACTCCGCGCGCGTGGCATGCGCGCGTCCGAGATCGAGCCGACCTGCGATGCGATCGCCGCGACGCTCGCGCCGTGGCACGAAATGGCGTTCCCCGGCCTGCTCGCGTCCGTCATCGCGGGCCGCATCTCGAACCGTTTCGATCTCGGCGGCACGAACCTCATCGTCGACGCCGCCTGCGCCAGCTCGTTGGCCGCGATTGCGATGGCCTCCAACGAGCTGTACCTGCATCAGTGCGATCTGGCCGTCACGGGCGGCGTCGATCTGTCTTCCAACCCTGGCCTCTACGTCACCTTCTGCAAGACGCCGGCGCTGTCTCCCACGCACGACTGCCGGCCGTTCGACGTCAACGCGGACGGGACGGTGCTCGGCGAAGGCATCGGGCTCTTCGCCCTTCGCCGGCTGGCCGACGCCGAACGGGATGGCGATGTCATCCACGCGGTGATTCGCGGCATCGGCATGTCCTCGGATGGGAGGGCGCAAAGCATCTACGCGCCGGACCGCAACGGACAGGTCGCCGCGCTGCGACGCGCGTACGCGGCCGCGGGCTACGAACCGGCAACCGTCAGTCTGATCGAAGCACACGGCACGGGCACCCCGGTCGGCGACGGCGTCGAGATCTCGGCCCTGCAGGATGTCTTCGGAGGGAGCCGGCGGGCCGCGACGTGTGCGTTGGGCTCGATCAAATCGCAGATTGGCCATGCCCGGACGGCGGCGGGTGCGGCCGCACTGTTCAAGGTCGTCGGCGCACTCCGGCATCAGGTGCTGCCACCGACGCTCAAGGTTGAACGCCCGCACCCCAGCCTCGCGCTCGCGCAGAGCCCGTTCTATCTGAATACCGCGGCGCGGCCCTGGATCTCTGGCGCCGCCCATCCGCGCCGCGCCGGTGTCAGCGCGTTCGGCTTTGGCGGAACGAACGTCCACGTCACCGTCGAGGAATATCGAGGGCCAGGCCGCGCGCCTTCGCGCGTGTACGTCTCTCCGAGCGATCTGCTGCTCGTCTCCGCGGCGTCGCTCGACACGTTGACGCACGCCGCCAGGACGCTCGCCGCGCGCGCCGCCGATGGCGAGTCGCTGGCGGCGCTGGCGCACGAGACGCACGGGGGCTTTCACGCGGCGGACGACTACCGACTGGCGATCGTGGCGCGCGATGCGGGCGATCTCGGGCGGAAGGTCGATCGGACTCTTGCCGCGATGGCCGAGCACCCGCACGAGTACACGGGTGTGCCGGAGGTCTTCTATCGCCGCGGCGACGCGCCGGCGCAGGGGATCGCCTTCCTGTTCCCCGGACAGGGCAGTCAGTATGTCGGCATGGGCGCCGATCTGGCGACGACGTTCGACGCCGCCAGGCTGATCTGGGACGACGAAGCACGGACCGCCGGTGATGATGGCGCGCTGCATGAGATCGTCTTCCCGCCGCCCGTCTTCTCGGATGCCGAGCGTGACGACCAGGCCCAGAGACTGACGCGCACGGACGTCGCGCAACCCGCGCTGGCCGCTACGAGCCTGTCGATGTTGGCGGTCCTGCGCGGGCTGGGCATCACGCCCGACTACACGGCAGGCCACAGCTTCGGCGAAATCATGGCGCTGCACGCCGCGGACGTCTTCGACGCCTCGACGACATTCGCGATCGCCAGGCGGCGCGGCGCCATCATGGCGGACCCGCGGAATGAGGGGGCGATGACGGCCGTCGGCCTGGATCGGGCGGCGATCACTGCCCTGCTCGGGAGCTGGAAGCTGCCCATCACGCTGGCCAATCACAACGCGCCGCGGCAGGTCGTGCTCTCCGGCGCACGGGCCGACATCGACGATGCGGAGGCGAGACTGCTCGCGCGTGAGATACCCAGCCGCCGGCTGCCGGTCACGACGGCCTTCCATTCTCCCGCCCTGAGCCGCAGCGTCGAGCCGTTCCGTACGTTCCTCGACACGGTCCCGATCGCCGCGCCGACCCGCACGGTCTTCGCCAACGCATCGGCGAATCCCTACCCGTCCGATCCGGCGGCGATCCGGGATCGGCTGGCGGATCAGACCCGGCAGTGCGTGCGCTTCGTCGAGATGATCGAAGCGATGTCCGCGGCCGGCGCCTTCACGTTCGTGGAGGTGGGCCCCGGAGAAGTCTTGACCACGCTCGTGTCGCAATGCCTGGGTCAGCGGCCGCACGTGGCTGTCGCGCTCGATCGCCGGAGTCGCCACGGACTCACCAGCCTGTGGCTCGCGCTGGGCCGGCTCGCCGTTGTGGGTGTCCCGATCGACTTCTCCTGGATCTGGCAAGGGATGCGCGTCCCGCCGACGCTCCCGTCGCCCGGACAGACGAAGCCGCACGTCCTGTGGATCGACAGCCAGCTCCTCGCGAAGCGGATGGGCCGCGTGCCTGCTCCTGTCACGCCTGTCGAATCCCCTGCCGGAGACGCGTCGCCGGCTCACACGGTCGGGACCGATCTGTCGATCGCAGGCACGCCTCTCGCCAGTACGCTTCCCGAGCCTGCGGCATTCACGCCGCGGACGCCAACGCTGACCGCCGCCGAGTTCATCAGCCGCGAGGCCGCGGCCACTCATGAGCGGTTCGTGCAGACGCTCGCCGAGAGCCATCGCGCATACCTCGACGTCGCCGGCCGGGCCCTCGCGATGGTGACGAACGGACATCACGATCCGGGACTGATCTCGTCCGCCCTTGATGTCACGGTGCCTGCCGTGGCCGCGCACGACCTGCCGGCCGTCATCACGGGGACACCGTCAGCAAACGGCGACCACTCCGGCGTTGTCCTCACGCACTCCACATCGCTGGTCGGATCCTCAAGGTCGTCCGCCAACGGACCGGCAAGCGAACCGGCCAGCGAACTCGCGAGCGGTGTCGAGATCGACGAAGAGCGGATCCTGCTCGAAACGATCGCCGAGAAGACCGGGTATCCCGTCGATCTGCTCGACATGACGATGGAAGTCCAGGCGGACCTGGGGATCGACTCCATCAAGTTCGTCGAGATCTTCAGCGCGCTGCAGACGCGTGTTCCTGATCTGCCGCCGCTGCGGGACCTCGACCCGGCCGCGCTCGCCAGGCTGAAGACGCTCGGGCAGGTTCTGGCGTTCATCCGTGAGGCGCGCGCCGCGCGAACGGCATCGGCCGCCGCGTCACACGGCGCCGTGGACGCGCAGGAGCCCGAGGCCGACGCGACGACAATCGCAACGTCACCGCCTTCACCGCTCTCTCGATACGTCCTGACGCTGGCGCCGGCGCCGGCCGCGCAGGGCCCGCTCCGCGGATTGCGCACGCGCGGACGGATTGCGGTGATGCCGGGCGACACACCGATCGCCCACGCGGTGGTCGAGCGTTTGATCACCGCGGGCCTTGACGCCGGCGTCGCCGACACGCCGCCGGAAACCGCCGCGGGCGTCATCCTGCTCGATGCCCTTGCGGGCGAAGCCGGCCCGGAACGCGCGCTGGCGCTGCATCGCGCGGCCTTTCTCGCGGCGAAGCGCGTCAGGACGCCGTTGGCGACGCGCGGGGGCATCTTTGTCACGGTGCAGGACACTGGCGGAGACTTCGGCCTTCAGGGAGATCCTGGGGCGCGGGCCTGGCTCGCCGGCTTGCCGGCGCTGGTCAAGTCGCTTCGCCAGGAGTGGCCCAAAGCCGGTGTCAAGGCCATCGACATTTCGTGTGCGGAACGACCGCTGGATGCGATCGCCGCCGCGCTCGTCGACGAACTGCTGACGGGAGGCGACGAGATTGAAGTGGGCCTCAGTCCCACGCACGGGCGCAGCATCCCCGTCCTCACGCCGGCGACGCAGCACGCGAACGGACGCGGCCCCATAGACGACCGCTCGGTACTGCTGGTCTCGGGGGGCCACCGGGGCATCGCGGCGGCGTGCCTGGAGGAAGTTGCGCGCGCCTACCGCTGCCGATTCGTGCTGCTGGGCCGCACGGCCCTGCGCGATGCAGCGGAGTACGCCGACTGCGCGACCGAAACCGACGTCAAGGCGGCGCTCATCGCCGACGCCCGGCGCGCGAAACGCGCGATCAAACTTCGCCAGATCGGCAGCGCCGCGCGTGACATCCTCCTGGCGCGCGAAACGCGCGCGACATTGGCGCGACTGACGGCCGCCGGATCCGAGACGATCTACCTGTCCGTCGACGTGAGAGATACGCCGGCGCTGAAAGAGGCGCTGGGACCGGTTCGCGCACGCTGGGGCCCGTTGACCGGCCTCGTGCATGCCGCAGGGATCCTTGCCGACAAGCGTCTTCGCGACAAGACGGTCGAACAGTTCGAGCTCGTGTTCACGACAAAAGTCGCGGGCCTCGCCTCGCTGCTGGCCGCGACCCGCGACGATCCTCTCTCCGGGATCTATCTCTTCTCGTCCGCGGCATCGAAGCATCCGCTTCCCGGCCAGTGCGACTACGCCGCGGCAAACGAAGTGCTGAACAAGGTCGCGCGCGCGGAAG
>Ga0187894_10001765_pt1 | contig 27147 bp, 17 predicted proteins | sample GBC1701081metaG_FD_136650 | JGI IMG/M metagenome (GOLD analysis project Ga0187894, IMG submission 136650) | White microbial mat communities from a lava cave in the Kipuka Kanohina Cave System on the Island of Hawaii, USA - GBC170108-1 metaG ... | reverse complement strand
CGTTCTCGTGAGGGCACCGCTCACCGAGCTCAGGCGATTGCTGGTCGAGGAGATCGTGTACGCCGAGCCCTCGCCCGCGAGGCGATTGCCGTTCGCATCGTACGCGTAGTCGCCCGGCCAGGCCCCGCCCGTCACGGGTGCATCGTCCGTCACGTACACCGCCGCGCTCGTGGCCGCCAGCGTGTAGCCGTTGTTGAGGAAGAGCCTGAACTCGTAATCGTCCTCCGTCGTCGGCATCGTCACCGTCCAGTCGCGGTTCGTGACGCCTGAGCCCACGTACGTCCACTGCAGGTAGGAGCCGTTGGGCGCACCGACCAGAGCCAGCGCGAGCCAATCCGTGCTGCCACCGGGTCCGCTCGCGAGTCGCACCGTGACTGAAGTTCCCGGCAACGTCGCATTCGCGCTCGCCGTGAGCGTCGCCTGCGAGGGCGCAGGCGGTGCCGACACCGTGATCGGCGCGCTGGTGAGGAGCTTGACGAACCCCTGCATGAACAGACGCACCTCGTACGTCCCCGCGTACGCCGGCAGTGACACGTTCCACGCAAAGCTCCCGCTGCTGGGCGTGACCGCCACCCACTTGTTGTATGTCGTCGAGGTTGTGCCCGTGCGCGTCAGCGCCAGCCAGTAGCCTGTCGCCGGGCCCACGATGTTGTTGAGAGTTGCCGTGACGGTGTCGCCGCCCACGGCGCTCGTCGTGCTGAGGGCAAGCGCCAGCGAAACGGGTGGCTCGTCCCCCGCCTCCGTGAGCCGGTCGGCGAGGTCGTAGCCATAGTACGCATCGAGATCCGGATCCTCGGCGTCCGTGATGCCGACGATCCGGAACGCATCGTCGTAGAGGTAGCTCCTGAGGCCCGCGCTGTCGATCTGCTCGACGTTGCCGTCCGCATCGAAGCTGCGAGCGGCGAGGCTCGAGTTGCCCCAGCTCCACTGGCGGATCGGGCCGAACGGGTCGTAGAGCACGCTGTTCAACAGCGGGGTGCTGTTCACCGTGATGCCCGAGATGCGGTTGTTCGCATACGCATACGTGATCGTCTGCCCCGAGGGCGTCGTCACGCTCGTGAGCTGACCGTCGCCGTTGTAGCCGTAGCCGACCGCCCGGGTCACGCTGCCCATCACCTGCGTACGCGAGGCGACGCGACCCAGGCTCGTGTACGTCCAGCTCGTACTGCCCGAGCCGTCCGTCACCTGCATCAGCCGGCCCTTGTTGTTGGTGCCGCTGTCGTAGGTGTAGCCGATGGTCTGGTCCGCGAAGGTCAGTCCGCTCAGGCGGTTCAGTGCATCGTAGGTGTGCGTGCCGGTCTTGCTGCGCGCATCGGTCGAAGTAGCGAGGTTGCCCGCCGCATCGAACGTGCTGGTCGTAACCCCCGTGTCGGGACTGGTGAGCGTCTTGACGTCCCCGAACCCGTTGTAGGCATAGCTGGTCACCAGGCCCCGCGGGTCCGTGACCGAGGTGAGGTTGTCGTTCGCGTCGTACGCGAACTGCGTCGTGGCGCCCAAGGGCTCGGTGACCTGCTTCAGGCGATCGAGCTCGTCGTACAGGTTCGAGGTGCTCCTGCCGAGCGGGGCGCTGATCGAGGCCTGGTTGCCGTTGGCGTCGTAGCCGAACGCGGTCGTGACCTCGGCCGTGTTGGCTGCGCCGATCTCCTTCCACAGCTGGTTCAACGCGTTGAACGCCCGGTGCTGCAGCCGCGTCAGGTAGTTCGACGGATCGAACGTCTCCTCCTTCGTCCGATTCCCCATCGCATCGAGCGTGTAGGCGATGCGGTTACCCTCATCGTCGGCGATCTGCGTGAGGCGATGGGCCGCGTCGTAGGTATACGAGAGGAAGCTGTCGTCGGGCAGCGTCACCTTCTTCAGCAGCCCCGTCGGCCAGTACTCGAACGCCGTCGTCTCCCCGCCCGCGCTGCGGCTCGTGAGCCGGCGCATCGCGTCGTAGCTCATCGTGGTGACGAGGCCGTTCGCATCGGTGATCTTGAGCGCCTGCCCGTGCGCGTTGTACTCGTCGTACGCCGTGACGTGGCTCAGGGCATTCGTGATCGTCGCGAGCTGCCCGCGACAACCGGCGCTGGTCGCCCCGCTCACGGTGGCCGTGCAGGTCGCGGCGGCGCCGTAGTACGTGTAGGTCGTGACATCCGACACGCCCGTGCGCGGGCCGTCCTCGGTCAGCACCTGCCCGAAGCTGTTGTACGTGTACGTCCACGTCCGCGACACGTTCGGCGTCACGCTCAGGTCCGTCACCGTGCGCGTGAGCACGTTGCCGCTCGTATCGTGCGTGAACGCCGTGCGCCGGTTCGGCTCGTCGATCTGCGTCGGCAGGCGCATCGTCGAGTGCCACGTCGTCGAGATCGTGCGCGCCTTCGCGGTCCCGTAGGCTTCGGTGCGCGAGGTCTCGAGGTTGCGCGCCGTGTCGTAGGTGTAGCGCGTCTCGACATCCTTGAAGTCCTTGCGGATCGAGACGTTGCCGTTGGCGTCGTAGGTCATCGACCTGGCGTTGACCGGGCAGCCTTCGCAGTAAGCGCTCTGGGTCCCGAGCTTCACGAGTCCCTGCGTCACGGCGAAGGTGTAGTCGACAGTCGCACCGCCCACCGTCACGGTCGCGTTCGGCACCGGAACGCCCGTGTCGGGATAGGCAATGCTCACACGCTCCGCCCCGCCGGCCAGCTCGCTCAGGTTTGCGCGCCCGTAGGTGCCGTATCCGAACGTCGCGTAGCGCTGCGCGGATTCATCGGTGATACCCGTCAGCGCGGTGTCGTAGGTCGTGTTCTCGTAGTGATACGTGCGAGTCTTCGCCGCCGCATCCGTAACCGAGGTCAGGCGGCCGTCGGCGTCATAGCTGTAACTGAACGTCCCGCCGCCCGGCACTGTCATGCCGGCGATCCGCTGGACGCGGTTGGCGTCGGCGCAGCCGCCGGCGTAGGAGAACGTCAGAGTCCTGCCGAACGAATCGACCACGCTCGTCAGACGCCCGCAGGTCTCGTAGGTGAGCGTCTGCATCACGCCGGCGCGCGAGCGGATGGTCAGGAGGCGGCCTGCGAGGTCGTAGGTCTCGGTCGAATCGTCATCGACCGTCAGCTTCCAACCCGTCTGGGCGCCGCCGCCGTCCACCAGCTCCTGCAGCGCCATGCTCACGTCCGCCGGCGCGTACCACTGGCCGTTGTACTTCGTGAACAGGAGAACCTGCCCGTCGTGGCGGTACACGTACGCACTGGTGATGAGTGTGGCTGTCTGGCGACTGATCGCCCGCTGATACGTGTGTCGCCAGCCCACACCGGCCGTGCCGATGGCGATCAGGCCGATGCGTCCACCCTGCTCGCTCGGCTCGAGGCTGCCGACGCCGTATCCGCCGCTTCCCCAGACGAGCTCGTAGCTCGAGTCCCGGTAGTGATGCGCGAAGGACATGACCTCGGGCAGACTGTTGTAGTAGCGCGTGAAGGCGAGCGGCGAGCTGCCGGCAGCGCGATAGTCGCTCTCCGCGCGAAACTTGTTGCCCGCGCCGATGTTGATCGGGTTCTGCGACTGGCACTGCCCTTGCGGCGGACACGAGTCGCCCAGCATCTTCGCGTAGTCGCGCTGGTTGCCGGCGCGATAGCACACATCCGAGGTGAACCAGTCATAGCCTTCCGGGCAGGCAAAGCCGCGTTCGCGCAGGACGGCGGCCCAGTTGGTGTCGAACGTCGCGCCACAATTGGGCCAGGTGCCCGAGTGCTGCGTGACTCGTGCCAGGTAACCGGTGTAAGCCTCCTGGCCGTAGAAAGTGCCGGGAATTCCACCGGCACCGCCGCTGCACGCCACGGAGTAGCTGGGCGCTGGCCCCGGCCACACCCAGCCGAGCGGAGTGATGGTGACCGGGCAATCGTCCGACTCGGCCGTCTCCGACCAGCGGGCGAAAGCGGCGGCCTCGGTCGTCCAGCTCTGTGGCGCGCAGGTGAGATCGCGCAGCCGGTAAGGTCCGGCAATTGCCGAGGCGCAGTCGTAGTTCTGCCCGCCGGCCGGGCGGCAACCGCTGGCGACGGACTGCGCGTGCGATTCAGGCGGCGCCAGTGTTGCCGCGGCGACCAGTAGCAAGCCGATGGCGAGCACGTGGGGTGAGCACATTGCGGCAGATCCCTTCGTTCGCTGGAGTGAAGTTTCAGCGGCCCTCATCCATGACGTGAGCGAGAAGACTCGCCACGAGTGGAGACGCCTACGAAGAAAGAGCGAAAAATCACGCCCGCGATTCTCACCGCCCGTGAAAAATATTCCGCTTGACTTGGGGCCGACGGCGAGCGCGCGTGCCGTCGGGGCAACCCTTGGATTATTTCCTGGCGCAGCGCGACGGCACGCGACGTTGAGATCTTGCAGGGAGCGACTACTGCGCTGCGCTGCTTGCGCGCGCCGCGCGCGCCACGCTTCCCGGCTGCATCTCCAGGTGCTTCGTGAGGAACGCCCACTGGTTGGCGACGTCCTCGATCTGCATCCAGACCGGCTTGCCGGCGCCGTGGCCGGCGCGCGTTTCGACGCGGATCAGCACCGGATTCGGGCAGCTTTGCGCGGCCTGCAGCGCCGCGGCGAACTTGAAGCTGTGCCAGGGCACGACGCGATCGTCGTGGTCCGCGGTGGTGACCAGTGTCGGCGGATAGCAAGCTCCCGAGCGCACGTTGTGATATGGCGAGTACGCCTTGAGCGCGCGGTATTCGTCAGCGTTCTCGCTCAGGCCGTAGTCGGACGACCACTGGCGCGCGTTGGCACTCGCGGTGTGATAGCGCAGCATGTCGAGCACGCCGACCACCGGTAGTGCCGCCGCAAAAAGGTCCGGGCGCTGCGTGATTACCGCGCCTACGAGCAGGCCACCGTTGCTGCGGCCGAGCGCCGCGATGCGCTGCTTCGAGGTGTACTTCTCCGCGATCAGCCACTCGCCCGCCGCGATGAAATCGTCGAACACGTTCTGCTTCTTGAGCTTCGTGCCCGCTTCGTGCCAGGTCTCGCCGTACTCCGAGCCGCCGCGCGGGTTCGCCAGCGCGTAGATGCCGCCGGCTTCGAGCCACGCCAGGACGGAGGCGCTGAACGCCGGCATCTGCGCGGCGTTGAATCCGCCGTAGCCGTACAGCAGCGCCGGCGCCGAACCGTCCTTCTTCAGGTCGCGCCGGTGCGTGATGAACATCGGCACGCGCGTGCCGTCCCTGCTCGCGTAGAACACCTGTCCGGTGACGTAGGGTGAGGTGTCCGCCGCGATGCGCGGCTTGCGGAACTCGCTCACCTTGTTGGCCTGCACGTCGTAGCGATACACGGCTGCGGGCGTGAGGAAATCCGTGTACGTGAAGAAGGTCTCGGAATCGTCGCTGGATCCCGTGAAGCCGTCCACGCGACCGAGCCCGGGCAGCGCGACGTCCGGACGCGCGCGACCCGCGGTGTCGACGATTTTCACCTGCGCGTGGGCGTCGTGCAGATAGGAGAGGATGAAGCTCGCGCCGACGATGCTGACGCCGTCGAGAACATCCGCGCCCTGCGGCACGATTTCGCGCCAGTGCGCGCGTTGCGGCTTCTTCACGTCGATGCCGATCACGCGACCGCGCGGTGCATGGTCGGTCGTCAGGAAGAACAGCTCGTCGCCCCGGCTGCCGAGGAACGTGTACTGCGCGTTCCACTCGTCGAGCAGCCGCACGACCTGCTTCGCGGCGTCGCCGGGCTGCGCGGTGCGCGGATCGAACGTCGTCCGTTCGCCATTCTTCAACCGGAGATAGTAGACACCGTTCACCGCGTAGCTGTCGAACAGGAAGATCGCCAGCCAGCGGCCGTCGTCGCTCACGGTGCCATACGGGTTGCGCGTGGCATGGTCCGTCACGGAGTAGATGTGGCGATCGGCACTCTGCGCTTCGCCCACGGTGTGGTGATAGACCGAAACCTGTCTGGAATCGTCGCCACGGCCGTCGGCCGTGGTCGGGTAGCGGCTGTAGTAGAAACCCTGCGAGTCGGCATCCCAGGACACGTCCGTGAACTTGGTGTTGCGCAGGACGTCGTCCAGATCGCGGCCCGTGGCCACGTCGCGCAGATGCCAGCTGTCCCAGTCGGTGCCTCCGTCGGAGAGCGAGTAGGCGAGCAGCTTGCCGTCCGGGCTCACTTTGAAGCCCGACATCGAGATCGTCGCATCCTCGCTCAACTTGTTCGGATCGAGCAGCACGCGCGGCTCGGCGGTGAGCGATTCGGCGACGTAGAGCACGCTCTGGTTCTGCAGCCCGTCGTTGCGCTGCCAGAAATAGCGTCCGCCCTCCTTCACCGGCACACCATACCGCTCGTAGTTCCACAACTCGGTCAGGCGACGTTTGAACCATGCGTGCGCGGGAGTTGCTTCCAGGTACGGGCGCGCCAGCTTGTTCTGCTGCTCGATCCAGGAACGGGTGTCGGTGCCTTCGAGATTCTCGAGCCAGCGATAAGGATCGACGACGCGCTCGCCGTGGTACGTGTCCACGTGCTCCACCCGCGCGGTGGCCGGGTAGTTGAGCCCCCGCGTGCCGCCTGAGGCTGCGGCCGACCCGTTCGTTGCGACCGCCGGCGAACTCGTGAGACTGTGCGCGCTCGCGGGCGCTTCGGGGTTTCCCTGACATCCTGCCAGTGTGAGGGCCAGTGCGAGGCCCAGTGCCATCCCGGCCGCTTCCGGTCGGGGACGAAACGGCGTGTTCATCCTTGTTAGACTCCCGCGGGCAATTGGGATCGCGAAATCTACACGCATGTCGCTCACGAAACTACGCCTCCCGGTGGGCCGCGCGGCCCGGCTTCACCTGCATGCTCCGCGTTGCAGTTTTGTATTTTTCGCCGCCCTCGGCCTGGCGGCAACGGGCGCCGTGACCGTCGCGCAAGCAGAAACTCTCACCATCGAACGCATGTTCGCGGCGCCGGATCTCGCCGGCCCGAACCTGCGCTCGCCGCAGATCTCGCCCGACAGCCGGCGCATCACGTTCCTTCAGGGCAAGGCCGACAACAAGGACCGCCTCGACCTCTGGGAGTTCGACCTCGCCTCGCGCCGGTCGCGGCTGCTGGTGGATTCCGCCGCCCTGGTCGCTACCGAAGAGCGGCTCTCCGCGGAAGAGGAGCAGCGGCGCGAACGGCAGCGCATTTCGTCCCTGTCCGGCATCGTGGAATACCTGTTCGCGCCGGACGGCAAGGCCCTCCTCTTCCCGCTCGGCGGCGACCTCTACTACTACGACCTGCGCGCTCCCGCGGACAAGGCAGTGCGACGCCTCACGAACACGGAGGCCGGCGAAACGGACGCGAAGTTTTCGCCGCACGGCCGCTACGTGAGCTTCGTGCGCGACCAGGACCTCTTCGTCATCGACCTGCGCAGCGGCGAGGAGCGAGCGCTCACCACCGACGGCGAAGCTGCGATCTCGAACGCGATGGCGGAATTCATCGCGCAGGAAGAAATGGGCCGGCAGACCGGCTATTGGTGGTCGCCCGACGAGGCACGCATCGCCTTCGCGCGCGTCGACGAGTCGCGGGTCGAAATGCGCCAGCGTTTCGAGATCAGCGCCGACGACGTGAAGACCATCGAGCAGCGCTACCCCGCGGCGGGAACGCCGAACGCGATCGTCGAGCTGCGTATCGTCACGCTCGAGTCCGGGGCCGTGACGAAAGCGGACCTCGGTGAGAACGCGGACATCTACATCCCGCGCGTCGACTGGTTTCCGGACAGCGAACACCTGGCGGTGCAGCGCCAGTCGCGCGACCAGCGCACGCTCGAATTGCTCAAGGTGAGCGCGGCGAGCGGCACGGCAAGCACGCTGATCACCGAAACCTCACCCGCGTGGGTCGACATCTACGACGAGCTCAGCTTCCTGCCGCGCCGCAAGCAGTTCGTGTGGGCGTCGAGCCGCAGCGGCTTCAAGCACTTCTACCTTTACGACTACGACGGCAAGCTCGTTCGCCCGATCACCGCCGGCCCGTGGATGGCCGTCGCCGACGGCGATGCGCGAGCGCTGCTCGGCGTCGACGAGAAGCGCGGTACCGTCTGGTTCATGGCGAACGAGCGCACGCCGCTCGAACGGCACCTCTATCGCACGACGCTGGACACGGCGAACCCGGAACGCGTCACGCGCATCACGCGCGAGGAAGGCTGGTACAGCGTCGCGCTGTCGCAGGACCGGCGCGTCTTCCTCGCCACGTACTCGAACCCCGATCGCCCGCCGCGCGTCACCGTGCACAACATCGACGGCAGCGTGCTGGCGACGCTGATCGACAACCAGCTCGACTCCTCCCATCCCTACTTCAGGTACCTCGACGCTCATCGGCCCACGCAATTCGGCACGCTCAAGGCCGAGGACGGCCAGACGCTGCACTACCAGCTCGTCATGCCGCCGAACTTCGATCCCGCGCGCAAGTACCCGCTGCTCGTCGACGTCTACGGCGGCCCGGGCGTGCAGCGCGTGCGCAATGCGTGGGGCGGCTACCCGCGCAGCAACGAAGGCTTCTTCCGGCAGATCCTCGCGCAGAGCGGCTACGTGGTGCTCACGCTCGATAATCGCGGCAGCGCCTATCGCGGCGACGCGTTCGAGAAAGTGCTGCACCGTCGGATGGGGAAGGTCGAGGTCGCCGACCAGGCGGCGGGCGTACGTCACTTCGCCGGCGAAACCTGGTTCGATCCTGCGCGGGTCGGCATCCTCGGCTGGAGCTACGGCGGCTACATGACGCTGATGGCCACGATGACGGCGCCGGACGTGTTCAGGGTCGGCGTCGCGGGCGCGCCCGTCACCGATTGGGCGCTCTACGACACGCACTACACCGAGCGATACCTCGAAACGCCCGCGAGCAACGCGGGCGGATACGAGCAGAGCAGCGTGGTCGCGCACGCATCCGGGCTGAAGGCGCCGCTGCTCGTGATCCACGGCATGGCGGACGACAACGTGCTGTTCTCGCACAGCACGAAGCTGTTCAAGCGCCTGCAGGACCTGGGCAAGCGGTTCGACATCATGGCGTACCCGGGCAGCAAGCACGGCCTGCTGCGCCATGCCGGCACCGGGCCGCACGGATACAGGACGATCAAGAGTTTCCTCGACGCGCACCTGGCACCGAGCGCGCCGGCTCCCGCCGCACCGTCGGCTGGCGCGCAGCGACGGGAGAAGCAGGAGTAGCGAACGGTCGCAAGCTGCGATGGGTTCGACGCCGCTAGCGCGCGAGGTGCTCGACGATCGGGCGGTCGGCTTCGAGCAGGTCTTCGTCGGCGAGTTTCGCGGGCTCGACCCACTTGAGCTGCTGCCCGTCGTGCGGGTGGGGCGTGCCCGCGTAGTCGGTCACGTGCCACATGCACAGCTCGACGTGGCGCTCCGGATATTCGTGGGTCAGCTCGAGCAAGCGCTGCGCCGCGCGCACTTCGACGCCCAGCTCCTCGCGCAACTCGCGCCGCAGCGCGGCGTGTTCGCTTTCGCCCGCGTCGATCTTGCCCCCGGGAAATTCCCAGCGCCCCGCCAGCGGCTTGCCGGGTGGGCGCTGCGCGATCAGCACGCGTCCACGCTCGTCGTAGAGCGCCGCGGCGACCACGCGGATGGTGGGCTTCACTCGTTCGCGGCCAGCGTGCCGTGGCAGTGCTTGAATTTCTTCCCGGAGCCGCACGGGCACGGCTCGTTGCGCCCGACTTTCTTCATCTGACGCACGAACGGCGTCTGCGGTGCCGCCTGAGAGGGTGCGGCTCGCTCGCGCTCACCGCGCGCCACTGGACCGGCCGGCGCTTCGCTCTCTTCCTGCTCCGGCGCCGCGATCGCGGACTGCGCCTGCGCGTGCTGCGCCTGCAGTGCGCGCGCCATGCGCCGCTGCCGCTCCTGCTCCTCGCGATCGATGTCTTCCTGGCTGCGCACCTGCACGCGCTGGAGCATCGTCACGGTGTCGAATTTCACGCGCTCGAGCATGTCGCTGAACAGCTCGAACGCCTCGCGCTTGTATTCCTGCTTCGGGTTCTTCTGAGCGTAGCCGCGCAGGTGAATGCCCTGGCGCATGTAGTCCATCGCGCCGAGATGCTCGCGCCAGTGCGCGTCCAGCTGCTGCAGCATCACGACCTTCTCGACGTGGCGCATGAACGGCGCGCCGTAGGTGCCCACCTTCTGGTCGTAAACGCCGACGATCGCTTCGAGGATCTTCGCGCGCAGGCCTTTCTCGTCGAGCGCCGTGTCCTGGTCGAGGAGCTGCTGCAACGGCAGGCGCACGCCGAAGTCGCGCTCCAGTGCCGGCCCGAGTTCCTCGATGCGCCACTGTTCCGCAACGCTCTCCGGCGGTACGAATTGATCGATGAGGCCGTTGACCACTTCGGTGCGGATGCCGACGATCGCGTCGGCGACGTCCTCCGCCGCCATCAGATCGGTGCGCTGTACGTAGATGACCTTGCGCTGATCGTTGGCGACGTCGTCGTACTCGAGCAGGTTCTTGCGGGCGTCGAAGTTGTGCGCCTCGACCTTGCGCTGCGCGCGCTCGATCTGGCGCGACAGCATGCGGCTCTCGATCACCTCGCCCTCGCGCATGCCGACGCGCGACAGCAGCGCCTTGGTGCGGTTCGGGTCGCCGAAGATGCGCATCAGGTTGTCTTCGAGCGAGAGGTAGAAACGGCTCGAGCCCGCGTCGCCCTGGCGACCGGAGCGGCCGCGCAGCTGGTTGTCGATGCGCCGCGACTCGTGCCGCTCGGTGCCAACGATGTGCAGCCCGCCGGCGGTCACCACCTGCTGGTGCCGTTCCTGCCACTGGCTGCGCACGTGCTCCTTCGTCGCGTCGTCCGGATTCTCCAGGCCGTGCAACTCCGCTTCCAGGTTGCCGCCGAGCACGATGTCGGTGCCGCGGCCGGCCATGTTGGTCGCGATGGTCACGGTTCCCGGTCTGCCGGCCTGCGCGACGATGTGCGCCTCGCGCTCGTGCTGCTTCGCGTTCAGCACCTGGTGCGGGACGCCTTCCTTGTGGAGCATCCCCGAAAGCAGTTCCGACGTCTCGATCGAGGTGGTGCCGACCAGCACCGGCTGGCCCCGGGCGATGCAGTCGCGGATGTCTTCGATGATGGCCGTGAACTTGTCCTTCTGCGTCAGGTACACGAAGTCCGCGGCGTCGTCGCGGACCATCGGCTTGTGCGTCGGGATGACCACGACCTCGAGCCCGTAGATCTGCTGGAACTCGAAGGCCTCGGTATCGGCGGTGCCGGTCATGCCCGAGAGCTTGGAATACAGGCGGAAGTAGTTCTGGAAGGTGATCGAGGCGACCGTCTGGTTCTCCTCGCGCACGCGTACGCCTTCCTTGGCCTCGATCGCCTGGTGCAAGCCGTCCGACCAGCGCCGGCCGGGCATGGTGCGGCCGGTGAACTCGTCGACGATGATCACCTCGCCGTTGCGCACGATGTACTCGACGTCGCGGCGGTAGAGCGCGTGGGCGCGCAGCGCGGCGTTGAGGTGATGGTTGACGCGGATATTGGCGGGATCGTAGAGGCTTTCGCCTTCCCGCAGGATGCCGGCCTCGAGCACCAGCTCCTCGACGCGCTCGTGCCCGGCTTCGGTGAGATGCACCTGCTTGGACTTCTCGTCGACGCTGAAGTCGCCCGGGCCCTCTTCGACCGCCTGGCGCGTGAGCTTCGGCACCAGGGCGTTCACGCGCTGGTAGAGCTCGGTGCTCTCCTCGGCCGGACCGGAAATGATGAGCGGCGTGCGCGCTTCGTCGATCAGGATCGAGTCGACCTCGTCGACGATGGCGAAGTTCAGGCCGTGCTGCACGCGATCCTCGAGCCGGAACGCGAGGTTGTCGCGCAGGTAGTCGAAGCCGTATTCGTTGTTCGTGCCGTAGGTGATGTCGGCCGCGTAGGCCGCGCGCTTGTCGGCCTGCGACTGGCCGTTCTTGATGACCCCGACCGTGAGCCCGAGGAACCGATAGATGGGCCCCATCCAGTCGGCGTCGCGCTGCGCCAGGTACTCGTTGACCGTGACGACGTGCACGCCCTTGCCGGAAAGCGCGTTGAGGTACGCAGGTAGTGTCGCGACCAGCGTCTTGCCCTCGCCGGTGCGCATTTCCGAGATCTTGCCCTGGTGCAGGGTGATGCCACCGATGAACTGCACGTCGAAGTGGCGCAGGCCGAGCGTGCGGCGCGAAGCCTCGCGCACCATCGCGAAGGCCTCAGGCAGCAGGTCGTCCAGCTTGGCGCCCTGCTTCACCTGCTCGCGCAGCTCGTCGGTCCTGGCGCGCAGCTGCTCGTCGCTGAGCGCCTGCATCTTCGGTTCCAGGGCATTTGCCTGGGTGACCCATCGGCCATAGCTCTTGATCAGGCGCTGGTTACGGCTGCCGAAGATGCGCGCCAGAAACTGGAACACGTTGGATCGTCCTCGATGAACTAAACGACGTCAGCCCGTCGGACAGAGGGTCCGGCCGGGCCTGAAAGGCCGCGTATTCTACAGGGAAAGCCTGCGGATACCGGGATTTAGCCCCCCTGACGGGTTGGGGAGCTTAGATCGGGTAGCGGGCCCGGCGTTTCAAGCGGGTGCCCGGCTGGTGCAGGAGAAAGTCCGGATTCAGGTGCCGGTCGGGTCGGTGCGCGTCGACTTGATGAACTGCAGCGGGTTGACCTGCCGGCCGTTGCGCAGCACTTCGAAGTGCAGGTTCGGGCCCGTGGCGCGGCCCGTCGATCCCATGGTCGCGACCGGCTGACCCTTCTGCACCGTGTCGCCCACCTGCACGAGGTTGCGCTCGTTGTGCGCGTAGCGCGTGGCGTAGCCGTTGCCGTGATTGATCTCGACCATCTTCCCGTAGCCGTAGCGCTCGCGCGACCACGTGACCACGCCTGTCGCCACCGCCACCACTTCGGCACCGGCGCGACCGGCGAAATCGACGCCCTTGTGATGGGCGGTGTAGCCGGTGAACGGATCGGCGCGCGAGCCGAAATACGAGGAAATCCAGCCGCTGACGACCGGCTTGCCGCCGGGGCGGATCTGCTCGCTCAGGTTGCGGCTCAGGATCACGTTCTCGAGCACGCCGAGCTCGAGCTCGCGCTGCTCCACCTGCGTCGCCAGGTCGTCGATCAGATCGGTCAGCGAAGGAATCTGCGCCGCCTGGCCCTGCATGTCGGGTTCGGGGCCGCCCTGCGCGGGCGCATTGCGGAAGTCGAATTCGCGCTCGTCGATGTTCGCCATTTCCGTCAGGCGCTGGCCGAGCGCATCGAGCCGGATCACGTGAGCGTTCATCTGGCCGACGCGCTTCGCGAGCGCATCGACGTTCTCCTGGAGAACGCGGCGCGTCTCGGCGATCTGCGCTTCCTGGGCAGCGAGCTGGCTGCGCCACTGCTCGACCTGTGCACTCGGGCGTGCTTCACCCGTGCCGATGCCGACGACGCGACCGCCCATGAAAGCGGCGCCCATGAGCGCCAGCAGGGCGAGCGACACACCGGCCAGGGCGGCAGGGTGGGCCAGATTCAGCTGCCGTGCGCGGCCGTTCTGGCGATGGATGAAAATCACGTTCATGCAGTCCGCTCCGCACGGCCTGGTGCTGAGAAATACCCGGATCCGACTTGGACCTTGGAAACGCGCCGTCGATGCGACGGCAGCGTCACAGGCGTGCTTGGCGCGCGTAAGTTGTTGTTCATCCTGGCAACCCCGCTGTCATAGCTCACGCCTTAGACCGGTGGCTTTGCGTCCTCACCTTTCGGTGAGTTTGCCGTTGGCAGTAGGGCTAGACTATGCTGAAGGTAGCGGCCCAACACAACAAAACTGGACCAGAACTGCCTCTCAATCCGCAGGTTATCGCAGTGCACAAACCACGTTCTGTCGCCGATTTGCTGCAGTCCAGCAGCCCCCGTCTGGCCCATCTTGGGACCCGTGCACGGGCGACGGCCAGCCTGCGTGACGAGGTTCTGGAAGTGCTGCCGGATCGGCTGAAATCGCACCTGGCACATGCCAGCGAGCGGCAGGGCGAGCTCACGCTGTGGGTGGACTCCGGGGCCTACTGCGCCCGCATGCGATTCGAGATTCCGAACCTGCGCGAGGCGGTCGGCGCGCGACTGGGCCGGCCGGTGCAGCGCATCCGCGTACGCGTTCAGCCACGCGCGACAGCGGCGCGCGCGCAGGCTTCGGAAGCGAAATCCTGATCCAGGGCCGGCGGGCACGAACGGCGCGCCGCGTCGTCAGGCCGGTGCGCTGGCGGCGGTGACGAACGAGATCGGTGCCTGTGCGGGCGTCTCGAACGTGACTTCTTCCCAGGCGGTGACGTCGGCGTGCAGTGCGCGCAGCAGCCGGTTGTTGAGCGCGTGGCCCGACTTGAAGCCGCTGAATTCGCCGATCAGGCTGCGGCCGAGCAGATACAGGTCGCCGATCGCGTCGAGAATCTTGTGCTTCACGAACTCGTCTTCGTAGCGCAGGCCGTCCTCGTTCAGCACCCGGAAATCGTCCAGGACGATCGCGTTGTCCATCGTGCCGCCGAGCGCGAGGTTGCGCGAGCGCAGCGTTTCCAGGTCGCGCATGAAACCGAAAGTGCGCGCGCGGCTCACTTCCTTGAGGAACGACGTGGTGGAGAAGTCCATCGACGCCGTCTGCATGCGCTTCTTGAAGATCGGGTGATCGAACTCGATCTCGAAATTGACCTTGAAGCCGTCGAACGGAGCGAATTGCGCCCACTTGTCGCCGTCTTCGACCCGCACGCTCTTGGTGATGCGGATGAAGCGCTTGACGACGTTCAGCTCCTCGATACCGGCCGACTGCAGCAGGAACACGAACGGTCCCGCGCTGCCGTCCATGATCGGCACTTCGGGCGCGCTCAGCTCGACGAAGGCGTTGTCGATGCCGAGCCCTGCGAACGCGGACAGCAGGTGCTCGATGGTCGAGACCTTGACGCCATCCTTCACCAGCGTGGTACCGAGCTGCGTCTCGCCGACGTTCTCCGCCGTCGCTTTGATGTCCACGGGCGTGGGCAGGTCGGTGCGCCGGAAAACGATCCCGACGTTGGCGGAAGCTGGCCGCAACGTCATCAGGACCTTCTTGCCGGTGTGCAATCCGACGCCGGTGGCGCGGATGCTGTTCCTGAGAGTGCGCTGGTTAACCATAAAGGGGCGCTACCGTACCATAGGGCAAAAAGCCTCGCCAATTCGGGGTGTTACCTTCCGGCACCACCTGTGCAAAACCGCCGGGTGGATCTCACGACCCGGCCCCGGACGAGGCAGCGCCCGTCCGGCAGTCTTGCAGCCTGGCACCATCGGGGCACCCACGACTGGCCAACCCCACCCCCGCCCCTGGGCGGGGGCACCTTCCCCTTCGCGTCTCGCGTTCGTCCGACGTCAGGCGGATTCGTTCAGTCCGCCTGGCGGCGCAGAAACGCCGGGATATCGAGCAGATCCTCGCTGTCGCTGTCCGCACGCAGCCCGTCGCCGACCGCCCGCTGCCGTTGCACCGTCGGCTTGTCGAGGGCCGCGTAGTCGCCCGCGGTCATCGGCCCGCGCCGCTCGCGGTTCGACACCACCTTCATCTGCGGCTGCGCCGCGCTGGCATGCGAAGCATGTGAGGCATGTGAGGCATGTGAGGCATGTGAGGCATGCGAGGTGTGGTGCAGGGCACCGTGACCCGGCACGTGCTGACCACGCACAGTCGGGCGACCGAGCCCGGTGGCAACCACGGTCACGCGGATCTGGTTGCTCATCGCCGGGTCGATGACCGTGCCCACGACCACCGTCGCATCGTCCGAGGCGAACTTCTTCACCGTCTGGCCGACGACCTCGAACTCGCCGATCGACAGGTCCATGCCCGCGGTGACGTTGACGAGGATGCCGTGCGCGCCGGCGAGGTTGATGTCCTCGAGCAGCGGGCTGGAAACGGCGGCCTCCGCAGCTTCGCGCGCGCGTTCCTCGCCGCTGGCGGAGCCCGAGCCCATCATCGCCATGCCGGTTTCCGACATCACGGTGCGCACGTCGGCGAAATCGACGTTGATCAGGCCGGGCCGCGTGATCAGCTCGGCGATGCCCTGCACCGCGCCCTGCAGCACCTGGTTCGCGGCCTTGAACGCATCGAGCAGCGTGGTGGAGCTGCCGAGGACGGTCAGCAGTTTCTGGTTGGGAATGGTGATCAGCGAGTCGCAGTACTTGCCCAGCTCGGCGATGCCGTGCTCGGCCACCAGCATGCGCTTGCTGCCTTCCATCTCGAACGGCTTGGTGCACACCGCCACGGTGAGAATTCCGAGCTCCTTGGCGATCTGCGCGACCACGGGCGCGGCGCCGGTGCCGGTGCCGCCGCCCATGCCGGCCGTGATGAACAGCATGTCGCAGCCTTCGATCAGCTCGATGACGCGATCGCGATCCTCCATCGCCGCCTGGCGGCCGACTTCCGGATCGGCGCCTGCGCCGAGACCCTTGGTGATGTTGCAGCCGATCTGCAGCGAGGCCTTCACCTTGGAGTGCTTGAGCGCCTGCGCGTCGGTGTTGATGCAGATGAAATCCACCCCGTCGATGCCGGTGGCGACCATGTGCGACACGGCGTTGCCGCCGCCGCCGCCCACGCCCAGCACCTTGATGACGGCGTTCTGGCTGTAGGCATCCATCAGTTCGAACATTGAGGTCCTCCTCGTGTGAGCTCTTTCAGAAATTCCCCTGAAACCACGTCTTCATGCGGCCGAAGACGCTCTTCATTCCCCCGAACACGGGCTTGGTCACCGCCACGCTCTGCGCGTTGGCGCGCGCGTAGAGCAGCAGGCCCACGCCCGTGGCGTGAATCGGATTGCTGACCACCTCGACCAGACCGGTGACGTGCTGCGGATGGCCGAGCCGCACCGGCATGTGGAAGATCTCCTCGGCGAGGTCGACGGCGCCTTCCATCTTCGAGCTGCCGCCCGTGAGCACGATGCCGGCGGCGATGTGCTCCTCGAACCCGGAGCGGCGCAGCTCATCGCGCACCAGCGCGAACAGCTCCTCGTAACGCGGCTCGACGATCTCGGCGAGCGTCTGGCGCGCGAGGCGGCGCGACGGGCGGTCGCCGACGCTCGGCACTTCGATGGTTTCGTCCGGATTGGCGAGCTGCGAGAGCGCGCAGGCATAGCGCAGCTTGATGTCCTCCGCGTACTGCGTAGGCGTGCGCATCGACACGGCAATGTCGTTGGTCACCTGGTCGCCCGCGATCGGGATCACCGCCGTGTGGCGGATGGCGCCCTGCGAGAACAGCGCGATGTCGGTCGTGCCGCCGCCGATGTCGACCAGCGCGACGCCGAGCTCCTTCTCGTCGTCGGTGAGCACCGCGAAACTCGAAGCGAGCTGCTCGAGCACGATGTCCTCGACCGACAGGCCGCAGCGCTGCACGCACTTGACGATGTTCTGCGCCGCGCTCTCCGCGCCGGTGACGATGTGCACCTTCGCTTCCAGGCGCACGCCGGACATGCCGATCGGATCGCGGATGCCTTCCTGGTTGTCGATGATGAATTCCTGCGGCAGCACGTGCAGGATCTTCTGGTCGGCGGGTATGGCCACCGCCTTGGCGGCGTCGATGACCCGGTCGACGTCGCTCGAGGTCACTTCCTTGTCGCGGATCGCGACGATGCCGTGCGAATTCAGGCTGCGCACGTGGCTGCCGGCGATGCCGGTGAAGACCGAGTGGATCTCGCACCCTGCCATCAGCTCGGCTTCCTCGACGGCGCGCTGGATCGACTGCACCGTCGACTCGATGTTCACCACCACGCCCTTCTTCAGGCCGCGCGAGGGGTGCGAACCGATGCCGATCACCTCGATGGTGCCGTCGTGCGCGTACTCGCCGACGATCGCCACCACCTTGGAGGTGCCGATGTCGAGTCCAACCAGGAGATTGCGGTCAGTGCGTCGTAGCATGGTGTCCGGGTCCTGTCGTTTCGTGTCGTGCCGGTTCGTGCATTGCAGGTCGTGTCGTGTGTCGCTGTCGTCGGTCGTTCACGCGGTGGCGCGCGCCGGCCGGGGCCGCGGCGCGCGGGGTTCGGGAGGCGGCGCTTCGCGGCTCGCGAGCTCGCCGGGCTTGGTGGCACCCGCCTTCTTCCAGCCGATCGCAAAGCCGTTGCTGTAGCGCATGTCGACGTAGGCAACTTCGCGCGCGCGCGGGCTCATCACGGGCAGCGCGGTGTGGATGAAGCGGTCGAGACGATCCTCGACTTCGCGCCGGCCGAGGCGCACCTCGACTCCGTTGGCGAGTTCCAGGCGCCATGCGCCGCGTGCATCGAGCTCGAGCGCGATCAGCCGCGTGCCCGCCTCGATGAGCCGGCCCTGCGCGCTCAGGTAGCGCTGCGCGACCTGCCACTCCGTGCCGGCCGGTCCGAGCAGGCGCGGCAGTTCGGGCGGCACGTGGCGCGCGTCGCGCACAAAGAGCTCGCCGCGCGTGTTGAGCAGCCCGGTGTCGCCCCAACGAGCCGCGGGCACCTGCTCGGTCACTTCGATGCGCAGGCCGTTCGGCCAGCGACGGCGCACGCGCGCGTCGTCGACCCAGGCAAGGGCCTGCACACGCATTCGCACCGCTTCCAGGTCAACCGTCATGAAGCCGGCCTTGAGGTCCGTGGTGACGGCCTGCTCGACCTGCACCGGCGACACTCGCTGGAACGGACCCTCGACCGAGACGATGCGGATCGGCTGGTCGAGCGCGAAGATCAGGCCGTAGCCCACCGCAGTGGCGAGCGCGAAGAACATCAGCGTGGTGCCGAGCGCGCGCCAGTTGAACCGCGGCAGGTTCCACGAGCGCGACTCGACCCTGCGGCGGTTCTGCTTGCGCAGGCCGACGATCATGGGGTGCTCCCGGCGGGCGGCAGACTCGTTTCGAGCAGCAGCCACACCAGCTCTTCGAACTCGATGCCGATCTGGCGCGCCGCCTTGGGCACGAGCGAGTGGCTCGTCATCCCGGGCGTGGTGTTCACCTCGAGCAGGAACAGGCGACCCGAGCGGTCGCGCATCAGGTCGACGCGGCCCCAGCCGTTGCAGCCGGCGGCCTGAAACGCGGTCAGCGACAGCTCACGCGCCTCTTCCTCGGCGGCACCTTCGAGACCCGGGCAGATGTACTGCGTGTCCTCGGCGATGTACTTGGCGTGATAGTCGTAGTACTCGCCGGCGGGCACGATGCGGATCGATGGCAGAGCGACATCGCCGAGGATGCCGACCGTGTAGTCCTCGCCGACGACGAGTTGCTCCATCAGCAGTTCGCCGGGATAGCGCCCGGCGAGCTCGACAGCCTGCGGCAGCTCCTCGGGCTTGAACACGCGGCTCACGCCGACGCTCGAGCCCTCGCACGAGGGTTTCACGATCAGCGGCAGGCCGATCTCGCGCGCCGCCGCGAGGACGTCCGCGCCGCGCTCGAGCCGTGCGTAGCGTGGCGTGGGCAAGCCGAGCGACAGCCACACCTGCTTGGTGCGGATCTTGTCGAGAGTGAGCGCGGAACCGAGCACGCCCGAGCCGGTGTACGCAACGCCGAGCGCCTGCATCAGGCCCTGCACCACGCCGTTCTCGCCGTCGCCGCCGTGCAGGATGTTGAACACGCGGGCGAAGCGGCGCTGCGCCAGCGCCTCGACGAGCGCCGCTATGCCGTCCACGGCATGTGCGTCGACGCCGCGCGCGCGCAGGGCCGCGAGCACGTTGTTGCCCGAATTGAGCGATACCTCGCGTTCGGAGGAATTGCCGCCCATGAGCACGGCCACGCGCCCGAAGTCGCGCGGGTCGCGTACGCGCGCCGTGGGCCGCGTCGACGTCGCCGCAGCTGTGCGCGACGCTGCCGCGTTGGGCGCGGTGCCTGGCACCGTTCGTCCGGTGGCGGGTTCCGGACGTTTCGGGGGTGTGGTGCCAGGCACCGCCGCCGGGGACCGAGTCTTCTTGCGAGTCATCGCGGCTCTCCGATGATTCGCACTTCCGGCTCGAGGTGCACGCCGTGCGTACGCTCCACCGTGGCCTGCACGTGCAGGATGAGCTGCTCGATGTCGGCCGCGGTGGCCGCGCCTTCGTTGATCAGGAAATTCGCGTGCTTGACCGAAACGGTCGCGCCGCCGATGCGATGACCCTTGAGCCCGGCGCTCTCGATCAGCCGCGCGGCGTGATCGCCGGGCGGATTGGTGAAGGTCGAGCCGCCGCTCCACTCGCCGATCGGCTGCGACTGCTTGCGGCGCGCGAGCAGAGCGCGGATCTCGTCGGCGTGCGCCTCGGGGCGGTGTTCGAAAGTGAGGCGCGCGGCGAGATACCACTCCTCGGCCTGCGGCGGCACGACGCTGCGATAGCCGGTGCGATACTCGCCGGCCGGCCGCCAGCGTTGCGCGGCACTGCGATTGATGGTGAGCACGTCGACCACGTGATTCCAGGTCTCGCCGCCGAACGCGCCCGCGTTCATCGCCAGCGCGCCGCCGAGCGTGCCGGGAATTCCAGCGAAAAACTCCGCCGGTCCCAGGCCCCACTTCACGCACTGCCTGGCGATTCGCGCGCACGGCACGCCGGCCTCGCAGTAGACGAGGTTCTGGCTCTCGCGCTTCAGGTTGGTGAGCGAGCCGTGCAGGGCGATGACGACGCCGCGCAGGCCGCCGTCACGCACCAGCAGGTTGCTGCCGAGCCCCACCCAGTGCAACGGAGTTCCCGGACCGAGCGTGCGCAGGAACTGCGTCAGGTCGCCGAGGTCGCGCGGCTCGAACCAGGCGTCGGCCGGACCGCCGACGTGCCAGGAAGTGTGGCGCGACATCGGCTCGTCGCGCTTGAGGCGACCGGCGAAGCCCGCGTCGATGCGCTGCGCGTTCATGGCCGCCTGCCTTTGGGCGCGGGCGTGCCCGATCCCGCCGGAGCCGAAGCTGCCGCGCTTTGTGCGGCAAGGCGAGCCGGCAGCTCGTGAGCGACGGCGCCGATGTGTCCGGCGCCCATGGTCACCACCACGTCGCCGTCGTGCACCACGCCGGCGAGCGCGCGATCGAGCTCCTCGACGCGTTCCACGAACACGGGCTCGATCTGGCCGCGCGAGCGTACGGCACGGCAGATGGCGCGACCGTCGGCGCCGGAAATCGGCGCTTCGCCGGCGGCATAGACTTCGGTGACCAGCAACACGTCGGCGCTCGACAGCACGCGCGCGAAATCGTCGAGCAGGTCGCGCGTGCGCGTGTAGCGATGCGGCTGGAAGGCGAGCACCAGGCGCCGTCCCGGCCAGCCCTGGCGGACCGCGTCGAGCGTCGCCGCGACTTCGGTCGGGTGATGCCCGTAGTCATCGACGATGGCGATGCGACCGGCACTCGTGCGCACTTCGCCGATCTGCTGCAGCCGCCGGTCGATGCCCTGGAACTGCTCGAGCGCGCGCTGCAGCGCCGCGTCGGCGATGCCGAGCTCGATGGCTACGGCAATGGCCGCGAGCGCGTTGAGCACGTTGTGGCGACCGGGCAGGTTGAGCGCGACCTGCAGCGGTGCGTGGCCGGCGCGCACCACCTCGAAACGCGTCTGCAGTCCCTGGCGCACGATCGACTGCGCGCGCACGTCGGCGGCGGAATCGATGCCGTAGGTCACGATCGGCCGACCGACGCGCGGCACGATGTCGCGCACGTGGGCGTCGTCGGCGCACAGCACCGCGAGGCCGTAGAACGGCAGGTTGTGCAGGAACTCGACGAAGCTCTGCTTCAGGCGCGCGAAGTCGCCGTCGTGCGTGGCGAGGTGGTCGTTGTCGATGTTGGTGACGATCGCGATCAGCGGCTGCAGGTGCACGAACGAGGCATCGCTCTCATCTGCTTCGGCCACCAGGTAGCGACCCGCGCCGAGCCGCGCGTTCGACTGCGCGCTCTTCAGGCGCCCGCCGATCACGAAGGTCGGGTCCTCGCCGCTCTCGGCCAGGATGCTGGCGACCAGGCTGGTGGTGGTTGTCTTGCCGTGCGTGCCGGCCACCGCGATCGCGTAGCGAAAGCGCATCAGCTCGCCGAGCATTTCCGCGCGCTGCACCACGGGCACGCGCCGGGCCACGGCGGCCGCGACTTCCGGGTTGTCGCTCTTGACCGCGCTCGACACGACGACGACGTCCGCGTCGCCGACGTTCTGCGCCGCGTGGCCGAAAACGATCCTGGCGCCGAGTCCCGCGAGTCGCTCGGTCACCGCATTGGGCTTGAGATCCGAGCCGCGCACCTCGTAGCCGAGATTGATGAGCACCTCGGCGATGCCGCCCATGCCGCTGCCGCCGATGCCGACGAAGTGAATACGCTGGATGCGCCGCATGCGCGTGTCGTTGAGCCGGCGCATGAGCATGGAGTCGGCCGTCATGCCGCCTCCGCCGCGTTCAGGACCGCGCGCGCCAGTGTTTCGGCCGCGTCCGGCATCGCACGCTCGCGCGCACGCCCGGCCATCACGAGAAGGCGCGCGCGGTCGGCGCACAGGGCGCCGAGCTCGCGCGCAAGTCTCTCGACTGTCAGCTCGCTTTCGGGAATCAGGATGGCCGCGCCCGTCTCGGTGAGGTAGCGCGCGTTGTGCGTCTGGTGATCGTCGACGGCGAACGGGAACGGCACGAGGATCGAGCCGAGGCCGACCGCGGCCAGCTCGGAAACCGTGAGCGCGCCGGCACGGCAGATCACGAGATCGGCCCACGCGTACGCGCTGCTCATGTCGTCGATGAAAGCGTCGATGCGCGCCACGACGCCGGCCTGACGGTACGCCTCGAGCGCCTGCTCGTGACCGCGCTGGCCGGCCTGATGCCACACTTCAGGTCTGAGGTCGGGGCCGAGTGCGGCGAGGGCGCGCGGCACGACTTCGTTGAGCCTGGCGGCGCCGAGGCTGCCGCCGAACACCAGCAGGCGAGCACTGCCGGCGCGCGTCGCGAGCCGCTGTGCCGGCGGCGGCAGCGCGCTGATGTCGCGCCGCACCGGATTGCCGACGCAGCGCGCGTCGGTATGCTTCGGGAAACTGCCCGGAAATCCTGCCAGCACTGCGCGCGAGAATCGCGACAGGAGACGGTTGGTGAGGCCCGCGATCGCGTTCTGTTCGTGAATCACGAGCGGCCTGCCGAGCAACCACGCCGCGATGCCTCCGGGACCGGTCACGAATCCGCCGACGCCGAGCACCACGGCGGGACGGCGGCGACGCACGATGGCGAGCGCCTGCCAGAGCGCCACCAGCAGGCGCACGGGAGCGAGCAGCCACGTGAGCAGGCCTTTGCCGCGCAGGCCCGCCACAGCCAGCCACTCGATCGCGAAACCATTGGCCGGCACCACGCGCGCTTCCAGGCCGCGCTGCGTGCCGACCCAGGTCACGTCGCACTGCCATTCGCGCAACAGGTGCGCGACGGCGAGCGCCGGGAAAACGTGCCCGCCCGTGCCGCCGGCCATGATGAGCACCGCGACGCTCACGCAGCGCGCTCCAGTCGGGTAGCCGCGGGTCGCGCAGCGATCTCCCGCGGCACCGCGAGGCGGCCGGCCGCGGCGCACTCGTGGTGGATGCGCAGCACGATGCCGAGCCAGAGCAGCGTCACCAGCAGACTGGTGCCGCCGTAGCTCATCAGCGGGAGCGTGAGGCCCTTGGTCGGCAGCACGCCCATGTTCACGCCGATGTTGATGAACGCCTGCATCGCGAGCCACACGCCGAACGTGCCGGCGAGATAGGCCTGGAACATCTGGCCCGCCTGTGCGGCGAGATTGGCGATGCGCGCGGTGCGCCACAGCACGACGACGTAGAGCGCCAGCACGCAGACCACGCTCACCAGGCCGAGCTCTTCGGCCATGACGGCGAACACGAAATCGGTGTGCGCTTCGGGCAGGTAGGCGAGCTTCTGCACGCTGGCACCGAGGCCGACGCCGAACCACTCGCCGCGACCGATCGCGATCAGCGACTGGATGAGCTGGAATCCACCGCCGAGCGGATCGGCCCAGGGGTCGAGGAAGATGTCCCAGCGCTTCTGGCGATAGGCGGAGCCCGCGGCGGCAGCAACGAATGCGACGCCGCCGAGCGCTACGCTCGACAGCACGTACTTCCACGGCAGGCCGGCGATGAACAGCACGAAGAAGCCGGTGGCGAACAGCACGGTAGCGCCACCCATGTCGGGCTCCACCAGCATCAGCGCCGCGGCGAAGACCAGCACAGCCAGCGGCTTGAAAACGCCCTGCAGACTGTTGCGCAGTTCTTCGCGGTAGCGCACGGCGTAGCTGCAGAGATAGATCAGCACGAACAGCCGCGCGAGCTCCGAGGCCTGGAATTTCATGAAGCCGAGGCTCAGCCAGCGTCGCGCGCCGTTGGCCGACGCACCGACTCCGGGCACGAGTACCAGGACCAGCAGGCCGAGGGCGACCAGCATCAGGAGCAGGCCGGCCCGCTCCCACAGGTCGGAGCGCACGGCGAAGGCGGCGAGCATCGCGCCGCAGCCGAGCGCGGCGAAGACAACCTGGCGCTCGACCAGACCGAACGGATCGCCGAGCCTGCGCTCCGCGAACGGCATCGACGCCGAGGTAACGGCGATCAGGCCGAGCAGCAGCAGCGCGAACACTGCCGAGATCAGCCACGGATCGACGACGAGCCGCGGCGCCCGCGCGCTCGACCGGCCCTGCGGCAGGGAGGCGAGGCTCATGCGTCCAACCCCTGCACGGCCGCAGCGAACACGGCGCCGCGGTGGGTGTAATCGCGGAACATGTCGAGGCTCGCGCAGGCCGGCGAGAGCAGGACGGTGTCGCCGGCGCGTGCGGCCTGCGCCGCGCGCGTCACCGCGTCTTCCATATCGGTGGCGAACTCGACCTGGCACACGGCGCGCAGCACGGCGGCGACGTGTTCGGCGTCCCGCCCGATGAGCACACTGCGGCGCACCTTGTTGCGAAACGCCGGCGCCAGCGGCGCGAAATCCTGGCCCTTGCCGTCGCCGCCCGCGATCACGACCAGCGGCCCCTGCATCCCGCCGACCGCGGCCAGCGTCGCGCCGACGTTGGTGCCCTTCGAATCGTTGATCCAGCGCACGCCGGCGCGATCGGCCACCCACTGCATGCGGTGCGGCAGCCCGGCGAACTCGCGCAGCACCGCGAGCATCGCGGTTTCGTCGCAGCCCGCCGCGTCGCCGAGGGCGAGCGCCGCGAGCGCGTTGGCCGCGTTGTGCAGGCCGGTGAGTTTCATTTCTTCCAGTGCCAGCAGCGGTCGGCGGCGCCGTGCGAGCGACAACCGTCGTCCCGGACCGCGCACCAGGCCGTAGTCGCACTCACGATCCGGCACCACGCTGAAGCCGAGCGCGTGCTGGCCGGCTGCCGGCATGCGCGCCACGACTTCGTCGTCGAGATTCACGACCGCGTGCGTGCAGTGCGCGAAGATGCGCGCCTTCGCCGCCGCGTACTGCTCGAGCGTGTCGTAGCGGTCCATGTGATCGGGCGTGACGTTCAGGACCGTCGCCGCGCGCAGTTCGAGCGAATGGGTGGTTTCCAGCTGGAAACTGGACAGTTCGAGCACGTACCAGTCGGGCACGGGCCCGTCGAGCAGGTCGAGCGCGGGCTCGCCGAGATTGCCGCCGGCGCGCACGGTGCGTCCGCCGCGCTCGCCCATCAGCGCGACCAGCGTGGTCACCGTGCTCTTGCCGTTGGTGCCGGTCACGGCGATCACGGGCGCGCGCACCTGGCGCGCGAACAGCTCGACGTCGCCGACCACCTCGATGCCGCGCGCCTGCGCCGTGCGCACGATCGGCTCGCGCAACGACACGCCGGGCGACACCACGATCTGGTCGGCACCCTCGAGCAGCCGCGCGTCGAAACCGCCGAGGCGCAGCGTGACGCTCGCGGACAGCAGGCCGAGATTCCTGAGCTCCGGCGGCTCGGCGCGGCTGTCGGTGATCGCCACCTGCACGCCATGCGCGCTCAGCCAGCGCGCGCAGGACATGCCAGTGCGGCCGAGGCCCACGATTACCGCGCGGGTGGCGGCGCGGCGCGCGGGCGGATGAGCGGTGTGGTCGACGGGGCTCGCGTTCATCGCAGTTTCAGCGTCGCGAGGCCTGCGAGCACCAGGATCAGGCTGATGATCCAGAAACGCACGATGACCTTCGGCTCCGCCCAGCCCTTGAGCTCGAAGTGATGGTGGATCGGCGCCATGCGGAAGATGCGCCGGCCGGTGAGCTTGTACGAGGTGACCTGCAGGATCACCGACACGGTCTCCAGGACGAACACGCCGCCCATGACGATCAGCACGATCTCCTGGCGCACCATGACGGCGACGACGCCGAGGGCCGCGCCGAGGGCGAGCGCGCCGATGTCGCCCATGAACACCTGCGCGGGGTAGGAGTTGAACCAGAGGAAGCCGAGTCCGGCGCCGACGATCGTCGCGCAGAAGATCAGCACCTCGCCCACGCCCTCGATGTGCGGGATGCCGAGATATCCGGAGAACACCGCGTTGCCGGTGAGATACGCGAACACGCCGAGCGCGGCCGCCACCATCGCCGCGGGCATGATCGCCAGTCCGTCGAGACCGTCGGTGAGATTGACGGCGTTGCTGGTGCCGACGATCACGAAATACGTGAGCAGGATGTAGCCGGCGCCGAGCGGCAGCATCACGCCCTTGAAGAAGGGCACGTACAGCGTGGTCTCGGCGGGCGACTGCGCGGTGGCGTAGAGCGCGAACGCGCCGCCGACGCCGGCGAGCGACTGCCAGAAATACTTGTAGCGCGCGGCCAGTCCGCGCGAGTTGCCGACGATGAGCTTGAGGTAGTCGTCGTAGAAGCCGATCAGCCCGAACGCCAGCGTCACGCCGATGGCGATCCACACGAAGCGGTTGCGCACGTCGGCCCACAGCAGCGTGCTGATCGCGATCGCGACCAGGATCAACGCGCCGCCCATGGTCGGCGTGCCGGCTTTGGGCAGGTGCGTCTGCGGACCGTCGTCGCGCACCTGCTGGCCGATCTGGTGGCGCGTGAGGCGGCGGATCAGCGCCGGACCGACCAGCAGCGCGATCGCCAGCGCGGTCATGGTGGCGAGGATCGCGCGCAGCGTCAGGTAGCTGAATACGTTGAATCCGGATTCGAGCTTCGCCAGGTATTCGGTGAGCAACAGCAGCATGCGGCTTGGCTCGCTCCTAGTGATGCGCCGGCGGCGCACCCAGGGACTCGACGACGCGCTCGAGGCGGTTCAGTCGCGAGCCCTTGATGAGAACAGTGGTGCCGGCCGTGAGCTCGCCATCGAGGCGGCGGATGAGCGCTGCGGCGTCGGGGAACCACTCCGCGCCCGTCCCGAAAGCCTCGGCGGCGTGCGCGCTCATCGGCCCCATCGCGAACAGGCGCGACACGCCGCTGCGGCGCGCGAGCG
>Ga0187894_10001764_pt1 | contig 27154 bp, 21 predicted proteins | sample GBC1701081metaG_FD_136650 | JGI IMG/M metagenome (GOLD analysis project Ga0187894, IMG submission 136650) | White microbial mat communities from a lava cave in the Kipuka Kanohina Cave System on the Island of Hawaii, USA - GBC170108-1 metaG ... | reverse complement strand
GCAACGACGGGCTTGTCGAACAGGTCAGCAAACAGCAAACACTGTGTTAGACTCTGGCCGTTCATGTGAAAGCCTCCGGGGTGGCTGAAAGTGGCGTCGTAACTGCTTTCTACCACACGGAGGCTTTTTAGTCTTCAGGATTCACGAATTATTCGGGCTAGGCTCCTGGGCCCCGCTATGAAAGCCGCGCGGCGCGTCTTATAATCCCGCCCGATGATTGCCAGGCTGACAGGCCGGATCGTCGAAAAGTTCCCCCAGCTTGTGGTGCTTGACGTGGGCGGTGTGGGATACCGGGTGCACGTGCCGTTATCCACCTACACCACGCTGCCGCCCGAGGGAACCGACACCACGCTGCGGACCCACACGCATGTGCGCGAGGACTCCCTGGCGCTGTACGGCTTTGGGACACAGGATGAGCTGGCGCTCTTCGAGCGCCTCATTGATATCACCGGCATCGGTCCCAGGCTGGGGCTGGCCATACTGTCCGGGCTGCCCGCGGGGGATCTGATCGTGGCAATCAGGGATGGAGACGACAGACGGCTGCGCGCCATCCCGGGTGTGGGCCCGCGCACCGCGGGGCGTGTGCTGCTCGAGCTCAAGGATCGTCTGCCTGTCATGACGCCGCATGCGGATCGCGGCCCGGTCCGCGGCGGCAACGGCGCGCTGACCCGTGACGCCGTCTCCGCCCTGGTCAACCTCGGCTACAAGGAGAGCCAGGCCGAGGATGTCGTGCGCCGGGTGGCGGCGGCATCTGCCGCCGGCGGCTCGCAGGCTGACTCGGACCGGCTGCAGGATCTCATCAGGAGTGCGCTGCGCTCGATGGCGTCTCCCGAGTCCTCCCGGGGGAGCATGTAGATGAACCGTCGCATTGCCGCGCCGCCGACTCCTTCTCCGCTGACGCGACCGGAGCACCTGGACGACGACGCGCCGCTGGATGCGACGCTGCGGCCGAGGACCTTGTCGGAGTACATCGGGCAGACCCAGGTGAAGGAGAATCTGGGAGTCTTCATCGAAGCGGCGCGCCGCCGCGCCGAGCCTCTCGACCATGTGCTTCTGTACGGTCCGCCCGGACTGGGCAAGACGACCTTGGCCGGCATCATCGCCGCGGAGCAGCGCGCCTCCCTCAGGACCACCTCGGGCCCGCTGATCGAGAAGGCGGGGGACCTGGCCGCCCTGCTGACAAACCTCGAAGCGGGCGATGTCCTCTTCATTGACGAGATCCACCGCCTCTCGGCGCAGCTCGAGGAGATTCTCTATCCCGCGATGGAGGATTTCCGTCTCGACATCATCATCGGGCAGGGACCCTCGGCGCGCACTGTGCGGATCGATCTGCCGCGGTTCACCCTCGTCGGGGCGTCGACCCGGATCGGCCTGCTCACGGCGCCGCTGCGCGACCGCTTCGGCATCGTGCTTCACCTGGGTTTCTACTCGGAGGACGAGCTGACAGCCATCGTCAACCGCTCGGCACGCCTGCTGTGCGTGCCCGCCGACGATGAGGGGGCGCGCGAGATCGCCCGCCGGGCCCGCGGCACCCCGCGCATCGCCAACCGGCTGCTGCGCCGCGTGAGGGACTTCGCGGAGGTCGCTGGAGGCGGGCCCGTGGGTGCGGCGCTCGCGAGAGATTCCCTGGAGCGCCTGCGCGTGGATCAGTACGGTCTGGACGAGACCGATCGCCGGATGCTCCTTCTCATTCTTGAGAAGTTCGACGGCGGGCCGGTGGGGATCAACACCCTGTCGGCCGCCCTGGGCGAGGAGCGCGACACGATCGAGGAGATCTACGAGCCCTACCTGATGCAGATCGGCTTTCTGGATCGCACCCCCCGGGGCCGGCGCATCACGCCGCGCGCCTGCCGGCACCTGGGCCGGCCGGAGCTGCCAACGCCCGGCCAGCGCAGCATCTTCGATTGATCCTCGTTGACAGGAATTGGCGGCCCGGTCAAACTGGACATGCTCGCTTCCTCCTACAGGTGACTCGTCGATGCACAAAGCTGAAGTTCTGAGCGCTCCGCGCACCCACGTGGGCACGCGCGAGATTCTGCTCTGCCTGTTGTTTGCAGGTCTGGTGGCCGTTGGAAGCCAGATCCGGATTCCGCTGCCGGGCACTCCCGTGCCGCTCACCATGCAGGTGTTCTTCGTCCTGCTGGCCGGCGCGACGCTCGCCCCGGCTGCCGCGGCCTCCAGCATGGGGCTCTTCGTGCTCGCGGGGCTGGCCGGCGCGCCCGTGTACGCCGGAGGCGGCTCCGGGCTTGTGCACCTGATGGGAGCCACGGGCGGCTACCTGCTTGGCTACATCGCGGCGGCGCCCGCGGTGGCCTGGATGCTGTCGGGACGGCGCGGATCGTTTCCGCGGGTGGCGCTGGCGATGGCCGGTGGCGTTGCCGTGATCCATGTTTCGGGCGCTGCGTGGTTCTCGCTGTTTCTGGGAGGAGACGTGCTCGCCGCAGTGCGGCTGGGCGTGGTTCCCTTCCTGCCCGGCGATGTCCTCAAGATCGCGGCCGCGGCCGCCACGGTGACGGCCGGCGCGGCGATCGCCTCCCGGCGATAGCGGCTCGCCATGGCCCCCGAAGGCAGCCATCAGCAGCGCGAAGAAACCTTGCGCGCCCTCATACGGGACCTGGGAAGCGTGGCGATCGGCTTTTCGGGCGGCGCCGACAGCGCGCTGCTGCTCAAGGTCGCCTTCGACGAGTTGGGCGACCGCGCGATCGGGATCACGGCAGTCTCGCCATCGCTCGCCGAGAGCGACCGCCTTCGGTCGGTTGACGTCGCGCGGGAGATCGGAGCGCCCCATCTCCTCGTGGAATCCCACGAGCTGGACAATCAGGCCTACGTCGCCAACGCCGCAAACCGCTGTTTCTTCTGCAAGCAGGAGCTGTTCGATGTCCTGTGGGCCGCCGCCAGGGAGCGCGGCTTCGCCTGGGTCGCCTACGGCGCCATCACGGACGATCTGGGAGACTTCAGGCCCGGGATGGATGCGGCGCGGCGCGCCGGCGCGCGGGCGCCCCTGCTCGAGGCGGGCCTGTCCAAAGGCGACGTGCGCGAGATCAGCCGGCGGCTGGGGCTGTCCACATGGGATCGCCCGGCATCAGCCTGTCTTTCCTCCCGCATCGCCCACGGAACGCCGGCCGACAGCGCGCATCTGGCCCGCGTGGAGGCCTGCGAGGAGTTCCTTCGATCACATGGTGTGCGGCAGGTGCGCGTCCGCCTGCACGAGGATCTGGCCAGGATCGAGTGCGCGGTGGAAGATGTTTCAAAGCTGGCCGAGCCCGCGATGAGAGAGGCGCTGGTCAAGGCCTTCAAGGCCGCGGGGGTGCGCTTCGTCACGCTGGATCTGGAAGGCTACAGATCCGGAAGCCTCAATCCCATACCTGCCCCCGTGCGCCGAGGCGGCTGAAGGAAGCCACCGTCAGCGCCACCATGATCCCGGGAAAGACGAGCATCCACCAGCAGCCTTGATGCGATGCGGCCGTGGCGATCATCTGGCCCCAGGTCGGAGCCGGCGGCTGCACTCCCAGTCCCAGAAAGGAAAGCGATGCCTCCGCGACCACGGCGCTTCCTGCGCCGAAGGCGCCGGCCACCTTGACCGCGGGCATCCCCGCCGGCACGAGGTGGCGCCACAGGACCCCCTGACGCGATCGCCCGGCCGCGGCCGCCGCCACGGCGATATCGGTGCCTGCAAGCCTGATGACTTCGCCGCGCGTGTAGCGCGCCACCGCGCCGCTGCGCGCCAGCCCCACCGCACAGCCCACGATCAGTATGGAGCGGGCCGCCTGCGACATGCCGCCTGCGGGCGCCCCAGCCGCAGCCCCCAGGGCGACTGAAGAGATCAGCAGCAGCAGGACGAGGGCGGGGAAGGAAAGAACGGCGTCGATCGCCTGGGTCAGGACCATCCCTGTCCGGCGGCCGCCGCCGGCCGACAACGCTCCCAGCGGAATCCCGGCCAGCATCGAGCACAGCGTGGCCAGCAGCGCCACCATCAGAGACGGGCGTGCCGCGTGGATCAGCCGGGAGAGGACATCCCGCCCCAGCTCGTCGGTGCCCAGCCAGTGAGCCGCGCCGGGGCCCTGCAGGCGCGCGGCCAGATCGATCGCCAGCGGATCGTGCGGAACGGGGGCAGGAAGGCTCCAGCCGCCCACGCGCAGCAGCGGCCCGGAGCCTGCGATCAGCGGCGCCAGGATCGCCAGCAGCGCCAGCGCCGCGGCGGGGAGAAACCGGCGCGGTCTCACATCTCCGTCCGTCCCGGCATCTTCACCGCGGCGTCGGAGAGCGTGACGCGTGGGTCGGCCAGGCGGTAGACCAGGTCGGCGAGAAGGTTTGCCAGGATGGTGGCCAGGGCGGTCATCAGGGCAATCCCCATGATCAGCGGGTAGTCCCTGCGGATCGCCCCCTGCAGGAAGAGCCGGCCGATCCCCGGCAAGGCGTAGATCGACTCAACCAGAATGCTCCCGCTCACCAGGCCGGGCAGCATGAGCCCCATCAAGGAGATGACCGGAACGGATGCGTTGGCCAGCGCGGCCCCGAAGGCCAGCCGCCCGGGGGTGCTTCCCCGCGCGCGCGACGCAAGCCCCCAGATGCTGCGCATGCCGGCAACGATCTGGACGCGGCAGAACCGGATGACAAACGCCAGCCCTCCCAGTGTCAGGGCGACAACCGGGAGAACGAAATGGGCCGGCGCGAATGACGCGGCGCCGCTCAGGTCGCCGATCGGCCCGGTCCCCAGCAGCGGGAGCAGCCGCAGCCGGCCGGCGATCGTCTGCTGCAGCGCCAGCGCGATCCAGAACGCGGGCAGGGCATGGAGGGCGTAGAGGATCCAGGCGCCGGCGCGGTCCATCCGGGATCCGGGTCTCATCGCCACCGCGGCCGAGGCGGGCAGCGCCAGCAGCAGCGTCAGCCCGATCGCCATCATGCCCAGCAGCGCGGTGCACGGAAGCGCGTTGCGGATCATCGTGGCCACGGAGGAGTCCGGCTGGACGGAAACCGACACGCCGAGATCCCCGTGTACGACATCCGCGAGCCAGCGGGCGTAGCCGACCGGCCAGGCGTCATCGCGGTGATACTGCGTGTGAGCGGCCGGGATGATCGATTCCATGTCGGAGGAAGGCGCACCGGGAAGTGAGCGGATCGCGGCGTAGAGGGCCGCAGTCACCAGTCCGACGGTGAGGAGCGAAAGGGCAAGCCGGCGCAGCAGGTAGGCTGCCATCGTCACTGAGTGTACTTGCGCTCCGCCGGCTCCACCCACCAGCTCAGCAGCGACGGATACCAGTTCCACAGCCCTGAGGCGGTCACATCGGGGATCCGCAGCCGCTTGTGGACGGCCACCACAGCCCCCGGGATCGCCACGAAGGTGCACGGCTCATCCTCGTGCAGCAGACTCTGCATCTGTGCCAGCAGCCCCGCTGCCGCGCGCGCGTCGAAGGTGGCGCGGAACTGCTCCGCGAGCTTGTCGAAGCGCTCGCTGCGGTAGCCGCCGAGGTTCTGTCCTGTGCCGACCTGCGAGGAGTGGAAGTAGGCGTAGGGATCGGGCAGCGGCTCGAGCCGGCGGCGGTGGATGACCGCCTGGAACTGGCGTGCAGCCAGGCGCGTCCGCAGCACCGACCATTCCAGACCCTGGGGCTGGATCTTCAACCCCGCCGCGGCCCCCGCTCTCTCCAGGATCTGGGCGATCTCGCGCGCTTCCGGAGTCACAGAAGCGTACAGCAGCGTGAAGGAGGCCGGCCCCGCGGGCGTCTCACGCAGGCCGTCACCGTCGCGGTCCTTCACCCCGGCCTCGTCCAGCAGACGCGCGGCCGCGTTGGGGTCGTAGGGCCAGGGCGCCAGCCCCGGGTCGCCTCCCCACAGGGCCGGATCGATCAGCGTGGCGGTGGGGCGGTAGACATCGTGATGCACCGACTTGATGTAGCCGGGCCTGTCCAGGAGCATCGTCAGGGCGCGGCGCACGCGCGGGTCCTTGAAGAGTCCCGACGCGTCATCCAGGTTCCAGTAGATCATCTCCATGTAGCTGGTCGGATAGACAAGCAACCGGAAGGGAAGGCTGGGGCTCGGGTTGGGATGCGATGCGAGCCAGTCGGTGGACAGGCCGGCCACATCCACCTCGCCGGCCTCCGCGGCCGCGCGCAGCGCCTCGATGCTGGGGACGATCCGGTGGACGTATCGATCAGCGCGCGGTCTGCCGTTGAAGTAGGCGGCATTGGCCTCCAGCACGATCTCCTGCTGCGGGCTCCAGCGCGCGAACCGGAACGGGCCGGTGCCCACGGGCGATCGGTCCAGGGTCGAGGCCCCGTTGGGGTCGATCGGGACATGTGCCGGCGCGATCAGCGTCTCGCGCCACCCCACCAGCGCGCCGGCGAAGGGCTCGCTGTAGCGGGCCACCACGGTCCAGTCATCGGGAGTGGTGACCCCCGACATCGGGCCGAAGGTGGCACGCAGAGCAGCGCCTTCCGGATCGAGCCGCTGCATGACGGCGACGGTGTGCGCGACGTCTTTCGAGGTGCAGGGCTTGCCATCGTGCCAGGTCACGCCCCGGCGCAGGCGGAAGGTGATCGTCAGACCATCGGGCGCGACGCTGTAGCTTTCGGCCAGACGGGGCACGAACTGGAAGCTCTGATCGAAATCGATGAGCGAGTCGGCGATCAGGCGGCACACCTGCCGCGAGGCGCGGTCGGTGGCGCGCAGCCAGTTGAGCGTGGCGGGCTCCACGTTGTCGCCATAGACGATCCAGTCTCCCGTGGGGGGCTGCCCCGCGGCCAGCGTGACGGCCAGAATCAGGGCGCGCGCGCCGGCGAGGATCATGCAGCGCTCACCGGTCAGCGCCCACGTTGCGTGGGAGGCGGCACCGGAATGTCCAGCTCGGCCGCGTTGCCGGTCGCGTCATGGACCCGCAGCGTGATCGACTGCACCGTCGTGTCGGTGGCCAGCTCGATGACGAAGTCCTCGCGGGGGCTGTCGCAGATCCCATCCTTGCACGGGAGCTGGGTCCACGTGGTGGTCCCCTCGGGGCGGTACTGCCCGCGGGCGACTGTGCCAGCGGCGTCGGAGGCGGCCACCTCGAGCAGCAGGTATCCCTCCCGCGGCATGGACTCGCCGGCCTTGACGGGCTCCAGGCGTGGCGCGCTCCGATCCACCAGGAAGGTGTCCGACATGGCTTCGCCGGTGAGGCCCCGCGCCGGGCCGTTGGCCCCGTAGTCGTCGGCCACGACCTTGATCTGCCAGGGGCCTTCGGCCAGCTCGCGGTCATCGAAGGCCCACGGAGAGGCCGCCACGCCGACGGCCAGGCGCCGGAGCCCGGCTTCTCCTGGCTTGCGGATCCAGATCGTGTGCGCCGAGGCATCGCCGTCGGCATCGGTCGTCTGCCATGTGACCCAGCGCACGCCTGGCGGCGGCTCCGCACCGGCCGCCGTGCCGCGCGGCAGCACGGTGAGCTGGCGCAACCGCGGAGCGGTGTTCTCCGGCAGGATGGTGATGGTGACGTGGCGCAGTGCGGGGGTGGCGTCCCCCTTGATCCGCGACAGCTCCGCCTTCCATTGGATGTAGCGCGCCGCCGGGCTCGACACAGGCTGGCCTTTTTCGTCTGAAGCGGGAGGCGACCAGGCGCTCCAGGTCTCATCAGGCGCGGGGCGGTTGCCGGAGCGCGTCGTGATCTCGATGCGGGTGCCGGCCGGGATCTCGGCGTCCCAGCTCACCGTCCCGAAGCGCGCCGTGCGCCCCGCGTCGTGCACCGGCGACGTGTAGCTGCCTGAGGGCGCGAGGCCCTCCTCGAGGAGATAGAGCCGTCCGGTGTTGGCGGTGGCGGCATAGAGCACGCCGTTGTCGCCCGTGAGCAGGGCGGTGACCTGGGACTCACGCATCGTGGCCAGCAGCCGGGACCGGCCGGGTGCCGTCACCTCGTGCACGCGCCCCTCGGTGCCCCCGCCGTCGGTTCCCAGGTAAAGCCCCGTGCCGGTGGCGGCCAGCGCGAAGACGCGCTCCGTGTCGGAGCGCCAGATCACCTCGGCGGTTCCGCCCGGCTCGATCCGGTAGACCCTTGAGGCGCTCCCTTCGCCGGGGGAGGAAGGCGCCGGGAGGAGATCGGTCAGGTCGATGGAGATCTTGCGCGGCCTGTCGGTGTCGTCGAGCAGCTCTTCGGTGTCGAGTGTCGGAGTGACCTCGATGCGCATGTCATTCTTGTCATCTGTACGCCGGGGCGTGGGAGCCGCCTCGGCGCTGATGGCAGCCGCGTAGACAATGCCGCCGCCCACCGCAATGGCGGAGATCTCGCGCAGGTCGGAGTCGAGCAACACTGTGGCCCGCCCATCCGGCGCGATGCGGTAGAGCAGTCCTCCCGGGTCGGTTCCGGCGAGGATCTGTCCCTGGGCGTCCCGTGCCAGGCACATCACGTGCGATTCGGCGCTGTCGAAGAAGACCGAAGTGTCGCCGTCGCTGGTGGCCCTGTAGATGACCCCCTTTTCTCCCGAGGCCACATAGAGGTTGTCGAGCGGATCGAGCAGCAGCGCCCAGATGTAGCGCTCCTCCACCGCCGCGTGAGGGGCCGTGATCCCCTTGGTGTCGATCCGGTAGACCCTGCCTTCGGGAAAGGTGGCGGCGTAGAGATCCCCGCGCGGAGAGACCGCCAGCGCGCGCAGCCCCAGCTCTCCGGCGGCGAAGGCCGACGTCGCCGTCCCTTTGCGATCCAGCCGGGCGATCGAGCCGGGACTGCCGCCGCCGAGGTAGAGACCGCCGTCCTCGTCAGGAACCAGCGAGAAGATGATCGACGGCGCCGCAGTGCCGCTCTCTCCCGGGAAGATCTCCCGGAGACTGCGCGACAGCGTCAGCATCCCGTCGGAAGCCACCGCGATCCGCTCGCTGCGGGCGCCCTCCTGGGCAGGGACGGAGGGGTGCTGCCAGGTCACCGGCACCGCGCCCTGCGCCGCGGCTGCCGCCGCCAGCCAGACCAGCACTGCGGCCGGCGCCCTGTGGGTCATCGCGCGATCTCCATCTGCGTCTTCTGATACCCGCGCACGGCGTAGCGGGTGACCGCGTCGGCCTCGAGCAACGTGCGGAAGCGGACGCGGCGGCCACCGTTGCCATCAACCCGGGCGGGAAGCAGCAGCGCGCCGATCGAGGGAGGCAGGTTGGGCAGGCGCTGTCCGGCGATGAACGCGCCATCGTCCGGCTTGATCACCGAGGCGTAGACCTTCTGGTTGGAGCGGATGTTGTTGAGCAGCCAGACCAGGTGCTCCAGGTTGCGCGGCACGAAGGTCTGTCCACCGCCGACCGACTCCATGCGGGAGACCGTCAGCGAGTCGCCCACCTGCAGCAGCACCTTTCCTTCGGGCGCCTCGGCGGGAATCTTGAGGGCAAGGTCCACCGTGAAGGGAGCCTCGCGGAACGGCTGCAGATCGGCGTGCAGCATCACCGTCTCGCCCGGCCGGGCGGTGTAGCGCTCCAGCCAGATGCGCTCGATCCGGGCGGTGCGCCGGGCATCCTCGTATTCGAAGCGCAGGTTGACCCCGTCGATTCCCGACGGCCGCTCCTCGTTGTTCATGACAAGGTAGGTCATGAAGGCGACCGTGCCGGCCGCGTAGAGTGTCGACTGGGATCCGGCGAAAAGATTGTCCAGCTTGATGTCAAGCCCCTCGTCCACCTGGATGCGCGAGCCTTCCGTGAGGCGCAGCGACACATCGCCCGCGGCCTTCTCCTCCACCGAGAGCAGGTTCAGCAGCGACAGGTTCAGCAGGCCGGGCGTGAGCAGCGGATCGGGAGCCAGATCGAACTTCCACGAGCGGGTCTGGTCTCCGGGGCCCTTCATCTCCACCCGGATCGGCACCATCTTCACCTTCGCTCCGCGCAGGCCGGCCACGCCGGCGAACCGGTCCTGCGTCACGGCGCCGATCTCTCCCGCAGGCGCGGCCAGCTTGAATGACGACATCAGGCTGGGGAAGTACCCGAACACGTGGGCCCGCGTCATCGGCATGGCGATCGGCCCCAGCATCAGGAACGGGTGCCCGAACCCCACGACCTGATCGCCGCTGGTCCAGGTCACCGTGCCGATCGCCGTCATGTCCAGATCGCCGCGCACCAGCGTCGCGCCGAACGCCGCGCCCGGCAGCAGCGGAGCGCGCGCCGCCTCCGCCTCCTGAGCATCCTGTGCAGGGGGCCGGCCGGAAAGGACCGGCTGGAGCGACATGCGGCGCAGTGTGTCGAGCCATTCGGGCGGCAGCGCCTGGCCGAAGCCTCCCATCGCCAGCGTGGTCGGCAGAGGGCGCAGCGACGTCCCGGCGGGAGCCACCGGAGCGAGGCGCATCATTTCATTGCGCAGAAAGGCTGACATCTTCTGCGGATCGTGCAGCAGCGACACCGGCGCAGGGCTGCCCGCCCGGCCGGGCAGCGATCCGGTCATGGTCGCGCCATTGCGGAGCTCCAGGCCCCGCTGGGTGATCTCGATCATCTCCTCGATCGGCGTGATGCCGCAGATCGGCTCCTTGGCGAACCCCCACGAGTAGGCCACCGCGCCGATCATCTTGCCGTTGATGTAGACGGGGCTGCCGCTCATCCCTTCCATGATCCCGGTGTCGCGCAGCGGGCCTCCCTCCAGGCGAGCCAGGATCAGGTTCTTCTTCGGCAGGATGTTCTCCATCGAGCCGATGATCTCCACGGAGAACTCCTCGATGGTGGAGCCCGAAAAGACCGTGCGGCCCGTGCCGCGCATTCCGGCGGTGACATCCTTGAAGGGGAGAATGTCGGGAGAAGCGGCGGGCGCAGCCGGCGGCTCGGAGCCAAGCGCCAGAATCAGGAAGAATGCAGCGAGCAGGATGCGGGGCGCAGGGGTCATCGGGAGATCGGCGGCGCGGCTCGCTCGCGTCCGGCATCCTTGGCGCGCCGCAGGGCCGCCTCGGCAGACTCGAGGAGCGGCGTGCTAGTCGAGGCGGACTCAGCCTGGGTGCAGGCCACCCCGAGGCTCACGGAGAGATCGAACGGGATCGCGCTTTCGCGCGGCGCGGCCGGGAGCCGATCGCGCAGCGCGGCCGCGGCCATCGCAACCATGCGGCGCACCCGGTCGGCGACCGCCTCGGCGGCGGCCATGTCGGTCTCCGGAAGCAGCATCGCCAGTTCGTCGCCGCCATACCGGCAGATCAGATCTGTGGTGCGCAGCAGCTCGCGGAATCGGCGAGCCAGATCCTGCAGCACACGGTCCCCCCAGAGGTGCCCGTACGTATCATTGATAGCCCGGAACTGCCGGATGTCGATCAGCACGAGCGACAGCGGGGAGTTGTAGCGCTCGGCGCGGCGCACCTCCTTGCCCAGGCACTCGTGGAAGGCGCGGTGGTTTGGCAGCCCGGTGAGCCGATCCACCGTCTCCATCTCGGCGCAGCGGCGCGTCAGCTCCTCGATCTCGATCTGCATGCGCCGCACCCCCGCCAGGTGGTTGATGCGCGCGGCCAGCTCGCGGTCGGTGCAGCTGCTCTCGACCCAGTCCCGGACGCCGGACTCCGATGACGCGAGCGCCTCGGCCCTGTCAGCGGGGCTGGCCGATGCGGCCACCACGATGATCGGCGGGCCCGCTGCGATCATCCGGCGCAGCCGGCTCCAGCCGTCGGCCTCCTCGAGCGCGACGATCACGTCGGGTGAGCCCGCCGATGCCGGCTGGGGCGATGACCCTGCCGGACGGGCCAGCTCGCACACGAAGCCCAGCGATTCCAGCCTGGGGGCCATGGAGGCCATCCGGGACGGCTCACTTCCAGCGAGAAGCACCCTGACGGGTGTGGGGGAGGTCATGACGAGGCTGAATTGTCGAAGATGGCCTCTGGACTGTCAAGGCGGGCGGAGACTGCTAGAATGAGCGCCTTCGGTGGGCGGCTAGCTCAGCTGGGAGAGCGCCGCGTTCGCAACGCGGAGGTCGAGGGTTCGAGCCCCTTGCCGTCCACCAAGCAAATCAGCCACTTAGCCGATCCCCTGATCAGCGTTCGCGGGCTTGGTGTCCACCGGGGTGTCCACATAGCCATCAAGGACCTCGACGGCTCTCCTCCTGTGGGTGGGGGAGAGGTGGGAATACCTCTGCGTCATGGCCAGGGTCTTGTGTCCAAGAAGCTCCCTGACCGTGCTGATGTCAACGCCCGCCATGACCAGGTGTGAGGCGAACGTGTGCCTCAGGTCGTGGAAAGTGAAATCCACCAGTTTGGCGGCCCCGCAGGCCCGCCCGAAGGACTTCTGGACGTGCCGAATGGCAAAGACCGTGCTGTCGTCGATTCGCCTCGGTAGGGCCCTGAGAGCGGCTCTCACGGTGGCATTCATCGGAACCTCTCGACCCTCGCCGTTCTTGCTAGTCCTGACATGGATGGTTCCCGCCCTGAAATCCACGTCCTCCCAGCGCAGGGCCAGAATCTCCCCCCGTCTCATTCCGGTGTGCCGGGCAAGCATGACGATGGGCTTGAGGTTGCTGGAGCAGCTGGCGTGGAGCCTCTCGAATTCCTCCTGGGTGATATATCGCTGGCGCTGATTGCTGAGTTTGAACTTCCTGACACGCCGGGCCGGGTTGTTTTCCAGCTTGCCCCACTCAACCGCCTTGCTGAACAGGGTTTTCAGGCACTCAAGCTCCCGGTTAACCGTGCCGTGGGAAACCGCTTTCGCCCGCTCGGACCTCCATTCCTCGATCATGTGAGCCGTAATCTCCGAGAGGAGTTTGGTGCCCCAGTGCTCGCTGAACCTGCTCACCATGTAGGTGTCGCGGTCCTCCGAACGCTTCGTGGAGGAGTGGACCGTGAGGAAGTGCGTGCCGAAGTCCTTGAACAGCGTCTTGTCCTGCAATCGGCGGTCTAGAAACTTACCCTCCGCGATTTCGACTTTCCGCTTCTTGAAGACAGTCTTCGCTAGTTGCTTGCTCTGTCCTATCTTCTCTCGCTTTCTTGGACCCCTACGGCCGTTGATCCGGTAGTCGATCCACCAGTTACCATCCTTGAAAAAAACTGCCAACTCGTTTACCTCCTTTCCGTCCGAGATTTGGAGCCTCGCCGTTCCTGTTTCTTGAGCAGGGGACCTCCGCTGGCTTCCGCGATCAGCGCGCGAATCCAGTCGGAGAGGGTAAGCCCGCGCCGCTCTGATTCGCGGCGTGCATCCTCAAGAAGCTCTGGTGTTAATCGCAGGTTCAGCTTGGCTTCATTCATGTCAGGGTGAATGTATGGCTATAGCCATACGCAGTCAACTACTTTCTCGCATCATCGGATTCGGAGGCGAATCTGACGGACTATCGAGCGCCGCTTGGATCCAACGATTGTTGCCGCCGGATTCCCTTCCTCGCCAGGCCCCCGGCCCTCCCCCCTTCGCGTCGAAGGAGGCGCCGTCAGATGCCTCGATAGATTGCGCACAAAAACCAAGGGATATCCGCACAAGATGCGAGAGAATGGGTGTGAATCTAACCAGGGAGGACTTCATGTGGAGACGTGTATTTTGCACTCTGACGGTAGGGGTATCTCTGACTAGCCTTGCTGCGGCGCAGTCCATTCTGACCGATCAGTTTCAGATGAATGAGCCGGGGTTGACCGCAACTAACTTCCAGGATCTGACCAACAAGGAGTGTACCAACAGTACCTCTGATCCCAGGTCGGCAGGGCCGTTCTATTGTCAGACTGACTGGACATCGGACGGCGCACCTGCGCGGGTTGGCCACGGAACCGACGCGTTGGGTCGTATGTACCAGATTCGCCCAAGGATCGGATTCATCGATGGCCAAAACAGACTCGTTTACGATATTCAGCGTCTAAACGGAGGTACCAACGTTTTCGCTGTTGTCACAGTGCCCGGAGAGAGAACGATCTGCAACAGCACGGGTCAACTGTGTGATTCGCGTTGCGGCCAGGGCGAAAGCGTGTTTCAGTACACATACCTCTATAACCTCGCAGTGGATCCCGTGAATGGGTACCTGGACCTTGCAGTAGCATCGAAACTGACGTGTGGCGCAGGCGGATTTTCCTTCATCGAGGAGCGGGGAATAATTAGAGTCTCCGGACTCCCCACGCTTCTTGACATCTTCCTTTCATACCAACCACCAGCAACCCTGACGTGGAACGTTCCACGAATGCCCGAAGGCCTCGGAGGGAGCGATTCGTTCAGCCTGTACGCTGGAGATGCCCACACAGTCTCCGACCTGTCTCAATCGATCCCCGTCCAGTGTGTTGTGCCCTCCGCCCGCCCTCCAGTCCCCGGTGAACAACTCACGGTGAATGATCCTTTGCCTGCTCCCGCATCAGGTGACGCGCGCTACTACCTCGCGGCCGTGAATTACCAGGGCCAGCGCCGGGCTGGCCAGCAATCCAGTGGTGGGACGCCCCAAGGGAGGAATGCCGCAGCGCTTCCCGCGTGCCAGTGAGGACCGGACGCCTCGCTGGAAATCGCGGATGATGCCTGCCTGGTCAATGGGAGGTATCTGCGGCAGAGTTACTTACGAATCTCGCTCACCAGGTTACGCCACGTTCGGGGAGTTATGCCGACCCAACTCGTCTCAGATGACAGTGGGATTGGGCTGACGAAGGGCCGATTTTCTAACTGACGGGCGTAGAACCGCTTCAACTGCCGGCTTGGGGCGTTCTCGACACGGGGGGCAAACTAAGGCCGAGGCCCCTTGTGGTGAAGCGTGGGGTGCGACGGCGAAGCTCTCGCCACTCGCGGGAACTCAAGCCAAACTTGGAGGTGTCCACGGAGATGTCCACATGTTGTCGGAAACGGTGCGACGCGAGCGGACAGCAAATTACGCGGTGGACCGATGGAAGTCCATTAATTGAAGAGGTTAGCGGGGGATCGACGTTACCCTCAACGGGTTACGCCGATCCCCCAAATCGCGTTCGCAACGCGGAGGTCGAGGGTTCGAGCCCCTTGCCGTCCACCAGTCAATCCGTCAGGACCCGGCAGCGTCAGGACTTCTTCCCTGCCTCCGGGTCGGGTGCGGCAAGCGGCTCGAGCGAGCGCTCGGCGGCCGCCTCCGCTGACTGCCGCAGGCGGCGCGCATCCTCCCACGTGCGTATCTGGGCGCGGATCGGCTCGTCTCCCTTGGCTGGCTTGCGCCGCTTGTAACCGCCGTCGGGCTGCAGTACCCGCGCCTTGACGGTGTCGGCGAACATGATGTCCAGGGCCTCGAGCACCTTGCGCTTGCAGTCGGCCGCCTGGACAGGGAAGAGCAGCTCGATGCGGCGATCCAGGTTGCGCTGCATCCAGTCGGCGCTCGACAGGTAGACCTCGTCGTTGCCGCCGTTGCGGAAGTAGAAGATCCGCGTATGCTCCAGGAACCGGTCCACCACCGAGATCACCTCGATCGTCTCGCTGACCTTCTTGAGGCCGGGGCGCAGGCAGCAGATCCCCCTGACGTTGAGCCGGATCGCCACGCCGGCCTGCGAGGCTTCGTAGAGCGCCCGGATGATCTCCTCGTCCACCAGCGAGTTCATCTTGGCGCGGATCTCGGCCGGCTGGCCCTCCTCGGCCCTGCGGCGCTCCCTGCGGATCAGGTCCAGGAACCGGGCGCGCAGTCCCGTGGGGGCCATCACCAGCTTCTTCATGCGCGGCGGATCGGAATAGCCCGTCAGGGCGTTGAAGAACGACGACGCATCCTCGCCGATCTCGCGGTTGGAGGTCATCAGTCCCATGTCGGTGTAGAGGCGCGCGGTGCGATCGTTGTAGTTGCCGGTGCCCAGGTGGACGTAGCGCCTGATCCCGGCGCTGCCGCGCCGCACCACGAGGCAGACCTTCGCGTGCGTCTTGAATCCCTTGATGCCATAGATGACGTGGGCCCCCGCTTCCTCCAGCGAGCGCGCCCAGCGGATGTTCGACTGCTCGTCGAAGCGGGCCAGCAGCTCCACCAGCACCGTGACCTGCTTGCCCGCCTCGGCCGCCCGCGCCAGCGCGCGTACGATGGGGGAGTCACCGCTGGTCCGGTACAGCGTCTGCTTGATCGCCAGGACGTCGGGGTCCTCCACGGCGCGCGTCACCAGCGCGACCACGGGATCGAACGAGTCGTAAGGATGGTGCAGGAGGATGTCGCGCTCATCCAGCACGGCGAACAGGTCGTGGGGTGGCGCCAGCTCGGGTAAGGGAAGGGGGCGCAGGGGCTTGTCGCGCAGGTCTCCGAGAGCCGGGATCTCGTAGAGAGACATCAGCGCCCTCAGGTCGAGCGGCCCCGGCTCGCGGTAGATGTCCTGAGGGTCCACCTCCAGCCTCTCGGCCAGCGTCGCAAGCAGCGCGGGGCCCGGCTCTCCCTGGACCTCGAGCCGCACCACGAGGCTGCGACGGCGCTTGCGCAGCTCTTCCTCCAGCGCCGCCAGGAAGCTGGCGCCCCCTTCGTCATCCAGCTCGAGCTCGGCGTCCCGCGCGATCCGGAATGGGACCGACTCGAGCACCGTCTGGCCGGGAAAAAGCGCCTGCAGGTGGGCCGAGATCAGATCCTCCAGATAGAGAAACGACGCTTCCGTGCCGGGCAGCCTCACCAGCCGCGGCAATCGCCCCGGCACCTGCACCACCGCCAGGCGCGGCGGCGCGTCCTCGGCCTCCGGCTCCAGCAGGAGCGCCAGGTTCAGGCTCAGGTTGGCCAGCATCGGGAAAGGGCGCGACGCGTCTATGGCCAGGGGCGTGAGCGCCGGCATCACCTCTTCGTGGAAATACCGGTGCATGGCGGTTTGCTGGGAGGCGTCCAGCACCTCGGGAGACAGCATGCAGACCCCGCGGCGCGACAGCGCCGGCAGTATCTCCTCGATCAGGGTCGCATAGAGCGTGTTGGTGATCTGGTGGGCTTTCTCCGAGATCAGCGCGAGCTGCTGCGCCGGTGTCAGTCCCGCCAGGTCGGGCTGCGTGTCGCTCTCGGCGATCGCCTGCTGCAGCCCTCCCACGCGGACCATGAAGAACTCGTCGAGGTTCGAGGCGGCGATGGCGGCGAACTTGAGCCGCTCCAGCGCGGGGACCGCAGCATCGCGCGCTTCTTCCAGCACGCGGGCGTCGAACTCGAGCCAGGAAAGCTCGCGCGTCAGGAAAAGCTCGGGCTGCCTGCGCCGCGCGGCCCGCTGGGGGGTGTCGGGAGTCATGGCGCGGCGGGAGCCTCGCGGAAGATGAGCCGGCGTCCGAATACTTCCGCGAAGAGATCCGTGCGGGCCGCGAATGCCAGCCGCTCCATGGTGAGATCCCCGGCCGCCTCCACCTGCAGCGCCCAGGCCTCCGGCTCGCGGACCAGCTTGAAGTCCTTCACCTTCTGGAGGTGGTCGGCGTCCAGGGCATTGGCGGCGCGCAGGATCGCGGCGGTCTTGTCCACGACCAGGCGCATCTCACGCTCGAGCGAGACATAGAAGGGATGGCTCCTGGCCGGCAGGGCGCGGCGGTGGTACCGGGCCACATTGCTGATGACCGCCATGTCATCCCGCGACAGTCCGAAGATCTGCGAGCCGCTCAGGATGTACTGCGAGTGTTTGTGGTGGCCGCGCAGGTCGATGAAGATACCCACGTCGTGCAGCAGCGCCGCCACTTCCAGCAGCAGCCGATCGCGTGAGGCCAGCCCGTGCTCGGGGCGCAGCTCGTCGAAGAGCCGCGTGGCCAGGTGGGCGACATGCCGTCCGTGGGCGGCATCGTAGCGGTACTTCTCGCCCAGCGCCTCGGCCGAGGCGCGCACCTGGCAACCGAACTCCTCAAAGCCGGGGCCTTCCTCGGTGCCTGCAAGATCCAGCAGGAGGCCGAGGCGCAGCGAGGCATCGGGAATGATCAGCCGCTCGGCCGGCGTCTCGTTGAGCAGCTCGCGCAGCGCCAGCAGCGCCGGGGTGAGCGTCTCCGCTTCGGTGAGAGCCAGATGGAAGTGCTCGCCGAGCTGTTCCACGTCCTCGGGAAGGATCGACTCGCAGAAAGCCAGGAACTGGTCGCGAGGCAGCTCGGCGACGGAGGTGCGCCCCGGGGGCGCTCCCAGAAGCCGCGCCGCCACGAAGCGGACATCGCCGCCCAGGGCGATCACCTGGCGCGCCTCGCGCAGCGGCATCTCGCGGCGGATGTCGTCCACGACGTTCTGGACCTGGCGCCGCAGCAGCCGCATCCGCTGCTCGTGGCTGCCGTGCCAGGATGCGAGGCTCTGGCGCAGGCGGATCGATCCCAGCGCGTAGGTTCCCGAGAAGACCGGCTGGCCGTCGCGCAGGAAGGAGATGTCGGCGCTGCCCCCGCCCACCTCCACCAGAAGCGCGCTTCCGGAAGCCATCGCTTCGTGGCCCCGCAGCGCCTCGCGCACCGCCATGTAGGTGAGCCGGTTCTCCTCGGCGCCGTCGATGATCTCCACTTCCATGCCCGTGCGCAGCCGCACCCGATCCAGAAAGTTGTCGCGGTTGGCCGCTTCGCGCAGCGCGCTGGTGGCCACGGCCCGGTAGCGCACGACACCGTAGCCGTCCATTATGCGCCGGAACCCTTCCAGCGCCTTGAGCGCCGACTCCATCGTGGCGGCGCCGATGCGGCCGCTGGTGAAGGTGTCCTTTCCCAGCAGGACGGCGCGGGAGGCCTCCTCAAGCGTCGTCGGCCTGTTGCCGGCCGAGGGAAACTCCGCCACCACCAGCCTGAGCGAGCTCGCCCCCATGTCCACCACGCCCACCGGGCGCGGGGGCTCGGGTACGGGGGCTGGAGGCGGTGCGGCCGAGGCGGGCCGGGGGAGGGTCCGTTTCCTGGCGCGCGGCACGCGGGTCTCCTACCGGATCCGGCGCGCGGGGCGATCGCCCCTCTGGTGCAGGATCAGCTTCGCCACGCCTCCATCAGGCTCCTTCACGAAGGTGATCCCTGCCTCGAAGGCCTTGATGAAGAACTCGGTCTCCGACAGGGGGAAGATCTCGAAGCGCGGCTGACCCGTGGCCTGCGCGAAGAAGCGATCCTTGTCCCGCGAAATGGTGAGGATGAAGCCGGGAGCCAGCTCGTAGTCGCCCGCGTAGGCATCCACGATCGCCGGGTCGATCGACACCGCCCGCTTTTCCACCAAGGGCTTTCCGATGGCGCGCGCTGCCAGGTTGCGCGCCACGGGGCCCGGCGCCAGCGAAGCCCCCGTGTTGTTGCTCAGAACCGCCACGTACACATGCTGCGAGGGAACCCTCAGCACGTACGTTGCGAATCCATTGATCCCCCCGCCGTGCTCCTGTGTCTTTTCCCCCTGGAGCTCACCGACCGACCAGCCGCAGGCATATCCCGTGCTCTCACCGCTGTCGAGGGTGAAGCTGGTGAACATCCTGTCGCGCAGCGCGCCGTCGAGCAGCTTGTCGGTGTAGAGGGCGTCGTCCCAGAGGACCAGCTCGTCCACCGACGAGATCAGCGCGCCGGCGGCGTAGGGCTGCGTCATGCTCATCCAGGCTGTGTTGACCAGGGCCCCCTCGGGGTTCTTGTCGTAGCCGGCGACGCGCCCCCGCAGCACCGGCTCCATGTGCCCGTAGCCGGTGTGGCTCATGCCGAGCGGCTCGAAGATCCTGGCGCGCAGGAAGTCCTCGTAGCTGCGGCCCGAGGCCTTCTCGATGATCAGCCCCAGCAGGAAGTAGCCCGAGTTGCTGTAGAGGAACTTCGCGCCCGGCTGGAAATCGAACGGCTCCTTCGCAAAGAGGGCGACCAGCTCGGAAGGGGTGTAGTCCTTGCCGATGCCCGCCATGAAGCCCGGAAGCGCGGTGTAGCTGTGGATGCCGCTGGTGTGCCCCAGCAGGTGGGCGATCGTGACGCGCCGATCTCCGGCCGGATAATCCGGAAGGTATTTCGTGATCTCGTCTTCGAGCTTCAGCTTGCCCTCTGCGGCCAGCATGAGAACAGCCATGGCGGTGAACTGCTTGGTGACCGAGCCGAGCCGGAAGATCATCGCCGGATCGATCGGCACTCCCAGCTCGAGGTGCGCCATGCCGTAGCCGGCGCGCATCAGCGTCGTCCCGTCCTTGCGGACCAGCACTGCCGCTCCCGGCTCGTCGGGCCGGTATACTCCCGCCAGGAACTCCTTCATGGCGGGGAGGGGATCTTGCTGTCCCGCCGCAAGGCTGGCTGCGCAGACCAGCACCAGCAGGGAGCTCGTCCAGATGCGGACTCTCGGACTCATCGTGCTGCTCCTCGCGTGCGGGCTGGTGTTGTGCTGGATGGTCATCCGGAGACGCTACATTCTGCCCACCCCGGCAGATGAAATCCACCACGCCCCCGCATCCGACGGCTGGCTGCTGGCGCTCTACCGGTACCGTCCGAAAGTGGCGCATCCCGGCCGGGAGCCGGTGCTGCTCTGCCATGGGATGCTGTCGAACCGCTTCAATGTCGACCTGGACGAGGAGGTCAGCCTGGCCCGGCACCTGCGCGATGCGGGATTCGACGCCTGGGTCATGGAGCTGCGCGGCCACGGCGGCAGCGTCCGCCGGGAAGGGCAGCGATCGGGGGGATACGACTGGACCCTGGACGACTACATCCTGAATGATCTTCCGGCCGCGGTGGCCCACGTGCTGCGCACGACCGGGGCCCGCCAGGCGCACTATTTCGGCCACAGCATGGGAGGGATGATCCTCTACGGCCACTGCGCCGCCCAGGCCGACACCGGGTGGTGCCGCTCGGCTGTGCTCACCGACGCTCCGGCGACCTTCGGGCCCCTGCGCCGGCGCGCCCGGATCGGCAGGCTCTACGCGAAGATCTTTCCTGTGGTGCCGCCGCTGCTGGTCCTGCCGTTTCTGACACCGGTGGCCTGGCTGCTGCCGGAGCTGATGGGGCGCGTCTATGGCCTGAATGGACGCCGCCTGAACATGCTCGTGCTGTCCAACGCCATCATCCCCTGGGGATCCTCGCGCGTGCTGGAGCAGATCTGCCGCATGCTGGAATCGGGGCACATGAGATCGTGCGACGGCAGGATCAATTACGAAACCGGCCCCTCCCGGATGCGCTTTCCTCTCATGGTGGTGGCGGTGGCGGGCCGGCGGGTTCTCGAGGACTCCGTGCGCTTCGGTTACGAGCGGGCCGGCGGATCGCAGCGGGAGTACCTGCGCATGACGCAGTTCACCCATTCCAACCTGCTGGTGGGCGAGCGGGCGCCGCTGGACCTCTTCCCGCAGATCGCCGGGTGGTTCGAGCGGCACTCCTCGGGGTCCGGCGCGGCAGCGCGCGGACTTACTGCGTTGTACCAGCCGGGACGGCAGCCCCTCTGACAGTGGATGACACGCTGCGCAAAGCGGCGGGCAGAGGCGAGTCGGGACCGGCCAGGATTCTTTTTCGGCTGAGCCGGCGCGTCAGGCCTTCCTGCGAGGTGCGCAGGCCGAGCAGCACCCGCGCGCAGGCCAGCACACCCAGCGAGAGATTGACGACCCCGTCGGGGACTTTGGTGCCGGTGCGGTAGTAGGGGACCTCGACCAGGTAGGAGTTGTCGATGCGGTAGCCCAGCCGCGCCGCGATCACCCCCAGCTCCTGCTCGCAGGAGTACTTGTGCCCCGTGTAGTAGGACAGCAGCTCGGCGACGCGCTCCATCCGGATGACGCGCAGGCCGCACTCGACATCCTGGTAGCGGTAGCCGCCCAGAATCGAGGCCCCCAGCGACAGGCCCCAGTTGCCCAGCTTCTTGAAGCCGGGGTAGTGGGAGAAGTCGCGGCGCGTGAGCAGCATGTCGAGCCGGTCCCGGTGCGCCATCTCGGCCAGATGGTCGATCGAATCCACCGTGTGCTGGCCGTCCGCGTCGAAGGTGAAGAGCAGGTCGTCCGCATCGATGATGCGCTCTTGCAGGAGCAGCGCCGCCAGCGAGAAGCCATCCCTGAGGGCGGAGGCCTTGCCCGCGTTGGCGGCGTTGTCGATCGCGTAGCTGCGCGGCTGGGCTGCCACCCACTGCGCCATGATCGCGGGGGTGGCGTCGCGGCTGCCGTCGTTGACGGCGATCACCAGGTCCATGCGGGAGCCGAAGGTCTCCAGCACGCCGCGCAGATGCTTCGCTTCGTTGTAGGCGGGAACGATGGCGATCTTGCGGGGCATCAGCCTGGTCTCCCGCCCGGGCTCTCTAGATCCAGCGCAGGATGTTGGCGACCGAGCTGGGGTGCAGGTCGGAAAGGTAGTTCATCTCGACGGCCGAGTTGCAGCAGCACTCCTTGCACCGCGCGTTGGTCATGTCGGGCAGCGACATGAACGCTTTCTCCACGCCGTCGCGCACGCAGTTGCCGCCGCGGGCGCGCGGCTGTCCGCGCAGATCGAAGCACGAGAACATGTCGCCGTTGGTGTCGATATAGGCGAACAGCTTTCCCGAATAGCACCGCGGGAACTTCTCGTACGTGGTGTTGAGCCGGTAGGTGTCGCGCACGAACTCCAGCGTGGCCGAGGAGGCGCCGATGTGGCGGTTGCGCTTCTTTTCCTCGAGCAGCCAGTTCACCGTCTTGCGGTGCTCGTCCTTGTCGGGATAGAGCGGGTCGAGTCTGTCGCCGGCGAGGTAATGGTCGGAGAGATTGCCGAAGTCGCAGTAGAAGTCCATCTCCTCCGCCTTGCGCACCACCCATTCCACGAACTGCAGATCCCCCTTGGTCAGGGGGGTGAAAGTCCAGACCTTGATGCCCAGATCGCGGAAGATCTTGATCGCCTCCAGCGCCTTCTCGAAGGCATCCCTCATGTTGCGCTGGATATCGTGGATCTCCTTGGGGCCGTCCAGGCTGATGAACACCAGATCGAGCTGCCGGAGCTCCTCGATCTTCTTGCGGGCCAGCAGTCCGTTGGAGTTCATGCTGGTGTAGATGCCCTTGTCCTTGCATGTGTCGATGATCTGGCCGATGTCGCTGCGCAGCGATGCCTCGCCGCCCGTCAGGACGATCCGCTCGGCACCCAGATCTCCCAGCTCATTGATGATCTTGGTGAGCTGATCGGTGGTCAGGTCGCGCATGTTGCGCAGCGGGATGTCGCAGTACTCGCAGCGCTGGTTGCAGCGATCGGTGACCGACAGTGAGATGGCCAGGGGGCGGCGGGTTCCCAGGAAATGGGTCTGGACGATCTTGGCGCCCGTGGACAGCTCGGACAGCACCTTCATCGGGGCTCCTCAGGGTATTGGAACAAACACTCCGGCGGGCAGCGCCGGAGCCTCACGGCTGCACCCGCGCACGGCAGGGGGTGTGCACAGGGATATCAGTAGGTGCTGTTATACCGGCCAAACAGTTGTGTGTCAAGGAGTTTCGCGTGCGGTGGCCAGCCAATGTGACGTTAGACGGCCCCCTTGGTCCCGGCGGGATGGGCGGCATGGCGCACCGGCGGACGCCAGAGGAACCGTACCTTGAGGATGGTCATGAAGATACGCGTGCCGTGGCGCAGCTTCCGGAACTTCCGGATCCCCCCGAGGCGGCGCTGCCTGGTGACCGGCACCTCCTGGATCGCCAGCCCCGCCCGCCAGGCCTTGAGAATCATCTCGGATTCCACCTCGAACTCGGTGCAATCCCACGAGATGTTCCGGATGGCCGACGCCCTGAAAACTCGGTAGGAGGCGTTGATGTCGTTCAACCGCGCGCCGTGCAGGATGTTGGCCAGGCCAGTCAGGCACCTGTTGCCCCAGTAGTCCACGCCGGTGATGCCGTGCTCTGCGAATCGTCCTGCAAAGCGCGACCCGCTGATCAGGTCTGCCCCCGTGGAGCGCATCGCCGCCAGCAGCTGCGGCAGCTCGGCCGGCACATCCTGCCCGTCGGAGTCCATCAGCACGATCACGTCGCCGCGCGCCGCGGCCAGCCCGGCGCGCACCGCCCGCCCTTTCTGGATCCGCGGACGCTTCAGCACGGTGGCGCCGGCCAGCGCCGCCTCCCTGGCCGTGTTGTCGGTCGAGCCATCGTCCACCACCAGGATCTCGGCATCGGCCCTTCCGGCCAGCGCGCCGCGCACGCCGCGTACGACGTCGCCCACCGTCTGTTCTTCGTTGTGAGCGGGGATGATGACGGAGATCATGCGGCAGCCAGCTTGCGGTGATCCCGGATCGAGCCGAACTGGAAGTCGGCGAGCAGGCGGGAGTACTTGGCCTTCGCCGAGCCCAGCCCGTAGTAGTGATACCAGGTCTGGCGGAACGGCAGGTCGGCAAGCCGCGGCTGATCGGGATCCAGCTCCCAGGGGTGCAAGTAGACCACACCGGGGCGGCCGCGCGCATTCAACGACTTCAGGGCCCGGCGGGAGACTTCGTAGGGGAGCAGCCGGAAGAAGATCCCCCCGGCGTAGGGGAGCGTCATCCCCCACAGCCGCAGTGCCGCGGGCGGATACTCCATCAGCGCCGGCCCGTGAGCGTCCGGCGGCGCCACCTGGTGGATGTCCAGCCGGGCGTTGCTGATGCCGAACATTCCGGTGCGCATGGGAAAGATGCTGGCGTCGCAGGTCAGGCCGCACCGCCGGATGACGTCGAGGGCCCAGAGGCTGGACTCCACGATCGACCAGGAGGGGGCCCGGAACGACTGGATCGGCTCGCCTGTGATGCTCCGGAGGATCGCGGCGCAGCGGCGCAGCTGTGATTCGAACTGCACCGGGGATAGCTTGTAGACCAGATCGTGGTTGTAGCTGTGGCTGGCCACCTCGTGGCCCGCGGCATGGATGCGCCGGACGAGATCAGGATGCGCCTCGGCGACGCACCCCAGGATGAAAAAAGTGGCCCGCGCGCCGCGCCGCCCCAGCAGCTCGATCAGCTCGTCGGTCTGACGCTCCACCAGGCTGGGCAGAGTGGCCTGGCGCTGGAGCGGAAGGTCGAAGTCGTTGCCGTGGTACCACTCTTCGACATCGATGGTCAGGATGTTACGCATCGGAGACTCCGCAGGGAGGCCAAGTATAGGGTGCCGCGCCGGTCCCGGCATCGGCGTTAACACCCGGATCGCGGCGGGTGGTCATGACCTTGAATGTGGGGTAGATTGCCCGCCATGATCCCCACGGCGGCATCCAGGGAAGTGGCGCGCCCACTGGGTCCGGCGCTCAGGGATGGATTGCTGATGGCGGCAGCCTCCGGCCTCTTCCTGTCGCTGGCCGAAATCGTGGCGGTGCTGTCCCAGCCGGGAGCCGCCTACCCGACCGGCACCGGCGTGTCGATGCTGGCCACGTGGCTGGCCGTTCCCTACATGGCCTTGCTGTTCTTTGTGGCGATGCCGGGAGCCCTGGCCGCCAGGGCCTTGAGCGTCCAGTCAGGGGCATTCACGGCAGTCTTCGCCGGGACGGCCTCCGGGCTGTCGGTGCTCATCTGGCTGCGCACCATCAGCCGGCTGGGGGCCGACGCGAACACCCAGCCGGTGATGGCGCTGCTGGTGGCGATGATCTCGGTCGCCGCGGGCGCGGGGGCGGCGCTCTTTGTGGCTCGCCGCGCTTCCTCCGAGCTGCGGGCCAGCATCTACGGATGGAGCGTGGGGCTGCTCTCCGGCCTGGCGGTCCTTGTCGTGACCAGCAGGAGCCGCCGCGGCTTGTTCGGGGGCAGCGACAAACCGATCGCGTTCTGGATCAGGCTGACCGCGGCGCTGGCGTGCGGCCTGCTGGCGGCATTCGCCGCCAGATGGGTGGGGCGCGCGCTGGCGAGATCGTCTTCCGCGCGGTGGATGGCAAGAGCCGCCGCCGCCGCGTGCGTCGCATGGGTTGCCTGGAGCGCGTGGGGGTTCAACTCGACTGTACTGAGCCGGCAGCCGGTGGTGAACGGGACGAAACACCGCGAGCCTTCGATGACGGCGCAGGAACAGCCCAGGAGCAGGCCCAACGTGCTGCTCATTTCGATAGACACCCTGCGAGCCGATCATCTCTCCTGCTACGGCCACCCCGGCGCCACGTCGCCGCACATCGACGCCCTGGCGCGCGACGGGATCCTGTTCAGGCAGACGGCCTCCACGGCGAGCTTCACTCTGCCCGCGCACGCTTCCATGATGTCGGGACTGTTCCCCTCCACGCATGGAGCGACGTACCAGAACAGGGATCCCGCCAGCTTCACGGTGCGCGGCATGTCGCCCGGGTTTCCCACGCTGGCCGAGCTGCTGAGCGAGGCGGGCTACGATAGTGCAGGGTTCGCCAGCGGGCCCCTGATGTCGCACCAGTTCGGGTTCGGACGCGGCTTCGATCTCTACGACGATCGGTTCGACAGGCTGCAGAGCGCGAGAGCACGGCTGCTTGCGCGCACCGTGCTGTTCCGCTGGATGTCGGCCGCCGGTCTCTTCACGCCGAGGGACATGGACGCTCAGCGCATCGCGAAAGAAGTCACGTCGCGCGCGTCCGCGTGGCTCTCGGGGCGCCGGATCTCGGGGAGGCCATTCTTCCTGTTCACCCATTACTGGGACCCTCATGGCCCGTACGAGCCACCCGATCCGTATGACCGTGACGCCACGGGGCGGAAGTTGCACGTGGACTACGACCTGGACCAGCTGCTGATCGGCAACTACACGCTCACCCCCTCCGCCCTGCGCGACACTCTGGCGCTGTACGACGGGGAGATCCAGTACATGGATCAGAACGTGGGGGAGCTGCTCGACTTCATCAGGAAAGCCGGCTGGATGGACGACACAATCGTGATCCTGACATCCGATCACGGCGAGAGCTTCGGCGAGCACAATCACTGGGAGCACTCGCGCGTGCTGTACGAGGACGTTCTGCACGTGCCATTCATCATGAGGCTGCCCCGCGGGCAGATGGCCGGGCGCCATGAGAAGGACATCGTGGCCCAGCCCACTGATATCCTCCCCACGGTGCTGGCCGTGACCGGCATCGAGACGCCCCGGGAGGTCGAGGGCCGCAATCTGCTGGCCCTGCTCGAAGGCAGGGAGCCGGCATCGGCCCTGCGCTCCGGCGGCCTGGCATTCGCCGAGCTGGATCGCAACGTGGACTGGCCCCGGCGATGGGGGGCGCGCTTCGATCGGAGCCTGACTGCCGTCCGCGCAGGCAACTGGAAGTACATCCGCTCCTCTGAGGGTGACGAGGAGCTCTACGATCTGGCCGCAGATCCGGGTGAGCTGCAGAACCTGGCCGCGAAGGAGTCCGATACGGTCACCACGATGCGCCGGCTGATGGAGAGCTGGCGCGCCTCGCTGTCGGCCCGCCAGGAGGAAGGCGCCACGGACATCGACGAGGGGCTCAAGGAAAACCTGCGCAGCCTGGGTTATATACAGTAGCCAGCGAGCCCGGCTAGCCCGGATTATTCATGAAGGTCCGTCGCGAGACCGCGCAGATGCCGTCAGGCCGGGCAATCGCAGCGGCGAGGCCGCAAGGCGTATCTTGACGATACGTTGAGTGGCCGAGCCGCGAG
>Ga0187894_10001763_pt1 | contig 27159 bp, 25 predicted proteins | sample GBC1701081metaG_FD_136650 | JGI IMG/M metagenome (GOLD analysis project Ga0187894, IMG submission 136650) | White microbial mat communities from a lava cave in the Kipuka Kanohina Cave System on the Island of Hawaii, USA - GBC170108-1 metaG ... | reverse complement strand
TCAAGTTTCTGACCGTGGCGAAGGGGTTTGATGTGAACACACGCACCGCAGTCACGGTCTTTACCATTGACAACAAAGACCGAGCACTCTGGCCCGGATCCTATGCCAACGTTCATCTGACCGCTCCTGTGGACAGGGGGGTGATGACAATTCCAACGAGCGCGTTGGTCTTTCAGGAGCATGGTACGCAGGTGGCTGTCGTGGGAGAGGATGATCGGCTTCACTTCAAGCCAATCCTCGTTGACAAAATATACGACAATTACATCGAAGTAACTGAGGGCCTCTCCGAGGCGGACCGTATTGTGAATAATCCGAGTGCCGCGTTGCTCGAAGGAGACAAGGTGCGAATTGTCACGGCATCAACGGGGTACGACATCGTTAATCCAACAGCGGTTAGTCCAGCAGCAAAACATGTCGGAGGCGATTGAATGAAAGACGTGCGAATCGGAACCTGTATGGGCATATCTCTACCTTGCTCCCTTAGTGATATGGACGCTGTTTTGCAAACGGTCCAGCAATGGTGACAGACAGCTGGCGTGCCTGGTTAAGGCGAAGTGGCTTCTTGCTGGTGATCTTTAATCTGTCTGCTTGTGGTTGGTTCCCGGCTGTTGATCTGGCGCCTAAGTATGAGCCGCCACAATACGTCGTGCCTGACTCATGGCATGGCTCAAGTCCCTTCGTGAAGGGGAAGCCGGCTGATGATCAGCTCCGACCGGATTGGTGGAAGCTCTACAACGATCCCGTTTTGGACAGACTGATAGAGGAAGCTATTGCTGCCAATCCGGATCTTCAAGCCGCAGCCGAACGTTTCGTGCAGGCCCGCGATGAGATGATGAAAGCCCGGTCGCAGTACCTTCCTCGGATCGGCACAGGTTTCGATACCTCAGGCAATAGACAGTCGGATAACAGACTCTTTCGTCCTGAAGGGGAAGGTGTTCACACCCAAGAAGGCACTGCAGCACTTGGAGGCCTTGCCGCTTGGGAGCCAGATTTCTGGTCGCGCCTCCGGAATGCCACAAGGGCGGAGACCTATCGCGCCGAGGAACGAGCCGCCGATTGGGCGCTCGCGCGTCTGAGTCTGCAGGCGGAAATTGCCTCGAATTACTTCACGGTCCGCAGCCTCGACGCCCAGGATGCGATCTATACCCAATCGATTGCTCTCTACAACGATACGCTCAAGCTGACCAAGACCCAGTATGCCGGGAAGATCGCGTCGGCGCTCGACGTCGCCCGCATCGAATCGTTGTTATTCAGCACTGAGACAAAATTGGCGCAGGTTCAAGGTCAACGCCAAGTGGGCGAACAGGCCATCGCCATCTTGCTCAATAAGGCGCCTGGTAGCTTCACGCTTGAGCCGGTGGACGAGCTTCGACTCACGCCGTTCACGATTCCTGCCACTCTTCCTGCCACCTTGCTTGAGCGCCGGCCCGACATCGCCGCAAGCGAGCGACGAATGGCGCAGGCGAATCGCGTCATCGGTATCGCCCGTGCCGCGTTTTTCCCCAATGTGTCGTTCCGGGCCGGCGGAGGATTGGAAGCCGGCTTTAATCTGTACACGCTCGCCAACAGCTTCTGGTCCTATGGCGCTCTTGTTGATCTACCGATCTTTCAGGGAGGCTACCGACGTGCGCAATTACAACAGGCGTGGTCGGCCTATCGCGAGGTGGAGAATCTGTACCGTTCGACTGTGCTCAACGCTTTCCGTGAAGTCGAGAACAATTTGAGTCTGACGAACCGGCTGACAGTCGCTGTAGAACGGCAAACCGCTTCAGTGGGGGCAAATCTAAAGACACAGCAGCTCACTCTTGAGCTGTACCGGGGCGGCCTGGCTAACAGCCTTGAAGTGATTTATGCCCAGCTCGGCACGCTCTTGGCGCGCATCGACTTGGTGCTCATCAAGGTAGACCTGCTGAGGTCCTCCGTCAGCCTCGTTCGAGCCTTTGGTGGGGGATTTGATCGTAATCAACTCCCTTCCGATGACCAGATTCAGCCGTTCAATACGTTTCAATTTACTGACCTCGACAAACCAAAGCCGGTGGGGGGGATCGACGTCAATGCAGCAGGTGGATCAAATCCCTACAATGATCTGACGAAACCCCCTGCTCCCTGATGAATCACTCGCACACCTCGAATGCGTGTTTATTGGCATCATGACGGATTGCCTAGCCGCCATGTCATCTCCGGTGACCGGATTTGGGGCTATGACGATCCTCGTGCATACGTTGACCAGACTTCCACCCGCCATAAGCAGGAAGAGGTAATCATGAAATCGACGACCAGTCTAACAGTGATCCTCGCGATCGTTCTCTATTTGTTCCCGATGACGGGCCATGCAGCCGACGTGCCTGGTGTCCCTCCAGAAAAAGTCGCAGACTATATACATGCTGTTATTGAAGGTCACCGTGCCTTCTACACTGCTCATGTCGTCGAACGCTTAGAGGAGCAGGCAGGAATCAAAGTGGATGGAGAATGGCGCACGCATAAGAACACGTTACCGTTACCACAACAGTTCGTGACCGAATCAAGCAACATGTTCTCAAAATTGACGGGGCTTCGGTACCGGTTGATAAGTCTGTGGCCGATTAATCCGAAAAATCGCCCACGTGATCAAACCGATAAAAAAGGCCTAGAAGTTCTGATTAAGCAACCGGAACATCCTGTCACTCGTACAATCCAGATCGATGATCAAACCTATTTTCATGCGATTTATGCTGATCTGGCTGTAAGTCAGGCTTGCGTTGTCTGCCATAATGCTCATCCCAATAGTTCCAAGAAGGATTTTCAGATAGGTGAAGTTATGGGTGGCTTGGTCATCGAATTCCCGCTGGGAAATCAGTGATTCCCACTCATAAACAGGCACAAAACCCCTAATTGTGAAGCCGGATGCCTTGTGCGGCAAAGACAGACCAATGGTCCCTTCCAAGTTCGCCCAGTGACCGACACACTGTCTCGCGGCTAGTTATTGTCGAAGGCGAGTCATCGACAGCCTCAACCCTGGAGGCGTCCGGTATCCCTAATCTTCATCATCGATACGACATGGCTGAGGAAGGACAATGGTAGACCCATGAAAACTCTCATCATTGTAGCTCGGGACTCTATGTTAAGTGACCTAGAGGGGTTCCTGCAGAGTCATGGTGTGACGGCATATACGATACTGAGCAACGTAACGGGTAAAGGTCTCACTGGTAGAATGTATGGGACCTTCCTCAATCCTGACATGAATGCCATCATTTTTGCAGTTCTTCCCTCCGACCAGGCAGATAGGGCGGTCAGTGCGCTTAAAACCCTTCACGCAACACGAACTGAGCCTTCACATGGTGACAAACCTATCCCTCTCAAGGTGTTTTCATTTCCTTGTGAAGAGCACATATAGCGCTATGGACTAGACCGTGCCCTGTGTCTTCACACCACCTTGCAGCCTGCAATTCCTCCTGTCAACACGAGTTATTCGAGCTGCCCATAGGCAAAGAACACCGGGAGCGCGGGTCGCTCTGCCAGCCGCTCGTGTTCTGCCATCTCTTTTTCCCGATCGTAGATCAAGGTGTTGCCCAGCGGTGCGGGCACATGCCGGAGTGTCTTCGTGAAGCCCTCTCGGGCACCCCGTGCATCCGTCCCGTCTATCCTGGCCAGGATGACCAGGCTGTCGTCCGTTCCACCAGGATGACAACGGCCGAGCCATTGCGGGCCACCTTGATCAGGTTGCCTTCCCAGTGGCCGGGAACCGTGCAGGTGGCGACGTTGGCAGGACGCTCGGCAATCGGCGTCATATTGGGAATTTGGCCCCGTCGATCCGTCCCCTGCGACGGAGGGCCGCCAGCAGTTCACTGCGCAATGCTCCACGGGGCAACACATACAGAGCCGCATAGATGGTTTCGGTCGAAAATCGTTTCCCCATGTCGCCAGGATACGTGTGTCGCAGACGTCCGGCATCTGATCGGGCGAGCACCCCTGAATCAGGGAGATTCGGACATACTGCCACAGCCAGGGGTCCAGGAGTTTCCGGGGGCACCGAGGCTGATGGGCTCTGGCAGCCGCCTGGGTCTGCGCCGTGCAGGCTCGATACGGTCGGCCCCTCGTCACGTTGCGGGACCTCGCGGCTCATGGGCTTGGGGCGCCTCCCAAGAGACGGGCGAGGGCACGGAGGGAGTGGCCGTTGGCCAGCCCGAAGCTCAGGGTCTCACAGTCTTCCGCACTCAAGTGTGAGTAACATTTCTTTCGCATGGCAATACCTTAACCCAGTAGGGCCGGTAGTGTTGCACTTGGAGTTAGAACTCAAGGTGTCTGTCAAATCCGGACCACCTCACAGGCTCACTTTGGACTAACAAGGGCGATTGTGTTGATCTTGACACCCATCATCGCCTTGGGCTATGCTTGCCCCCGATCACCAAGAGGGCACCATGGACTGGCAGGGCGGAATTTCGGTTTTTGGGCTTGGATTCGCCCTCGTCATGTGGGTGGTCACAATGATATGGCCCACCCTCCCGCGAAGGCTTATCCTTTGTCTCCTATTTTTAGGCCTTGCTTTGATGCTGGTCTGGCCTGTATCCCTCATATTTGATTTGTTTCATCTGCCCAAGCCAGCTAATGAACCAGCGACCTATATAGAAGTAACGGATATAATCTATCGTCTTGATCTGTTTGAGATTGAGCCAGCAAATACCATCAAGGTAGATGTAAACTTCAAGAATAAGGGCCCTCTTCATGCCAAGGACGTAACATTCGGATTTGTCTTGGCAATTCGCCTTCCCTCTATTACCAAAACACAAGAATATGAAATGTTTTATGAGCTATTGAAGAATCGTAAGGGTAGTCCAAAAGCGGATATGGGCGTCGGAGTTTCAGGATGGAAGACGATAGTTACGTCGATGCTTAACAAGAAAGAAACCGATGATTTCCAGAATAAAACTACTCGGCTCTATTCGCTTGGGTTCATACATTATCGAGACAAGAATGGTCAGCAAACACATGAGTTTTGTCGTTGGCTAGATCCTCCTAATGTATGGCATTTATGCGACGGAGGGCATAACCAAATGGTGTCTGGTGATACACCATACTAAAAAGGCTTTATGATTGTTGATTCTTCGGTTTTGACGCTGCCCGCTTCTTTTGCGGTTTCGGCTTCGCTTTTATGAGCATATCGATGGCCTGCTCAAAACTCAGCGGATGGAGTGAAACCGGTTTCGCCTTCGGCATGAGACCTCCATTGGGAGACGGAGTTGAACGTTCTTCGCTTGGTATTTCATCTGAGCACGCTTCAGCGACGGCATGCTCAGCATTGCGCTATGACATCCCCGAAGATATCCGCATTCTCGCGGTTATTGTGGCGATACGAAAACTCCGCCAAATACAGCGGCAAGTAATCTTTGCTGACCTTGTGAAAGGTGCCCATGACCCCACGCTTCAACAGGCTCCAGAAGCTGTCAAGGTTCGCCGTATGGACGTTCCCACGAACATACTCTCCCCTCACATGATTCACTGCTTGATGCGGGAATTGTCTCTTCAACCGACTATAACCGGAGGCCTCATCGGTAGCTACCAACGAAACTCGCTCACTAACAGTATTCCGGACAAAGTTGCTCAGTGTCGCACGGTCGGCGTTTTCAATAACTTGACAGACCACATTGCCCTTGCGAGCTATTGCACCAATAACCCCAACTTTGCCTGTGACGCCAGTACCACGATGGCGTTGAGAAGCATGTCTATTTTTTGCTTTCCCGCCAATATAGGTTTCGTCCACTTCCACTTCGCCCATCAATTTCCCGAAACCTCCGTCCTTCATTGCAGAGCGAATGCGATGGCACATATACCAGGCCGTGCGGTAGTCCCCGCTCCCGATCTGGCGGTGGATCTGCAAGGCGCTGATGCCTTTCTTGGATTGCGTCATCAAGTAGATGACCTGAAACCAAGTGCGAAGCGGGTAGTTCGTGTTTTCAAACACCGTCTTGCTGATGACCGAGAAGCGGTAACCATTCCGTCCGCCGCAATCCTTCGCTTTGCAGACCCAATGAAACTTGCGAGCTTTCAACTCATAGACTTTTTTATTCTGACAGCGAGGACACTGCACGCCATTCGGCCATCGCTTCTCGGTGAGAAATTGTTTGCACGCCTCTTCCGTATTGAAGCGGGTTGTCAGCTCGGTGAGCGTCATGGTGGGCTTGGTCATGGTGTCCTCCGTGGTTGGAGGCATTATACGCAGATTCCAGGAGTGGTGTCAAGTACAACATAATCTCCCTAACAAGGGGCTTGACTCTTAACCGGACACTACGATACATATTGGAAAATTTTGCTCTGCTATTCCTTTCCTCACACACAGACGAAGTGCCAGTGAGACCCCTCATATAGAAAAGATCAGTTGTACATTTGGCTGGAGAGGTTCGCTCAACCATTTCAGAGAGGAGTTCAACCATGATGAAAAGACAATCACCTCAACTGATGGCCATCGCAGGGGCCATGGTCCTTTCGATGGCCGGATTGATGGGATTGCCCTCCGAGACATCTGCGAAGACCCATGACGTCAAGATGACTGCCCTCGAAGTGGAAATCGTGACGGAAGGAACGGGAAAGAAATATAAGGCCTGGACGTTCAACGGCCAGATGCCGGGGCCGGCCGTGCGGGTCACGGAAGGTGACACTGTCAACTTCACGCTGGAGAATCCCAAGACCAATGTTTTTCAACACTCCATGGACTTCCATGCGGCTGAAATCGATTTCCTGAAGAACTACCGAGCCATCAAACCGGGAGAAACCATTTCCTTCACCTTTGTGGCGAAGAAGCCCGGCGTGTTTTTCTATCATTGCGGAGCAGCGCCCATGGTCCAGCACATCGCGCGCGGCATGTTCGGCGCGATTATCGTCGATCCCAAGAATCCGAAGGTCTGGCCGAAAGCAGACCGGGAATTTTTGTTGGTCCAATCAGAGCTCTGGAATAACCCCGACGATGTCGAGGCCATGTTCGCCCGGAAGTTCGACAATGTGATCTTCAACGGAGGGATCTGGAAGTATCATCCCTTCTTTATCGGCGGGGAAGCGCTGGAGGCGAAACCGAATGAGCGGGTCCGGATCTATTTTGCGAACGCAGGCCCCAACGAGTTTTCCTCGCTCCACCCGATCGGCGAGATTTGGGACAACGTCTACGAGAGCGGGAACCCTGCCAACAAACTCACAGGGGTGCAAACCTATGTTGTGGGACCCGGAAGCGCCGCCACATTCGACTTGGTCTCCGAATCACCCGGGGCCTATCCGATTGTGACGCATTCGCTCACTGGAGCCCTTCGTGGGGCCATTGCTGTGCTGACGATTACACCGGTAGCCAAGAATGCTCCGCTGATGCCACTGACGCCCTGGAACCCCTAAACGACCAGAAGTATGATAGAGGTGTGCACTCGAAGAAAACCATCATTTACTTCTCAAAAAAGGAGCGCCTTTCATGAAACAACTTTCTCGCGCCATTAAGACTATGCTGACCGTCGCCTTGCTGTTGATCTCAGCGCCGGTGTGGGCAGCCGATGCTCCGTTGCCCTCACTCTATGAACGGCTCGGCGGAACAGGCCCTATCACAGCCGTCGTCGGCAAGTTCGTCAGCATCGTGGGCGAAGACAAGCGCATCAACGGATATTTTGCCAACGCCGATCTGCCGCGCCTGAAGAGACAGCTGGTCGACCAGGTCTGCCAAGCCAGCGGCGGCCCCTGCACCTATGAGGGGAAAGACATGAAAACAACGCATGCCGGAATGAAAATCACGACGGCTGCCTTCAATGCCCTGGTTGAAGACCTCGTCAAGGCATTGGATACGTTCAACGTGCCAGCCAGGGAAAAGAACGAACTCCTTTCCGTGCTGGGTCCTATGAAGTCCGACATCGTCGAAGTGCCGTAAAGGGCGATGGGCAGGCGGTGAGATCCTCGCCGCCTGCCCATGAACACGTTCAAGAGAGAAGCACTGCAACCCAGCCGAACCGGAGCTTCGCAGGGTCCGACAACTCGATGAACCTACCCAAGGGCTTCAGATCGCCTCCCTGCAGATAGGTATTCCGATGACGCGAACAGCTCATCGCAGATACGCAAACCGGACGCTGCCGCCCTTCGCGAAGAGCGTACCCGCAACCTGCCCACAGCCTCATGTAGACGGCAAGGCCACGCTCAGGCGCAACTGCCTGATGCTTGCGATGGCGCTCACCGTGGGTCTTGGGGTATTTCAGCCGGACGGAGCCAGCCAGGCTGCCATGGAGAGAGTTCCCGTCACGCTGACAGGACCTGGTTGCGACAGCCATGAGAACGAGCTAAGCAGGACGTTGCTCACCTTGCAGGGTGTGAACGCCGCGCATTTTCATCGCATAGCCGATCACGTCTTGGTGGATATCACCGTTGGCATAATCGTGCCGGAAGAACTGGTTCACCATCTCAATACGGCGGCCACGTCATGGCAATGCCACGCTGAAATTATGCAGTCCTGCATCACGGCAGACCCGGCCCCCCATACTCGAATAAACACACCATGAGCGGGCGTTTGAAATCCCACCCGTTTCGCACGCTAGGCTGGATCATCGCCGGACTGATGTTTCTCCACGAACAGCCACTGCCGTAGCGGGCTTCGGTCAGTTCCTGAAGCAGACGTTGGCGGACCGATCCTGACAGCATGTTCAGGAAAGCAATACCAGTACACTCATGAGGAAGATCGATGTAGGAGGGCTTATTTCGTGATTCGTTTGGCTGCTTCGACAATCGATCTCGCTCCGATGCCGAAGTGATCGACGAGTTCGTCCGGTTTCCCACTGTGTGGAATCGTGCGAACTGCAAGCTTATGCACTTTGATCCCCTCTGGTCCAACCGCGCTGAGCACTGCGTCACCTAGACCACCGTGCGCATAATGGTCCTCAACCGTAAGGATACGCCCCTGCGTGGTCCTGGCACTGTCCAGCAAGGTAGTCCGGTCGATGGGGACAATGCTATAGAGATCGACAACCCGCACAGTGATGCCTGCTGCCTTCAACTGGTCGTAGGCTTTGAGGGCTTCAAACAGTGTGACGCCGGCTGCGACGATAGTCAAAACATCCGAGGCACTCTGGCGCAATATTTTACTCCCGCCGATCTGGAACATCTCATCTGGCCCATATAGGACCGTCGACTTCGGCCGACCGGCCCGAATGTAGACCATCCCTTTGTGCGTAGCAGCCGTTTCGACGAGCCGGTACGTGCAGGTCGCATCGGAGGGATACAACACGGTTACACCCGGTTGCGCAGCCATCATCGCAATATCCTCCAAGCCCATTTGCGAGGGGCCATCTTCTCCGATGCTCACACCGACATGCGTGCCGACCAGTTTGATATTTGAACCACTGATGGCGGCCATGCGGACGAAATCATATGCGCGGGTGAAAAATGCCGCAAATGTGGCAACGAACGGAATTTTTCCACAGGCCGCCAAGCCTGCGGCAGCCCCAAGCATGTTTTGCTCCGCAATAAAATTTTCAAAGAATCGATTGGGAAACTTCTTGCCGAACTTGTCGGTATAGGTCGAATTCTTTACATCGGCATCCAATCCCACGACCAACGGATTGACCGCGCCCAACGCTTCAAGCGCGTTGCCGAACGCCTCGCGAGTGGCGGCCGCGTCGCCGACTTTGTAAGGCGACGGCGGGAGAGGACTGATGGACGAAGCCCCCTGAATCGCCGTCGATGGCTTCTTCAATAAAATGGCCGCGCCGTCCGGCTTCAACTGCTTGGTCAACTCATCGATTGCCTTCTGGGTTTCCTCGCCTTTAGCGACTGGTTTGCCATGCCAGCTAGGATGGTTCTCCATGAAGGAGATGCCTTTCCCCTTAAACGTCTTGGCAAGCAGAACCGTTGGTTTGCCCTTGGTGCCGGCGGCAGTATCAAAGGCCGCGAGCAGAGCGGACAGGTCATGCCCGTCAACCACCAGGGCCTGCCAGCCAAAGCCGGCCCAACGGGAGCGATAACCCTCCATGTCGTGTTGCAGCATGGTCGGATCGCTTTGACCGAGTCGATTGATATCCACAATGGCACAAAGATTATCCAGCCCGTGATGGCGAGCGACCTCCGCAGCCTCCCACACAGATCCCTCGACAGATTCTCCATCACCCATCAAGACATAGGTTCTGTGATCAAGCTTGTCGACATACTTCGCATTGAGGGCGATTCCGATACCGACAGGCAGTCCTTGCCCCAACGAACCCGTTGCCATATCGACAAACGACAAGCGAGGGGTCGGATGGCCTTCAAGGTCGGATGTTAACGTTCGGAGCTTGAGAAGTTCGCTCTTGGGAAAGAGGCCGGCTTCAGCCCAAGCCGCATAGAGCAATGGGGCAGCGTGACCTTTTGACAGTACGAACCGATCGCTATTGTGTGCTTTCGGATTGATGGGATCGTATCGCATGACAGAAAAGAATAGAGCCGCGACAATGTCCGCAGCGGAACAACAGCTCGATGGATGCCCGCTGCCGGCTTCGCTCGTAGCACGAACGCTCTCGATTCGGAGCTGGGTGGCCTTGTTCTGCAGTGCAGTAAGCAATTCTGGCGAGGCGGTTGAGCTGGCCATCGTGACTCCTTTCGGGATTGAATACCAAGGATGCTACCTGACTCTTCTCGTCTTCCTCTATCGGCAGCAACACGGTGGGGCTTGAGGCTAACAAAATGAAATGAGGGAGTCAATAAACCCCTCCGAGCTGTCGGCCTGATGCCTGGCGTCACCATACAATGCGCGTTCATGATAACTGAAAGAGTCACAGGCGGTATGCATCATGTGGCGTGACACGCCTGAAGAAGCATGTTACAAATGGCTTCGCCCCCTCCCCTCGCACCGGTTGTTGTGTCTTGAACAAACTAAGAGCCGGAAGCGTCTCGATCTGACTGTTTGGAATTCTTGCCCCTGTCACCAGTGATGTGGATAGACGACCTTCTGCTACAAGGCAGTCCCTCTCACCGCTGTTATCGGATAGGACGGACCACAAAGGGAGAGGCCCAGGTTTTTGTGTCGAATGTATTCTGGATGAAAACAACAGACTCACAAACGGCAATTCAGCTGAATTTCTCTTCAAGAACAATAGGATAGCTTGACATGCTGATAATCTTCACGCAGACTCCCGTTCATGTTGGATCAGACAGAGCAGACCCTTCTTGCCACACTTGCTGAACGTGCCGGCATCGCGACGGACTATTACGATATTGCAGGCAATTGCCACCTCACCTCCGATGACACCAGGCGCGCCATTTTAACGGCCATGGGCTTTGCGGTTGACTCAGTTTCATCGGTGACAGAGGCGTTACAAGAATGGGATGAGGCGCCATGGCAACGCCCTTGTGATCCAGTAAAAATTCTCCTCGACGGTGAGACCGGAACTCCTTTGTCGTGTTGTTTCGCGCTCGATGAAGGGAAAGAAACATCCATCGTCATCGAGTGGCAAATCCTCGACGAAGCGAACACCGTGGTGCAAGAGGGCCAAGCAGGGCCCGGGCTCTCCGCTGTTGAGACTCGCGTTCTCAAGGGTCACCGGCATGTGCGCATCGAGATCCCTGCTCCGCAAGGTCTCTCACTCGGATACTACAACTTGACCATACGGGCCGAGGGTTTGGTTGGGGGAGTCGTGGGGACGATGCGTGTCATCGTGGCGCCGCGCCAGTGCTATATCCCACCGTCGATCGAGGCGCGCCAACGGCTGTGGGGCCTGACCTTGCAGCTCTATTCGTTGTCATCCGATCGCAATTGGGGATGCGGCGATTTCACCGATCTCAACAGGATTGTGGAGTGGGCCGGGAAAGAACTGGGCGCCGGAGTCATCGGACTCAATCCACTGCATGCCCTGCGGAATACCGCGCCCTACCACATCAGTCCTTATGCGCCGAACAGCCGTCTCTATCTCAATGATCTCTATATCGACCTTGAGCGGCTCCCGGAGTTTTACGGCTCGGAAAAGGCTCAGCAACAGTTCCGTGCTCCAGAATTTCAAGCCGAGCTCCAGGCACTGCGGCTAAGCCACCAGGTGGATTACGACGCCATTGCCACCGCCAAACGGGCCATGCTGTATTTGGCCTACCAGAAATTCCTCACGGACGCCTACAGCGGAGAAGAACCGAATCTCCGACCGAAGACGGCTCGAGCCTGGCTTCTAGAACGGTTTATCCAGTCTGAAGGCATTCCTCTCGATCTCTATGCAACCTTCCAGGCGTTGGAGGAAGAGCGCCGGCTGATTCAATCCAAGTCGACCACCTGGCACGAGTGGCCCCAACAGTTTCTGACACCTGGCCAGTCAGTTCATGAATACGCGAACCGGCACCGGAAGCGCGTTCGCTTCTTTCAATACATTCAGTGGGTGGCCAGCGACCAGTTGAATGAGATCCGGCGGACGACCGAGCGATTGACCATGCCGATCGGGCTGTACCATGACCTGGCGCTTGGCGCCGATCGGAACGGGGCAGAGGCCTGGATCTACCAATCGGTGTTGGCGCTGGAAGCCGACTGCGGCGCTCCACCTGACGCGTTTGCACCGGAGGGGCAAAATTGGGGCCTGCCTCCGATCAACCCTCACGCGTTACGTGCCAGCGGCTATGAGCTGATAATCCAGCTGTTGCGCAAGAATTTCCGATCCTGCGGAGCTATCCGATTAGATCATGTCATGGCATTCTGCCGTCTCTTTTGGATTCCACGTGGGAGGCCTGCATCCGAAGGCACCTATGTGCGCTACCCCTTTGAAGACCTATTGGCGATCGTGGCATTGGAGAGTGTTCGCTCCAAAACCCTCGTCATCGGAGAAGATCTCGGCACGGTCCCGGACTGGGTCAGAGAGCAATTGGCGAAGGCGCGAATGCTGTCCTATCGTGTGTTCTACTTCGAGCGCAACGCAGACGGCGTCATGAAACCGCCTGGCGACTATCCTGTGCAATCGCTGGCTGTGGCTACGACACATGACTTGCCGACCCTCGCCGGATTTTGGTCCGGCGAGGACTTGCGGGTACGGTCGGAATTGGGTGCCTTTCCAGATGACACGGCGCGCCGCCAGGCTTGGGAAGGACGTCAGCGTGACAAATCCAGCATCCTCAATGCACTTCAGCGAGAACAGCTCCTGCCATATGGCATGACTGAGGACCCAGCCACCGCACCCACCATGACGACTGAACTCTGTCAAGCGATTCATCTCTATCTGGCCCGCACACCATCCTGCATCGTACTGGCGAATCTCGAAGACGCCTTGGGCGAACTTTCACAAACCAATCTTCCTGGGACGGTCGACAGTCATCCGAACTGGGTTCGTAAATATCCTGTTTCTGTGGATGAGGCGTTGTACGATGCATGTCTGGGGCAGCTTGGGGCTGTCTTGCGTTCCACCCGTCCGCTAGGCTAAGACCCTTTATTCCGGATGCTGAAAAAGTCCGCCAGCGGGGGGAACGGATGGAGTCTGATGATCCTCGGTGCTCGCGCAACGCGCGGCCTCAGAAGGCCCTCGTTGGATGCGCGCAGTAAAGGGCACCCATTACACCCGTCGTTGATAAAAGCTCTTTCCTCTCAAATCGAAGGGGTTGCATGAGCCGCTTAGGGTGTGTGAGGGGCAATCCAACGGCCCGCTGATTAAGAGGCCTTTCAGGGTCATTTTCACAAGGGTTTGATCGGTCACTGGTTTCCCCGTTCTTTCGTGATTTCAGGTGCTTGAGTCCTCCATATAGATTCTATTGAGTCGATAGAGTCCGTGATTTTCGCAACCTCTATCACATTATCACGATGAGGATTGAAAGATTGCACGGAGTTTCCCTCAATCACCTAAAAGATCTGAAACCGCTCTTGTCCAAGATAAGTTCTTAAAATGCCTCCGGCTTGTGAGTAGGATGGGTTGTTGCCCCCACACCCGTCCATGGCGTTGCCACGCCGTGTCACCCACAAGCCGGAGGGGTTTTATGGTAGTCGTTGCCGGTCGCTTTGCGCAAATCCTCTCCCTGATCGATCACACAGACTTCGCGCGCACCATCCGGCAGCATGCCGCCGAGCGAGCCTCCTCCGACCCGTCACTCTCGGAATCGTCCTCTTTGGAGAGTCCGTGAGCGTTGATTGGTAAATCAGCGTTGCGTTCATCATCGCTGGTATCAGTGGTCTCAAGTTAGCCACGCGCACCAGCCTCTTGCAATCAAACACTTATTGACGCATAGTGCGAATCGGTGCTGGGCCGAGCAATTGGACTGTCTGCTGAGCGAAGCGTATGATGACTCATTATATGATTCAGTGAGCACGCTAGATTATGCTTATCGGGAGCACCGGGCCATGTTTTCGGTACTTTCCCCCCATGCGGCTTCCTCCCACTGCTCCAGCGATCGTAACGACCAGCTGACTCAGTCGCCTCGTGCTGGTCACGATGTATACTCCCCTTATCACATTCCCGACTCCAGGGTGACGGTCGAACTGATCCGCCTGCTCATAGCTACGATTGTGCAACCTCGTTTCTGCAATGCACTTCACCCCCGTGGAACCGCGGCGAATGACACCGACCGGTCGACGAAGAAACCAAGGAGATTTCTATGGCATCCTCTAACAAGTTGCTACGGGGAATTCTCATGCTTGTGTGCTGGTTGGGTATCGCCGGTATAGTCGAGCCAAGCAGCGCAGAGACGGAAAAGACAGCGTTTAATGTGCCCGTACAAAGGGTGGCGGACTATCTGTACGCCATGATTGAAACAGACCGTGAGGTGTACACCACGCACGTCGTTGACCGGCTGCAGGGCAAAGGGGTGATTGTTGCCTCGGAGAACTGGAAGGAGAAACATACCCTGCCACTCCCAGCTCAATTCCTGAAGGAGTCGGGCCACGTCATGACAAGAAAAGGACTCGGCATAGAGTATCGATTGATCAGCCTCTGGCCGATCAACAAACGGAATTACGGCTCAAACGATTTTGAGAAGAGAGGCCTGGGGTTTGTCCTCAATCATCCGACAAAACCCCATACCGCTTTTGTGACGGAAGGAGGAAAGAGTTATTTCCGGGCCGTTTATCCTGATCTTGCTGTGACTCAAGCTTGCATCGGCTGCCATAATTCCCATCCGGACAGCCCCAAACAGAACTTCAAGATCAATGATGTCATGGGGGGGATTGTGATCAGTATTCTACTGAAATAGATCACCCGCTATGGGGGTGACTTCAACCCCCTTCAGACGCAGAGCCAGGAACCAAGGACCCAAGCGCCAAGGGCGAGGGATTCTTCGCGCACCGGAACCCGGGGAAGTATAAGCTCCGGAACGACGGCGGATCCCAGTACCGATCCGCGGAGTGCAGCCTCAGCCATTCCCCTAAAGAAAGTTGGAGGGGAATTGAACGGGCCTCGCTGGACGGCCTTTTTGAGCATCCTTCGGCGGTATACTTCTCTTATTTTCCCTGAAGAGCAGGCCCTTGAATGCCTACGACACAAAATAATTTCCTCTCAGCCTGCTTGAGATCGGACCATGATTCATCAGAAGTCTAGGCATCCCCTATTCCCATGTTGAAGCAACACCGCATTGTGCTGGCGATCGCAGGGGCGGTATTCCTGGCGATCGTCGCGTTCGAAATGGCCGCCCCGGCAAACGTGGTTGCTGCATACGGCTTTGTCTTGCCGATTCTGCTGGTGGCAACTGTGCGCAGCCGGAGCCTGATGCTCATAACAGTATTGGCCTGTATCGTGGCAACCTATATGGGGTTGATGCAACCGACCAAGCCGGGACGGTTTCAATCAGCAGTGATCAATCGCAGTGTCGTCGCAGGAGTACTCCTGGTCGTGGCTTATATCGGCATGACGTGGGAAGAGCGCAAGACGAGAGAGGCTGCGGCGCGCACCGCGCTCGCTCGGGAAACGGAAAGTCTACTGAGAGCCAATACACAACTGGTCGATGCGAAAGACAAGCTGAATCGCTCTGAGCGCTTAGCCGCAGTGGGACAACTGGTGGCATCCGTCGCGCATGAGATTGGAACGCCGCTGCACTCGATTGCCTGGCACGTGCAAGCGCTGGCTGAAGAGCCGGGCGTCACGCCTGAGATGAAGAAGCGGGTGACCGTCATCGATGAACAACTCACACGAGTGGTCCGAATCATTCAAGATTTACTGTCTTCAACCAGACAGCGCCAGCCTGAACCGACGTGGTTGCCAGTGGAACAGGTGATCCGCCCGGCGGTCGTGCTCATGGAACCGGCTTTCCACGCAAAAGAAATCACCGTGACAGTTGAGATTCCAGAAGCCCTCCCGCTCGTGTGGGCCGATGCGGAAAAAATACATCAAGTGTTGGTGAACGTGTTCGCCAATGCATTAGCCGCCACCCCACCGCATGGAACGGTGCGTGTATTCGTAGGAGTCCGTGCGGCCTCGCCCGAAGAATCCGACCGCGGCCGCCGGATCAGCGATGCCATGTCGCCTCTAGTCATCACAGTCACGGTGCAGGATACCGGATGCGGCATGCCGGAGGCCGATGTGCAGAAAGCCTTTGAACCATTTTTTACGACCAAAGCGGTTGGCAAAGGTACTGGGTTAGGGCTATTCTTGAGCCGCGAAACGGTCCTGGCCCATGGAGGCGCGCTTGTGCTTGAGAGCGAAACCGGACGCGGCACAACCGTGACCGTGACCTTGCCTGGATTGAAGAACGAGCCGACGCATGTGACGGAGAAGACCTGATGCAACCAGAGAACATTCTCGTAGCCGACGACGACGCAGTCGCGCGAGATCTCTTAGCTGAGGCGTTAAAAAAGGAAGGCTATGCCGTCGAAGCCTTCGCCAGTGGAGAAGAAGTGATCGCTCGCGGACGCCTGGGGCGGGTGGATCTGGTGTTGACAGATATTCGCATGGGCGCGATCGATGGGCTCACGGTCCTGCGCGAATTTAAGCGCATGAGCCCTGACACGGCGGTCGTAGTCCTGACCTCCTTCGGCTCTCTGGAAGGCGCAATCGAAGCGATCAAGCAAGGAGCGTACGACTATCTCGCCAAGCCTTTTAAGAAAGAAGATATCACGCTGGTGGTGAAGCGGAGTCTCGATCATTGCCGGCTCATCCGGGAAAATACGCGGTTTCGTGAAGAGTTAAAGAGCAAAGATAAATGGTCTCCGCTAGTAGGAAGCAGCCCCGCTATGCTGGAGGTCTACAAGCTGGTGGCGCGAGTGACCGAGAGTAAGAGCACGGTGCTTCTGCAAGGAGAAAGCGGGACCGGCAAGGAACTGATTGCGCGGGCGATTCATGCAAATGGACCCCGTCGGAATAAACCGTTTACTCCGGTGAATTGTGGGGCGCTGCCGGATACGCTGCTGGAGTCGGAAATGTTCGGGTATGAGAAGGGAGCCTTTACCGGCGCGGGAGGAAACAAAGTCGGCCTCTTCGAAGCCGCAAACGGAGGCACCTTGTTTCTCGACGAAATCGGTGAGATGGGCCAAGCCCTGCAAGTAAAGTTGCTGCGAGTGATGCAAGATCATGAGGTCCGCCGTGTCGGCAGCACAATTTCGACGAAAGTCGATGTCCGTATCATCGCGGCAACCAATCGAGACCTCGAACGACTCGTCAAAGAAGGGAAATTTCGGGACGATTTGTTCTATCGCCTCAATGTCGTACGTATTACCCTGCCGCCACTGGCGGAGCGGCGGGAGGATATTCCGATGTTGGTGCATCACTTCTTTGAAAAATACGCGGTGGGGGCGGCGCATGCGGTGCGCGGGGTGCTGCCGGAGACCATGGCGTTGTTGAAGCAGTACCGGTGGCCCGGTAATGTGCGCGAGTTGGAAAACGCCATTGAGCGGGCTGTCTCATTGAGTCACGGCCCCCTCCTCACGCCGGACGATCTGCCTGCGTCACTCAGTCGGTTGGAGTTACCGACAAAGGAAACCGTCGGAGCAATCGGCCACAGCGACGAAGGAACCCTGTCGCTTGAGGAGGTCGAGAAACGTCATCTCGTCCGCATACTGAAAGAAACCAAGGGAAATAAAGTTAAAGCCGCAAAAATTCTCGGCATCGATCGGCGTACACTCTATCGGATGGCTGAGCGATTTGGATTGGATCTTGGCGACGATGCCGACAGTGGAGAGACGGAGTAGCCCCTCCAGCAGAATTTGTAGAACCGCTGCGTTCATTCGATCAGCTCAGGCGGGAAGCGCTCTATCGATCATGTCCAGACCATAAGCATGGGAACGGCAGCGGGCAATCGGGCAGGTGGGTGAGGCTGGCTACGCGAGGCATGTCATTCACTTTGAATTACTGACTTTCAATCGGTAGACGAGATGGGTATCGGTTTGCAAGACGCCTTCGATCTCATGGATCCGGCGCAGCACCAGCTGGGTCAGAGCATCCTGGTCCGACACTTCCACCACAGCAATAATATCCGGCTTGCCCCAGCAGGGATCGATGGTCTTGATCTGCTTGATGCCGGATAAAGCTCGAACCACATCGCTCGTGCGCCCCGGCTGCACATTGATAAGCACGTAGGCCCGGTCCGACATGATTCTCCCACCATCGACTGGAGCATGAATCGTACATGGCACCGCAGGATTTGCGGAGGCCGCGTCAACGTAGCGGATGCTCGCCTCCTCTGTCAACGCGAGAGTGCCCACAGTCGATACGGGGAACGTAGTGACGGCAGATTTCGCCTTCTTCATATATCACCTCATTTTGGGGCAATCAGTACGCCGATGGTCAAAGATCCGTTCACCGTAGTAAGCGCGGTTTCGAAGGCCTTCGGATTACCGATACGGCCATCGGGATCGTAAATAAAGCACAAGAGCGAGGTGCATCGGCTCTTGGTGAGATAGCGCTCGGTATCGATCCGTAGTTGCTCAGTAAGGTCTTTGGCTGTGAGACCGTTGCGCGTTTTTTTGACGAGCACCGCAAGCTGATTGTCGTTCAGTAAAAATGTCGTGCGCGGCGCTCCTTCGGCATAACTCGGCGTCCATTCCTCCGTATCGATATCGTCAAACTGGATACGCAACAAGGCGTGCAGCAGGTCCTGCACATCGATCTCGTCCTCCACGCTTAACGTGGCTCGATACTCCCCACGAAGTCGCAGCTGACGGGCGACGGAGTGGAACCGGTAACAGAGCGTCTTTACAAGTTCGACAGGGGTCGACTCGGTCTGAGCAAGCTGAGATGTGGGCTCCTGGCGCGAAGAGGAAGAACTAATCGGTATCGAGGGAGGGGGATGCATGTGCGGAAGGACGGGAGGCGCTTCCTGTGTCTTTGATTGCTGGCTGGCGGGAGAAATTGGATGCACGATAGACTCCGGTTCAGGTTGTGGTAACTGCTGCGGTCTTGCGGCATGGGATACATCTATCTGCCCAATCTGTGCCGCTCGCGATGGCGGCTGTAGCTCCGGAGCGACTGGCGCTACCGGTGGCAGCGGAGTATGAGGCACTGCCGTCGCAGTCGCGGCTGGTGCAATCGGTGACGGTTCGGGCCGAGATGTAGATGGGCTCAGTGGCTCAGGCTGTCGCAGAGAAACTGGGGGGGCCGGAGGAGGCAGAGGTGTACTCGATCCGACAGCTGCTGGGGCCAGACCGAGGTTTGCTGCCACCGCCGGCGGCGGTGGTGTGATCGGCCCCGACTGAGTCATAGTCATCTGAACCGTCGAGATCGATGCCGGCACTATGGTCATCTGCGGGCGCGTAGGCATTGGTGCGATCGGGGGCGTTGCGGAGATTGGTTGAGGAGGTGGGCCTCCTCCTTGCAAATTCAGTTTTTTTTGCTCCAATGTGGCAATCAGCGTCTTGATCATCGCGATACTCTGCCGCGTCTCCTCGGGGCTGTCCATGAGAAGTCTATGGTGGCGATGCTCTTGGAATTCTGGAGATTTCTCACCGAACGCGCGTCGAATGCATTCACGGAATTGCAATTCTACCCTAGCCCTGGCCGCATCGAGATACGGAAAGCCTTCTCGGCCAAGATCTTCCACCTGTGCGAGGAATTCATGGAGCTCTCCGGTGCTACGGGTGAGCTCTTCGATCGTGGCAGTTTTAGACCGCGCGCGCGATGGTTCTGATGTTCGTGCCCGTGCCATACGTGTGGAGAAAGTCTAGCCCAGCCCGCACAACGTGGCAAGAAAACATGGGAAAGCAGACAAAGAGCCTGCGGATCAGCTGAGCAGAATAGGGGTTCTTGTTGAGGACAGCGGCGAGAAGGACAAGCCGGATGGTTTGGTGCCCCCGATACGAATTGAACGTACGACAAACGGTTTAGGAAACCGCTGCTCTATCCAACTGAGCTACGGGGGCGTACATCAAACTTAGCGTACTTCCGGGGTGGATTGGAAGCGGAGATTGAGTGCTGTATGCCCCCGATGTGAACCATGAGGCGATACCTTGTCGAAAATCATGCCTGGCGATCACCGCCAAACTAGCATTCATGCGCGCGGTTATCACACCCGGGCAAAGTTTCGAAACTGAGGTGAAAGTCGATACAGGCCGTCTTAGCAACAACCTTACTGACGACTCACGGAAAGATACATTGTGACCCGCCCACTCTTCTTCACATCTATGAAGTACACCCTGATCGCCGAATTGGCTCCCGGTTTACTTGCAGAAAACTTGTCCGTTCTGGTGTAAAGCTCAGTGTCAGAGTCCACATCGAGATCCGTTCCGATCCAACCGTCAGACATGCTATTATGCAATCGTTTCACGATATCCTTGACCGATATATCGGCTTCCGACCTGTCCGAGAATTTGAACGTACAACTCCACGTCGCTCCACCAGAGTCGTCCTTGTCCCGCACCAAACATTGCTTGGCTCCGGCAAAGGACACTGTGGATCGCCATGTTGTCCCGGTATCACCGACAGCCTTATGTCCTGTACGTAACGTTGTGAAGTCTCCGGAGGATGCCGTGAGAACGGCTTGAATCACTGCACGGTCGTCTTTCCCGGCGATGCCATCCGCGACGTAGTGGTTGTCGGACAGACAACCTTGCCCGGTGCAGGTCATCCGATACATCGTCTGTTTCCACTTTATCTTTGAGCGAAATCTTTCGAAACTGACCTCATATTGGCCGTCATTTTCTCCCGACATATCCATGTTCGGTTGATAGGGGTTCCCGATCCAGAGGAAGCGGTCGTCCTCGAAAGGGAAAGGATCGTTCACAGTCAGCTTCAGATCGCCGGAGCTATCGTCATAGCCGACGATGAGAGCCACATGCTGAGAGATTCCATTGATTTTGAACCCTGATGGGGAAACTCCAGCAATAATAGGGCGGCCCTCATCGATCTCTTTTTTCACTTCTGCCTCGGAAAGGCTGCCGGTCTTCGACTGAACTGTCAGCGCGATATCTCCGGCTGAACCGCCCCTGACAGCCATTAATGGATACTGTTGAAGCACGTCGGCCATGGTGGCGTCATCACTGCTCGGGAGATCGCATTCGGAGCAATTCGAGGTCCCCGTGCAAAGCTTTCTCCCCTGCACGATCCCACATTGATAATCGGTCCGATGGACTGCGGGCACAGCATAGTATTTGAAGACCATCTCTCCAACGGCAGCCCAACACCAACTAGCGCGTTCCTGAAACACCGGAGGAATATGTAATTTCACCTCCCCTGCCATGGTCGACGCGGTTGGCGCCGACAAAGCGAGAAAGAGCCCGACTCCGAATGCCGCCATTCTGGTTTTCACTGAGTTCCCTTCATTTACTTTCAAACTTCTCAACCGCGCTTCAAACTTTTCTCAAATGCATCAAGCGATCATCGGTCTAGGCACTTCCGATTTCACCATCCCCTCCTTAACGAACCAGGAAAAATCATGTCGACAGAGGCCAAACTAAGGTAGGGCACGGGGACCTCGCTGAGAGACTCATTCTAAAAGGCGCAGTGATTCGGCGCAAGAGGCGGACGGAGTACCTGTGCGATCGAAAGGATTATGCTACCTCGTGCCAATCACCCTCGGCTGCCTTCCAAACGATTTTGCGATACATCGTCATGAAGCGGGTGCTTTTTCTGATGAGGCAGCCAGGAGGTCTTTCTTCACAGGGATCTGTGTAAGCAGATCGGCGCGAATCTGGAAAACGCCTGGAATCCGTTGCCCCATGGCATAGGCCAATCCGTTGGCATGGCTCCCAATCGAGAGTTTCCCTGCAATCTTCCCGTCCCTCCCGGTGGCGATAAATTCTGCTGCCGGTGTCACAAGGCCGTAGGGCGCCAATGGTCCGGCCTGTTTGACGATACGCTCCTCAGCTGGAACGTTGGCAACACGGCTGACAAACAAGTCGGCGATCTGCTGATCCAACCTCTCGGCCGGCTGATCCTCCAGGACCCATTCGTTCTGTTGGTTGATTAAGACATATTGTTCGGTCGGGGTTTTGACGGAGAGTATGGCAATGTCGGTAAAGTCAATGCCGAGCAGCCGCTTATCTTGAAACGAAAAAAGTTCCTTGGTCAGATCTCTGATCGCAGTGGGATTGATGCGATAGAGAGGGCCAGTGGGACTCGTTTCCGCGAACGCTTCGCCACTGGCTGGATCCGGTTGGTACAGCTTGACCGTCTGATCACCATTGGCCGCATGGATGGTAACTTTCACGTTCGGCACAGTGAGGGTTTTGGCCAGAGCGTCACGTTCGGGCCCCGGGTCAACGATGCCCAGTGCCTTCAAATCTTCGAGTCTGAACAAAAGAGCCCGCGCCTCTGTTTGATCGGCTTCGGCTTCAATCGGGTAGCGGATCTTCCATTTGCTTTTTGGTTTTTCCTGCCCTTGATAGAGCACAATTTCGGTAGTCGGGTAGGTGAGACGGATACGATCGATGTCGCCCGGCGAGAGGCGCAAGAGATCTTTGCGGCGAAAGGTCATCAACGTCTTGTTCACGAAGTCTTTGGGAGACAGATTCGTGAGCAGGACCTTACGATCCGACTCACGAAGAACATAGAGAGTGGAGGTGAGAGGACCACTGTCCCCAATGGAGAACGTCTCCCTTGCGGCGCCGGCTGCAACGGTGATGGTCGTCACCGGGTTGTCGAGTCCATAGGGACTCAGATTTGTCGGGCGGTCTTCAACGGAGCGGGTCACGATGCCTGTCACCAAGGCTCGGATCAGACTTTGCACTTCCCGCTGATCAGCTTCGGTGCTGAGGGGCGAGGTCAACACCCACCCCCTGTCAAGAGTCCGAACGAACACAAGTTCCTGCTGATCGGTCTTGATGGTGAGACCTGAGAGAGTATCCTGGTCGAAAAGCAGCACCTTCTTGTCGGCGACATCTTGCCGCTCGTGCGATTCCTTCTGGGGAAGTTCGATGACATAGAGGTACAGGCCGAGCCCGGCCAACACGAGCGCCATGACGAGTGTGGGCCAGTAACGCATGGGGCTAGAGGCGCCTGCGCCTGCGCCACACCATGATACCGGAAAACACCATGGTGGCCGGCAAGATGATGACTTGCAGATAGAGCAGGGCTCGTTCCTGTAAGGGGTTGGGGGTGAACGACCGAAGCGCGGAATCCTTTGGAACGATTGCCAGAATATTCCGTTCTTCCGCCAGCCACGCGGCTGAGTGGAGAAAAAAATCACTGTTGCCCGGGAAATTCACGAAGGCGTTCGTCGCGAACGTGGAATTGCCGATCACCACAACCGCCGGCCGAGGCTTGCCTTCCTCCGGTGCGACCTTTGGCGCAATGGCAGCGGCCATCGGCAAGGGCCCCTTGATGTCCTCCTTTTCGTCGAGGTTGACGACGCGGCCCTTCAGATCGGTTTCCGCCCAGCTATTCGGCGATGTTCGGGCGAGCGGCACATAATCCCATGCACCGCCAGCCTGTTCATCGAAGGTGATGTGCTGCGCGAGAGGAAACAACACGGCGGCAGAGAGGTCCTGCGTAATTTCATGTTCGGTGAACGTGCGGACAAGCAGGGACGTCAGATCGCCTTGCGCTAATCGATCTTGCAAATCGACCAGGGCTCCGGGACCGACCCCCAGGCCCCATCGCTTGAGCAGAGGATTCAGGTCGGCCTGCGTATCCGGGTCGATGAGCAGCAGGAGATGGCCGCCCTTTTCCACATAGGCGTGAATCCGTTCTTGCTCCTCGACGGTCACGGGCCGACGAGGGCCGGCTATGACGAGGATGGCTGTGTGATCCGGCACCGCTTCTTCTTTGAGCAGACTGAGCGTGCCGACGTCGTAGCCCTGCTTGAACAAGATCTCTCTGGCAGCAGAGAGTCCTGTTCGCTCCCGATCGTCAAGGCTCGGTTCCCCATGTCCTTCGAGAAACAGTACGCGCTTCTTGCTGTCATTGGAAACGCGGATCAGCGCCCCGGTCAGCTCCACTTCCGAGGGAGCATTGACCCGAACACTCTGCCCGGCGCTTTCGAACACGGCGGTATCGGTTCGGGTAATGCCGTATTGCTGGGCGATTTTTGGCTGCCGCTCCGGGTCGACAAATTCTACGGAAATCTTCGGGCTCGCTTGCCGATAACTATCGAGCCGTTCTTTGTAAGATTGGTAGCCAGGATCCTTCTCTCTGGTAAAAACAGTGACGGTCACCAGGCGAGGAAGATTCCGCAGCACACGATATGTTTGTGGGGCGAGTGAGAAGTTCTGGTTCTCCGACAGATCCCAACGAACGGAGTGGCGAGCAGCGAGAAAATTGACGATGGCCAGAATGCCGAGGAAAAGAAGGATCATCAACAAACTGTTGGCCCCGATACGTGTCGAGCGCCGACTAGAGAAGGCTTTCAGTCCGCTGAAATGGACGACAAAAGAGATGACGAGACAGAGAAATCCCGATCCTTCCAGAAGGGCAACCAGCCAGAGATTCTCCGGGGCAACGCTATAGCCGATCGCTCCAGCCGCGGCCAGGGCCACTCCGATCACGCCAAGAGGAATCGTCTTGAGATTCATTTCCACCGCGCCGAGTCTACGACTCGGTGAGACAAAAAGAGCATCAAGGCCAGACCGCTGAAAAAGTACACGAGATCTTTCGTGTCGATCAGCCCACGTACCAAGTGATCGTAATGCTCCATGAACGACAGATACGAGACGGCCTGTCCGATCGCCGTATCCCCGAGCAGCGAGCCTAAGCCAGCGAGGAGCCACAAGACCAGCAATAGACCAATGCTCACGAAGGCCGCAACGATCTGGTTTTCTGTCAGCGCCGAGGCCAGCACACCAACGGAGAGAAAAAGGGCGCCGAGCAGGATAAGTCCCAGGTAGCCGGTCAGCACAGGATACCAATCGAAATCGCAGAAGAGCGCGAGCACGAGCGGCATGAGACCGGTCAGCCCAAGTAACCCCAGAAAAACGAGGAATACGCTCATGAACTTCCCGGCCACAATTTCGTTGACGCCAACCGGAGAGGTCAGCAAGAATTCAAAGGTGCGGAGTTTACGTTCTTCGGCGAAGAGCCGCATCGTCAAGATCGGCAGGATAATCAGGAGGATAAACCGTGTGCTGGCGAACAGATTGCGGAAGACCAGATCGTTCAAATTGATCTGCGCGCCTCCCTGCGCCTGCATCAACTGGATCGCCTGGGCTCCGGCAAAGACCACATAGAGATAGGCCAGCAACCCCACGGTGAGGAGAAACACCGCCCCTACGGCATACACCACAGGCGAGACAAAGTACGAACGCAGCTCTTTTGCGATGATGGCCTGGACTGGTGTCATACTGGCTGATCCGCCGGCTCTGTTGAGGCAATCGCTGCCTCCGGCGCGAGCCCTTCCTCATGTCTAGTCAGTTGGAGGAAGACATCTTCCAACGTCATGGAAATCGCTTTCAGTTCAAGCAGCCCCCATCCACTGGCGACCGCCAAGCGAGCCACTTCTTCCCGCACGTCCCGACCGAGTTCGCATTCCAGGAGAAAGGTGCCGGAAGCGCCGCTCGTGAACACGTTCTGGACCCCCTGCACTGCCTTCAAACGGCTGTCGGTATCCGCGGCGGGAAATTTGACGGTCAGTGCGATCTTTTCAGACTGGCGCAGGCGCGCAGAGAGTTGTTCGGGTGTATCTTCGGCCACGATACGGCCACCGCTGATAATGACGACGCGCTGGCACACGGCGGTCGCTTCGGGAAGAATGTGGGTGCTCAGAATGACGGAATGGGAGCCGGCTAGATTCTTGATCAATTCTCGAATTTCGATAATCTGTTTCGGATCGAGCCCGACAGTCGGTTCATCCAGGATTAATACCTGAGGATCGTGCAGCAACGCTTGGGCCAGCCCGACGCGCTGGCGATACCCGCGAGACAGATTTCCGATGAGCCGGTGTTGCACTGCGCCGAGTCCAAGCCGTTCGACTTCACGCTGCATGGATGAAGATAGGATTTTTCCAGCCAGACCACGGAGACGGCCCACGAACCGAAGATACTCTGTGACCGTCAACTCCTGGTAGACCGGCGGAGTCTCCGGCAGGTAACCGATCCTGCGTTTCACTTCCAACGGCTGGTCCACACAATCGAATCCTGCGACCCGTGCCGTCCCTTCCGTCGCCGGCATAAAGCAGGTCAGGATGCGCATCGTCGTGGTTTTACCAGCCCCATTTGGTCCCAAAAATGCCAACACCTCGCCCTTGGCCACCGAAAAACTGATGCGATCGAGAGCGGTATGTTGTCCATACCGTTTCGTGATCTGTTGGACTTCAATCATATGTGGTGATTGGATCGATTGAGTTGGAGAGTACTGCCAGCGGGTCGGTCGTTGCCCCCCAAGCAATAGGCTGGCATCTTACTCAGTCGGATTAGGGCAGTCAATATCGAGGTCTCGCCTCGTGCAACTTTACACGTTTTCTCTATCCTGCTAGAGTCCGCACACAGATAAGCCGCCAGGGGGTATCGATTAGTGATGGGGATACGTCAAGTAACGGTGGCATTATTCTCAATTGTTGTCTTGTTGCTGCTCTGCAATTCACCAGACAGCGAAGCCTCCAGCGGACGGACCTATCGGGTCCATGGCCAGGTAGTGGCGGTAAATGTGAGTCCCGCTCCCCACATGATTGTCGTCAGGACACCGTTAAGTAAACATGACGATATGACCGTGGAGGCCAAAGTGACCACCCAAACAAAGATTATGCGAAAGAAGGCACGGATCGCGCTTCAGACCATCAAAGTAGGTGAAGCGGTGTGGCTCACCTACGTCAAACAGCGGGATGGGGTATTTGCCCGGAGCATTCAGGTTCAATAGCACTGATCGCTCAAACTGCCAAGATAATAGGGGTAACGTGACTCAGATCCGCTAGTTACTCTTGAAAGACGGGCAACCCGACAGTTATAGCCCCACC
>Ga0187894_10001762_pt1 | contig 27161 bp, 26 predicted proteins | sample GBC1701081metaG_FD_136650 | JGI IMG/M metagenome (GOLD analysis project Ga0187894, IMG submission 136650) | White microbial mat communities from a lava cave in the Kipuka Kanohina Cave System on the Island of Hawaii, USA - GBC170108-1 metaG ... | reverse complement strand
GCGGAGCGAAGCCATCTTTGCCTGAAAACAGAGATTGTTTCGTCGCTTATCGCTCCTCGCAATGACAGCTTCGGCTCCTCTGCTCCTTATCTTCGTCCAGAGTTTTGTCTCACGGTCTTAAGGGCTAAAAGCTAAGAGCTAACTGCCTTTTTCATTGCGCGGAAAATCCACCATCCGCAGTAAAAACCGATCCGGTTATCCAGGATGATTCGTCAGAGGCCAGGAACAGGGCTAGCGCGGCAATATCCTCGGGAGTTCCTAACCTTCCGATGGGATGACTGCGTTCGAATCCCTGGCGCAGCTTTGGATTCGAGCCGTGCAGCACGTGCGACATCATCGGCGTATCGACGGCGCCGGGGCAAATCACGTTGCAACGAATTTTTTGTGAAGCGTATGCCATCGCCACTGCACGAGTTAAGGCGATCACCCCTCCTTTGGTCGCTGTATAGGCATGGACATTGCCAATGCCTAACAGTCCCGCAACCGACGCGGCATTAATGACCGAACCGCCGCCGGCCTTGATGATCTCCGGTACGCCATATTTGCATCCGAGGTAGACCCCTTTCAAGTTGACATCGATAACCTGATCCCAAATTTCTTCGTCAAGATTGGTTACCACAGTATCTTTACGATGCAGAACTGCGGCATTGTTGTAGAGAATATTGAGGCTCCCGTAGGTCGTAACGGTAAAGAGAACGGCCGCCTCCACCTGAGCCGCTTGAGACACATCGGCCGCATGAAAAGCGGCCTGTCCACCGGCTGCCCGCACCAGTCGGACTGTTTCTTCACCACCATCGACCTTCACGTCGGTAACGACCACCTTCGCCCCTTCTCGCGCAAAGAACACGGCCGCCGCCCTTCCCTGTCCTCCTCCCGCTCCGGTAATCAACGCAACTTTCTCTGTGAGTCTGCCAGCCATGCGCTTTCCTCCTTTTTCTCATGCCTTTCCATACTTTCCCCTCCCTTGGCAAGACACCCCCCTCTTGGCGACAAAGAAACGGCTATGGTAGGTTTCCTCCATGTCAGCCAAAAAAATGAAAGCCGAACGTCCTATCACAGCGAGTATGACAACACCGAACGTCACACGAACGTCTGCCAGTCGCTGGCCGTTATTGACCATCCGCGTGCTTGCTACCTTGGGTCTATGTATCGCAGCGTATCTCTCTCTCCTCCATTATCGAGCCGGCACCAGTGGCGTGATTGAGTCGCCGCTGTGTAGCATTAGCTCGACGATTAGCTGCAATGCGGTGCTGGGCAGCTCGTATGCGCGACTTTTTGGCATTCCTGTCGCTACGTGGGCCGCGTTGACCTACGCCCTCACCCTGGGAGTCTCTTTTCTGGGCTCTTCCAGTCTTCTCATCCTCCTCTGTTGCTGGACATTTGCCTTTTCTGTTTACATGGCTGGGCTTTCTCTGCTTGCGATCAAAGCGGCATGTCTCTTTTGTATGAGTCTCTACGCTATCAACACCGGTTCGTTGATTGGGGCTGTAGCCTTAGCCCGATCTTCCGGCGTATTCACCGTGCCACAGGTTATCTACAGCCTCGCTGGCTGTGCTGTGCTCGCGGCTGGTGTTGGTTGGTGGCAGACTCAAAACGTCGCCGCCTATACACCGAAGACACAAGACGAAGCTAAGCTCGTTGACTGGTATAACCATCTTCCGCTCGTCACCGTCACAGCTGCTGAACGGCATGTCAAAGGATCGCCGCAGGCGTTAATCACCATTAGTGAATTCGTTGATTTTCGCTGCCCGGCGTGTGCCCGTGCCCGCGAGTCGCTGAAAAAAATCGTCGACGAACACCCCACTGATATCAAACTCGTTTTTCATCATTATCCGCTCGACAACGAGTGTAATCCCAACGTTCCGCGAGCCGTGCATCCGGCGTCATGCCTCGCCTCCTTCGCCGCCGAGTGTGCCGGTGAACAGGGAAATTTCTGGGAGTATGCCAACCGGCTTTTCTCCGACCAAAAAGAATATACCCGCCCGGATCTAGAAACCTACGCCGGCTTCATTGGTCTCGATATTGACCGCTTCAACACGTGCATGAATGAGGGTCGTTCAAAAGAGGTGGTGCGGAAAGACATCGATTCAGCCCAACAGATCGGGGTGAACTCTACCCCGACGCTGGTGGTCAATGGTCGGCGGATCGAAGGCTTGCCCAGACCTGAACAGTTTCAGACGATCGTGGAGATAGAAAAGCGCCGCGCAACGGCGAAGAAGTAATGCGGGATGAGGAGTAAGGACTGAGTCGGAGTATCGAACGGTTTGTGGATTCGTAATCCTCACTAAATCCAATCGCAAGGAATATGATTACCGGCCCGGCGATGCCGTTCGTCATCGCGTTGGAAGAACTAAGCCTCATGGGCTGGGTCGGAGTCGACGACTTCGAGGACCTCCACAGGTCGGTCTTTCCCTTTGACGGGAAGCACAGCGGTCCGTCCGAGGAGGAACCCTGGCCCAAGGCGGATCGCGGTTTCTCGCGAAATCAGAATCGTTGCGTGTAACTCCTTGGTCAGTCCTTCGATGCGACTCGCCACATTCACGGGATCACCCACCGCCCCGTACTCCACCCGCATATCTGGCCCAATCAGTCCGGCGACTACCTCGCCCGTATGAATGCCAATCCCAATCTGGAGAGGTGGTGCACCTTGGGTTTGTAATCGTGTATTGAGCATGGCTAGTCGCGCGCGCATGCCCAGAGCCGCTCGTACCGCGCGCGCTGGATCGTTGATATGGGCTACGGGAGCCCCAAAGAGGGCCAGTACGCCATCTCCAGTAAACTGTTTGACGACGCCTCCTTCCGCCTCCACCGCCGCGACGGCGTCGGTAAAAAACAGGTTCAGGAGGCTCAGCAGCGCGGCAGGGTCCAGCTTTTCGCTGAGGGCGGTAAACCCTCGAATGTCCTGGAAGAGAATACTGACCTCCCGCCGTTCGCCCCGCAACGGGATATGGCCATTCAGGACGGCGGTCGCCACCTCTCGTGAGACGAAGCGCCCGAACGTATCTTTAAGCTGCTCGCGCTCACGCAAGCCGGCGAGCATTTGGTTAAAGCCATTATCGAGTTCCAAAAATTCATCAGTAGAGTGAGGGCTCCACTGTCCCGACAAATCTCCGGCCTGTACGCGCCGCATCTCGGTCAAGAGTTCTTGCATCGAGCGATCGACCCGCCTGGACAGCAGGGCAATGAGCGCCACGCTCACGATGCCGTTCAATATCACGAGAAAGGTAATCCAAACCCCAATTGCGCTTGTGCTGCCCGCCGCAATTTTCAGGTAGGTTGACGCTCCCAGCATCAGCATCGGCATAAGACTCACAAATACGAACAGCCACGCGAGTTGCACTGGTGTGGCCGTCCGAATCACTCGCGGTTCAGGCAGAGCTTGCCCCGCGGCTAACCGCCACACGTCGCGGAGCGAAGCGGGCGGCTGGGGCAACATGCGCATCGGGTGGACTATCGGGTCCAGCCGGGTAAGGAGCGGTTGCACGACTCGATCAATCAGAAAATACTCGACGATGGCGTGCGGCGCGGCGCTGATTGGCCAGAAGAGCCACAGCACAATAAACTGCCACCACGCTAACCCCAGACCTGCCGTCTGATTGGCCAGCAGGCAGAGCAGCGTCAGCGGAAGCAACACCGATGGCGCGTGGATCATCAGTACCCGCAGCAACGTCAGTGTGGGGAGATTCAAGGCTTGCACCCAAGCATGATACGCGCGGGGCGGAGTGACCTCGTGGCCCGCGTCCAGTGCGGTAAGCGTGGTTTGAATGGGGCGGACATACCGCCCGATGAACCAGAGATCGAGAAAGTACATGAGCACCACGGCGGGCAGACCGTAGAGAAAGAACACCTGAATTTGGGTGGTGGTCAGGTCAAGGCCAAAGGTAAACAGGAAGAAGGCTTCAATGACCGCGACAGATGATGCGACCCGGTAAATCCGGATCGCCTTGTCTTCGAGCAATTGTCTCCGCATGCTCACAAGTCAAGGAACGATGACGTGCTCTTTGGTAATGATAAACGGCAATCGGCCGGGGGCGATAAAATTGGCCTCGTCAGCGCGCGTGCGCTCATATGCAGGCGTCGTCGCCGACAGCCGCATCGCTTGCGTATCATCAAACCAGGTCAGTGCCGCCCCATCGTAAGCCGGAGTTTTGCCGCTCTCATAGATCGACTGCCGGGTATGGCTCTGCACATAACGGCGCACGACCGGAATGGCCGCCCCCAGCGGACCGTGCACATTGCGCCAGTGTCGCTGAAAGGCGTCGATTGCCATGCCCGGTTTATGAGTTACGAGCTCGATATTCTTGACGCCGTCCGGCGGAACTGGTCCGTCTTTAATCACATGTTCCTCAGTAATGATCGAGCCCATCGTCGCCAGGTCGATAAAGTTATGTTCGTCAGCCCGCACTGCCGCATATTCTTTCGTCTGTGCGAGCGCGCGCATCGCTTGGGTGTCATCAAACCAGACCTCAGCGACACCGTCATAAGCGGGCTCGCCTTTGCGATACCCAGAAAGCAAGGTGTGTGACTGCACATAGCGACGGATGCCGGGCATCTTAATAACTATGCTGGCATGGGTGGTCCGCCAGTAATGCTGAAATGCCTCAACCGACAGGCCGGGTTTGCGCTTAAAGAAAGCAAGCATTTTTACCATGGGGTGACTCCTTTTTTCATTAGCATGTTTCTCTCTAATCTGGAGTGGCAGGGTGGGTCAAGAGAATTGAGCACCAAAGAACAAAAGCGTATAAGGGCGTGAGTGTTCCACACACCAAAGAAATGAGGAAAAACAATGGTTTTTATCGGGTACATGCCTGACACCCACGGCGGACCCTATGAGCAGCCAGAGCCTGATCAGGAACGAGCAGCGCGTTTTGCCGCACAGTTGCTGCAAGAAGCCGAACAAGCAGAACGCTCGGGCTTCGATGGGGTATTCGTGCCTGAACGTCACGCGCGCACTGAGTGCCTTTTTCCCGCTCCACTGACGCTGCTTGCGGCTCTCGCAGCGCGCACACAGCGAGTGAAGATCGGTTCATATGTTATCATGCCACCCCTGTATAATCCGATGCACCTGGCAGAAGAGGCGGCGATGATCGATCTGTTGTCTCGGGGGCGTCTGATTTTAGGTCTTGGGGTTGGCTATCACCCTCGTTACTTCAATCATTTCGGCGTACCGATCAAACAACGTGAAGGTCGCTTTGAAGAGTGCTTAGAGATTATGCGCCAGGCCTGGACGACGACTGGGCCGTCGGCCTATCACGGAAAGTATTATGATTATGAAGCGATTCACCTGACGCCGAAGCCCTACCAACACCTGCATCCGCCGATTTGGATTGGTGCATTTGGGCCGAAATCGATTGCCCGTGCTGGCCGCTTAGGAGAGGTGTGGGCAATGGCTCCCTTCCTCGACTCTCTCGACTCTCTCAAAAAGCAACTCGATATTTATCGTGAGGCGGCGGTCAAGGCAGGCAAGACCCCGCGGATCGCTCTGTTGCGGGACGGGTGGCTCGCGCCAAGCATGGAGGAAGCCGAGCAAACCTTTGGTCGTTTGTGGGTAGAAGAATGTAAATTTTACTTCCGCTGGGGGATGCTCGCTCCTACGCCAGAGTTTCGTGCGGAATCCGATTTCACCGTACAATCAGTCCGACGACATATGGTTCTCGGTACCGCTGCCGATTGGCTCGAACAGCTTGACCATTGGCGCACCGCCCTGGGGGTTGAATGGTTTGTCCTGCGCTGCCGCGTACCGCTGGGGCCGGGGGCCGAACAGACTCGAGAATGTATCCAACGGTTAGGAGAAGAAGTCCTGCCACAGTTAAGAACAAGGTAGATGGTTATCGTGAGACCCGGCAGTGCACCTAGGGCGAAGCATTTGCGGTGGGCTTGGTCGGCTGCTGTGCCCCCTGTGGGACAATGCTTCGCCGCTACTGACCCCCCTCATCCACGATACGGCAGAAGAGATTCAAGAGTGTCATCTGCGCCAGCGAACTACATCGGGTCAGGGCCAGCGCCGGATTGGCAACGACAATCGCCAGACTCCATGCCCGCGAGAGCGCTACATTCAGCCGATTCTTGTTGAGCAAAAACTCGATCCCCCGTGGCGATCCCTCACCCTGACTCGCACACATGGAGAGGATCACGACCGGCGCCTCTTGCCCTTGGAACTTATCCACCGATCCTACCCGTGCAGCGGAACCCAGAGCCGCAGCCAGCTTGCGTACCTGCAGGTTGTACGGAGCAACAAAGAGTATGTCTTCAAGTTGTAGCCGTCCCGCGACTTGTCCCGTTGTATTCGTCAGCTCGCGTCCTAACAACTCGTCTACCAACGTGCGAATGACCGCCACCTCTTCATCACTCCCCTGGGTATTCCCCTCGTGAGCCACCGGGACGAAAAGAATACCTGCCTCCCGAGTGACATATCGTGCAGTCGGCGGGACACGGACGACCCGCTGCCGGGTTTGCGTTGCTGGCGACAGCCGGTTCTCGTATACTGCCCCAGAGATGAAATCGCATAATCGTGGGTGAAGCCGCCACGTCGTGCTGAGGAAGATCCCTCGCTCCTCCGACACGGTTGCCTGCTCTTGCAACAAGTATTCGAGGGTAGACAGGCCACTCTCGTCCGGATGCGCACCCTGTGTGGGTTGGCCGAGCTGCATCTGATCGCCGATGAGGACGAGGTTGTGGGCTGCGGGGGCCATGCCGATGAGATTCGCGACCGACACTTGGCCGGCCTCATCGATAAACAGATAGTCCAGCTTCTCTCGCAGCACCTGATCGCTGAACACCCACGCCGTGCCACCAATGAGAGGTACCCGGTCAATGATGGGCAAGGCCGCCTTGAGATTCTCCGCGTAGGTCGCCCCGCGGCAGGCGACAAAGAAGGGGGCGTCCGGCGAGCCGCCGATCTTCACACAGCGCAAATTGCCCTGGGCCAATTCCTGACACTTGCTCAGCACGTTGAGGATGGCGGCGTGACTGTTGGCCGTGACTCCTACCCGTTTACCTTGTTGCAGTAGCGCTAGGATGGCATGCGCGGCTACGGTGGTTTTGCCCGATCCTGGCGGACCCTGAATACAGAGGGTGGACCGATCAAGGGCAGCAACGGCCTTGACCGTGGCGGCGATCGGATCGGCGTCCCGTGGGATGATGGCACCTCCATCCTGCCTCTTGATGCGCGGGGGACGACGGAGGAGGAAATCTGCGAGCGCTGGTGGCAGATGTTTAGTCTCCAACCAGGTCTTGGCGGTCTCGCTGATTGAAGCGACGATAACCTTGGCCGGGACCTGTTCGTCGGGAATCAAGGAGAGGTGCTCAGGCGGCATCCCGTCGGGCAGCTGTTTCAGCTTGGCGCGGCCAAACTTCAGACAGAGGCGCCCCCGGTCGCGGTCGAGCCGGTGAATCTCCGTCTTCGCTGTGAGGTCGTGGGCGAAGAAGCAACGACTGCCGACTTCCAGCTTCGTGTCCTGATCAGGATCGAATGTGTACCAGAAGCCCACAGACTGTTTGATCGACTCGGGTGGGGCAGTGGTCCGACGTAATCCCCCTAAACAGTTCAAGTCCGCGCTCAACTCCTCCTCGGTCATGGCATGGCGGTCGAACATTGCCCACCACAGAGGTTTGTCCTCCCGCCGATGGAACTCTACCATGTGGGCAAGCAACTGTTGCAAACGCTAGTGCTCTGCCTGCTCGGGTGGGAGCACTGCGGAATCAGGGATCTGCGCCAGGAGCGTTTCCGCCAGTTCCTGCTGGGGTGACTTCGGTGCGGTCGGCTCCTCTCCATCTGTGAGGTCCGGGTGTGCTTTTCCTGGGCGGGGCAGCCATGCGACGCCCGCCTCACCTTGACGAGCCCGCAGCCATTCGGTTAGTTGCCAAGTGGATTCGCAATCCTCCCGGTTGTAGTCGCGTATCGCGCGTAGCAGAGAAGAGTCCTGCCAGCGGCGAGCTTCCCCGCTCGCAAGCCAGCGGTCGTAGTAGACCATCGAGTCGCCAGCGGTCGCCACGTCCCCCACACGTGGGGGACGATAGAGACGTTCGAGGGACTTGAGCGAATAGTCGGGGGTCCCCACGCACAGTCCCTGCCGAACGATCGGGTAGAGGTCGACAAAGATGTCATTGCGTAACAGAGCATCGACTTCGGCCTCGCACGTGCCGTGTTGCCCCATCAGCTTCCGTACTGCCGTCACTTCATACGTGGCGTAGTGGTAGATGTGCATGGTGGGATCGGCTTGCCAGCGAGCGTATACCCAATCGACCCACCCTGCGAACGCCTGCCGCTCTTCGACACGGTCGTGCGCCCACCAGTCCTGATACTGTGGGGTGTTAGCTTCGACAAACGTCACCCCGAACAGATATTCCAACCCCTCCTCAGTCAGCGGATAGCCTTCCATGTCGAAATAGACATCAGCGGGCGAGGCTGGAGGCAAGAGCGCTAACCCGCGTCGCGGCTCCTGGGGATCGGGCGTAAGCAGGCGATACGCCGGATGAGCCGTGGTTACGGACGCGAGTTGAAGTCGGGCCTGTTCGCGCAACCGGGCCAAGACCAGATCGTCGAGTCTCGCCACGTGCGTACAGGTACTCTCGGCGAGGGCCGTCATGGTCTGGACGCCCGCAGCTTCAAGCTTGCAAATTTGCTCCGTTGTGATGGTCGCGACACGGCTCAGATGATCGGAGGCACGTAGGCGTGCATGGGCATGCGAAGTCCAACAGCCGTAGGTCCCGCCGAGATCGGGCTCGGGTGGATGCGCTGGATCGAAGTCTCGCATAGTGGTGAGGAAAGCGGACTTGAGGAAGCGGTAGTAGTAGAAATAATCCTCGGTACGGAAGGGAACCGGCTGTCCATCACCGAGGACGAGGTGGAGCCGGGTGGGCCGCTGTCCTTGCAACGCCTCCAACAGGTCGGCGTAGCAACAGAGTTGCAACAAAAATGCTGGTCGTGCCAGACGAGCGAGTTTGGCATCCCACACTTCGTAGTGATAGGGGCCAAGCGCAGACGTGCCCGCGACGCGGACCAGAAAGTCGGCCGCACCGCCCCATTCACCATGCGCGAGTGCTGCTTGATAAATGATCTCCCGACCAGCCTCCATCGCCGCACGGGTCAACGTGAGGTGGTCACCGACAGAGGGGACGGCATACACAGTCCGCCCTTCTGTCTGGAACTGCGCTAGCAGCGTCTGCTCGTGTCGTTGCCCTTGTTCTGCGAGCGTGGCTAACTCCGAGGGATCAGGATCAGGCTGAACGCGGTCCGGAAAGTCGAGTGCGAAGCGGCTCATCCATGCGGCAAACGTAGAGTCGAAGAATTCGACCAGATCAGTCGGCGCATAACGATAGCCGCCCGGGACCTTCTGCATCTTCCTTCTCTCCTCCCCTCACAATGGTGACCGACCGTTACGGAGTTTCTCATACACCAACTAACAAATTAACAATCTAATTGTTAGATAATTCTAGTGCACAGAAAAAGAAGAATGTTGACCTGTGTATAGACTAAAAACATGCCTATAGATTTGCTCGGCTTTTTCCTCGACTTCGCGGTCCGCATAACACTCCACCGGGAGACCTGTCTGTTCATTCCATAAAAAATCGCGGATCTCCACCTTAATGGCATCACGCGTCGCCTGCTTGTCCCACCAGTTGTCGGCGCGTAACTTTTCGGCTTTGAGTTTTGTCAGTAATTCCGCAGCAACCTGCTTGAGTCGCTCAAGGTCCTTTTTCGCTAACTCTGGTTTTTTCAGCAGATCGAACAGTGCCAGCGTTTCCTCGTCTAGTCCTTCCCGTAGGGCGCGAGTGGCTTCCTTGTCAAGAGAAGAGACGAATTTCAGCAATTCCGCGAATGTCTTCTCAATCGTTGCGCGGTCCTTCTCGCGGTTATATTCTGCGATGATTTCCTCGTAATGCCGCTGGAAATCCATACGTAGCGGGTTTTGTCGCAGCAGGCGCGACAACCTCTTGTCGATGACTTCTTTCAGGTTTTGCACGGTCGTGTTCTTAGTGCGACTCCGTTCAAATTCTTTCCGCAGCCGGTCGAAGTCAATCTGGCTAATGTCATACAGGTCGGACTCTTGCATCCCTTCTGCGGTCTGCGGTTCAATTGCTTCATCAACGACGGTGTGCAGATCGCGAATAATGTCGGTAATGTCTGCTTTTTCTCGATCCGCTTGTAAGCTCGTGTAGATGATATTGATGGCGTCGTACTGCCGCCGGTAGTTGTTGACGTCTTTGAGAGTGAGGCACGCTCGGAACTTCTTGAACGCTTCTCGCGCGAGAATTTCAAAGCGCTTACGACTCGCATCGTTTTCGTTCACGGCTTCTTTCGCTGCAACGATTGCCTTGTTGCGCGCGAAGCCGGTCCGCTCAAGGATGTCGTCCAGTCGGAATCCGCCTTCTTCCAAGAACCCACGCACGAGAGCAATCGCCTCGACCAAGTCTGCCAGCAGTTCTTCTTCGGGTTTCACCGGATCGACTTCCGGCTGGGGCGCCTCGCCGCTGATGGCCCCTTCGCCTTGATGACCGGCAAAGGTTGCGAGTGCTTTGCGCAGGTTTCTCAAGATGCCGCAATAATCAACGATCAATCCGTTATTCTTGCCCTCATAGACCCGGTTGGCGCGAGCGATCGCCTGCATCAGTGTATGCGCCTTGAGCGGCTTATCGAGGTACAAGGTGGAAAGGCTGGGCACGTCAAACCCGGTCAGCCACATGGCGCAGACAATAACAATGCGGAAGGGATGGTCCGCGTTCTTGAATGCCTCATCCACCTCAATCCGTTTGCCGTCCGGCGTCTCAAAGCCCTCTTTCATCAGGCGACGGTGGGAGGTGATATCAAACCCCCACTTACGGAACTTGTCCATCTCGCCTTGCTCTTCGCTGACCACGACTGCCATGCGCGTCGCTTTCATCCATTCGATCTGGCGACAGTGATAGATCTCATCTTGCTCGTCAGCCGCGGACGATAATCGCTTCTCCAGCTTTTGCATCTTCGCCGTCCAATACTTGCCGATCAAGTCAAACATACGGACACAAGTGACCTTATCGATACATACCAGCATCGCCTTCCCCGTCTCCCACGAGGTTGCATAATGCGCGACGAAATCGCGAGCAATACGCTCAAGCCGCTTCTTGGCCGTGATGATGTGATAGTCACGTTTGAGTTCGCGTTCGAGGCGTTGCGCGACATCGACGTCGTCACTTTCCCACTCTTCCAACTTGGCAGCGATTTTTTCGTTAAGGGCACTTGTAGCAATTCCGAGCTTCTCACCCCGAGCATCGTAGTAGAGCGGGACCGTTGCTTTATCATTGACCGCGCGCTGGAAGTCGTAGGTAGAAACATAGTCGCCAAACACGCGGCGGGTGATCTCGTCGTCCTTGAACAGCGGCGTGCCGGTGAAGCCGATAAAACTGGCATTGGGCAAGGCGTTGCGCAGGTTCAGCGCCAGCCGTCCGTACTGCGTGCGGTGCGCCTCGTCGGTGATCACGATGATGTCATCCCGCGTCGAATATGGGGTGGACGGATCGATGTCTTTATTGAACTTCTGGATGAGTGTGAACACATGCGACTTGTGTTGCCCGAGCAAAGTTTGCAAATGCTCACCTGATCCCGCGCGACACGGGTCGCGGTCGTTGTCCACCACACCGCAGCCGGCAAAGGTTTTGTAGATCTGCGTGTCCAGATCATCACGATCGGTGCAGATCAGAAAGGTATAGTGCCCACCCAGCTTGCGATGGACTTTGCGGGTGAAGAACACCATGGAGTAGGACTTGCCCGAGCCTTGGGTATGCCAGAACACGCCGAGTTTACCGAGACGCTCCTTGCGTTCTCGCACTGCTTGTATCGCACGGTTCACGCCCAGGAGTTGGTGGTTACGGGCGATAATCTTAACTAGTTTGCCGGAGCTGTCGTCGAAGACGATAAAGTTCTCGAACAGATCGAGAAAATTGCGCTTGTTGCCCATGCCTTTGAGCAAGGTTTCCATGTCCACGACGCCAGGCTCGTCTTCGTCGAGCCGTTTCCACTCGTGGAAGTGTGCGTAGCGACTGGAGAGTGAGCCAAGCCGGGCATCCACGCCGTTGGCCAGCACGATGATGGCGTTGTGGTGGAACAGGTGCGGAATCGTGTCTTTGTAATCGGCCAGGTTGCGTTCATAGGCGGCGCGGGTGTCCTTGTTAACGTTTTTGAGTTCCATGAACAGAAGCGGGAGACCGTTGACAAAACCGACAAGGTCCGCCCGCCGACGGTAGAGCACGCCGCGCACCCACAGCTCACGCACGGCGAGGAAATGGTTATTCGTTGGTTGGTCGAAGTCGAACACTCGCAAGCGGCGTTTAACCAGCTCACCTTTGTTGTCGCGGAACGACACCTGCACGCCATCTTTGAGGAGATCGTGCTTTTCTTGGTTGATTTGCAGCGGCGATTGCGACAGGGAGTAGGTAGTAATTTGCCGGATAGCGTCTTGATAGGCTTCGTGCGGAAGGCCGGGGTTCAACTTGATTAACGATTCCCCGAGGTAACGGGTGAGCACGACCTCGCGATCATCCTTGCGGCCCAGCGTGCCTTCTGGTCCGAAGGTTTCCTCGTTATAGGCGTAGACGCTGTCCCAACCGAGTTCGTCATGCAGATAGTCGGCAGCGGTCTGTTGAACGAGGTCCTCTTCCCTAAACGCCACGGCGCGCTCCTATTTGCTCAAGCAATTGAAGATAACACTGGCGCCCACCATCAGAATCACGGGCGACCTTCCTCACGTGCGGCGCGAATCTTTTCATCGATTATCGACCTCTTCAGTCAAGAGAGCATAACAGTACCGAAGCAAAAGGGTTCACCCTATGAGGTTAAAAACCCCCTATACCAATCACATAAAACTCTGCCGCTTCTCTCTGCAAAAGTCATTATATTTTCACTAATTAGCGAGTTCCATGTGAATAAACCGCCCACTTCAATCACATAGCCATCACATAAGAGTAAAACATAGAATCAGGCCCAGAACGGAATGTACTTAGCATGTTTCTTAGATTTGCTCTCTGGATCAGAGCGCCGTATCAGCCCTGCCTCGATCGTCTCGGCAATAATCCGCGAAGCCACTGCGTAATTTTTATCGTCAATACCAAAACGGTGCCGGAGCGAGGAGTTAGTCATCCGCTCGTTAGAGACATAACGGAGGCAAGCATGTTGATAACACGCCCGGATACGATCGTATTTGTCCATGGCAGTAAGTTTTCGGTGCGCAAATAAGATCGCCTTCGTGTGATGCTCTGGCACGATAAAGTTCGGGGCGGGAAGCTGAAACACTTCCACGTGGAAGATCACTTTATCAATTCCGGTGCCACGTTCTTCGCAGATGTTTACCCGCCGCATAAAAGCAGCCAGTGCCTCGTTCCGTGATCGCGGCGGGGCATCAAGGAAACGCTGTGTATCAATCAGGGGAATCCCCGGGTTTGTTATCTCAATGCGGTCTGAAAAGATCTCCACCATCGGTCCTGTGCCGGTAATACTGAAATCCTGATGGATGATGGCGTTGGCCACCAGTTCTCGGATCGCAATCTCCGGATACATGCGTGTCTCTTCACGTAACGCCTGTCGAATGAGTTCGTTTTGAGGAAGGAGGGTATTAACGAAGCCAATCAGTCCCTCAAACCCTGCTGCGTATCCTCGCCGGTCAATTTGCTCCCGGATAGTTTCGATTCGGTCTGTTCCCTTATAGACGATGACCCGTACAGCTTTACGGGAGAGCCCCTCAAAATTTTCAATGTTCTTGGCAAAGAGAACCGCCCCAAGGTTAGTGACGCTGAAACTGTTGTTGTTCTCCCTTACGATGAAATTTTCAAACTCGAGCCGATCGAGAATTCCAGTACGATTATCTGGGAGCGGTTGCTTCGTGAGATCGAAATACGCCGGGTAGTCAATCAATGACAACACTTGATCCGATGATGCTGTTCGTCTGGCAATGCCTTTCTCAAACGGAGTCTGGGAGAACAGCGCCCACAATTCTCTTTCCTTCTCCGGATGATCTCTGAGCTTCTTCTTGTAGGTACCGATGCGAATGTATTCGTGTTCTTTGAATCGGACAGGGGTATGCGTCGCGGCAGGCACTTCGAAGAGCACGAAGTGTCGGTCAGACTGATCGAGCTCATAGATTCTGAAGTTAAGTGGCGGGTACAGTTGCGTTGCTAACCAATTTTCCAACTCCTGGTTGCCGATCTTTTTCCGTCGAGGTTGGAAATCCGTGCCGACCAGATCATGGGTCCTATCTTTAATCCCCCACACGATGAAGCCGGTATGCTGTTCATGTAATGGGGCGGTATTGGCTAGAGCAGAGAGGTATTCCCCAATTTCCTGAGGGTCAGCGTTGTTTTCCTTGAACTCGACCCACGCGACTTCGTGAGGGAGGCCAATCAGAGTGTTGAAAAGTTTGTGTAACTCCTCAACGTTCATAAGAGCAACATTTCCTTTGCCACTGATAATGAGAATCGTGAACGTCGATTATTGACACAACGTCCGTCGCTTGTCATGTTCAAGACCATCTGGATTGGGACTACCCGATCGGCGCAGGGCTCCTAGGACTACCTGGGAGCCCTATGTTTTTTTAGTGAACAAACGTTGCGGTGTTCCCTGCTCACACCGCAATCTCCCCGCTCATCAACTTGGGCAGCAGCAGGTCGCGGGCGGCTTTGAGTTTTCGGTTTTGGAGTCTGAGATTGTGAATCTGCGCCAAAGGTGGTTCAGTGAAAGAGTTGAAGGTTTCTACTAATGATATTGGTGGAATCAGAAGCTGCGCCTCTTCAAAATCACGGGCCACAACGGCTGGATATGCAACACCACGGGCATTGTTTGCCAAATAGCCAACAAAATCGTCTGTTGTAGTAGCAAAATAGAGAAATGAGGTGGGCAGAGCTGTAGGGCTGATAACAGCAAAGCCGGTCGAGACAATGAGGTTTGTTGAAGGCTGCCAAATCACAGCATGCGAACGGCGATTTGGTCGTACGCAAGACCAGATAATGTCGCCGTGTTGAACAACTCGCCTTGCTCGTCCTGGAGCCTCTGTAAACTCGTAGAGTGTAGTTTCGTTGATACATCCGGGCGTTACGGCCGAAATATCCACGTACTCAATTTGTCCTTGGTACGTACTCCATATGGTTTCACGATTAATCTCAGCCACCTCAGAAAGTCGTTTTCGCCCCACCCTTCCGGCATGCCATTGACGATGCGCGTGTGTTCGTGGCCGGGGAAGCGGAGGCGGACGAACCACTCACGGTACAACAGCCGCGCCGATTCTTCGAGCAGTTTCATGCGACGGAGGTTGTTTTCGATGAGGGAGTCGTAGGCGGAGAGAATGGCCGCCGATTTTCGCTGTGATAGCAGCGAAGGAACCGCAACTGGGACTACGTAGAACGAATCACGGTTTGTTGTCGGAATCGCGGCACCGACGTCGATTCGGTTGATGTCAACAGTTAAGAGATTGTAATAAGCCCACTTAAGGTCGACTGCGGTAGACTTGAGACGGACATAGTAAGCAGTGTCAATAACAAAGAACGGTTCGGGGGAAAAATGAACGCCTCGGTAGGCACCCTTACGCCCGACGATAATTCCAGCGTCCTTGCATAGGGGTTCTGAGGTCCAGCCAATAGGGCCGTTCGTACCAAAAACGCGGAAGCAATACTGCTCTGATGGCTCAGATGGGTAATTTCGGATTGCTTTGCCGTACTCTAACGAGCATATATCGCCCCAAGTACAGTGTTTCATGCCCCTAGCCCCGCAAAATTCTCCTGAATTTTCTTGGCCAGTTCGGCTGCCTCTTCATTGAGGCTAGCTAACTCGATGTGAATTTCACGCAACGTCTCCTCGAAATCGAAGTCTTCATCTTCTTCCGGCGGGGCGACGCCGACGTAGCGACCCGGCGTGAGACTCCAATCAGCAGCCTCGATCTCTTTGCGGTCTACCAATTTGACCAAGCCAGGAACGGCTTGCAGCGTGGCGTCAGGGAAGCGGTCTTGTAGCCAAACGACTTGACGATGAAAGTAGACTGCCTGGCGGAGCTGCTCGACCGCGTCTGTGCGGGCTTCGTCAAGCTGTTTGATGAGCTTGGTCACGCCGCGACGATCAAGGCCATTTGCGCCCTCACCCTCGTTCCCTCTCCCCGCAGGAGAGGGAAGCCCAATATCTACCAGCCGCGCGGCCAGTTTGTAGAGCAGGTCTATCTGCTTGATGAGACCTCTGATCTGTTCCGCAAGGGGATCAAACGTTTTGCGAGTGGCGTGTTGCTGATGGTTTGTCGTTGGTGGATGTTGGTGTATTTTTTCGCGAAAGCTGTTGATATGTTGTACCAAGCCAGCTCTGTCGTGTTTGTAGAGATTTTCGGCCTCTCGCAGTTCTGTCATCGCCTCGGTGAATGTTCTGCGCTCATCAGCTTCGGCTTGCCCGTTCCCTTCGCCGTGGTTGCTGAATGCGGTGAAAACTTCACGCAGGGCATCGAGTCGGGTTTCAAACTGCCCGAGCTTGTCTGGAAGAGAAGCGCATTCCCTGGCGACCGCAGCGAGATACTCTTTGACCAAGCCGAGAAACTTGTCCGTTTGACCGCGATGCAACCAGACGATGGCGCTGAGATTCTGCAGTTGCTCAGGACTGAAGTCGTAGATTTTGCGCGTGACTTTGCGGTAGATGTTGCGCGCGTCGATCATTAACACCTTGTCATGCAGAGGTTTCGCTTTGCCTTTGTCAAAGAACCACAGCTCGCACGGCACCGTGCGGGTGTAGAAGAAGTTGGAGCGGATAGCGAGCATGACGTCCACATGGCCAGCTTCAATGAGCTTCCGTCGCACCGTCGCTTCATCACGCCCAGCGCTTGAAGCTTGAGAAGACATGACAAACCCCGCTCGCCCCCGCTGATTCAAGTAGCTGTAAAAGTAAGAGATCCACAGATAGTTTCCATTCGAGACCGCACCTTTCTTGTTTACGCCAGGCAAACCAAAAGGCAGGCGGGGATCGTTCTTTACTTTGTCAGCATCGACTTCGTCGACATTGAACGGTGGATTGGCCATGACAAAGTCAGCTTTATGCAGCAGTTCGTGCGGGTCTTCGTAGTAGGTGATAGCCCTCTGGATGTTCCCCTCCAATCCATGCACGGCCAGGTTCATCTTCGCGAGCCGGATGGTCGTAGCGTTCTTCTCCATACCGTAGAAGGTCACACGATCCTGGGGGCTGAGATGAAGGCGTTCGATGAAATGCGCGCTTTGCACGAACATACCACCGGAGCCGCACGCCGGGTCCAGCACAGCCCCGTGCTCAGGCTCGATGACATTGACGATCATCTGTACCAGCGAGACCGGCGTAAAGAACTCGCCATTGTCGTGGGCCTTCAAGTCGGCAAACTGAGTGAGAAAGTATTCGTAAATGCGGCCAAATATATCACCGCTGGCTGATTTCAAGGCGGGATCATTGAAAGTGCGCAGGAGTTGGCCGAGGACAGCATTGTCCAGCTCTTGATATTCACCTTTGGGTAAGACGCCTTTTAGAGTTTCGTAGTCGGCCTCGATTGCGTCCATTGCATCGATGATCGCCTTGGCACGGTCAGCCCTGTCGGGCAGGTTTACCAGAGAGTCGAACTGCGCTTCTGGGCGCAGGAAGATCGCGCTCTTTTGCGAGAAGTCTTCCTTGGTGAGTGGACGTGTCTTGCCGCCGCGTTTGGGAAGATGCGCTTCGATACTGTCTTTAACGGCAAGATAGCGGCTGTAGGCATGGCGGAGAAAGATCAGCCCCATCACCGGCAGGAAATATTCGTTACTGGCGTAATTGCTATTCGCCCGCAGATTATCCGCACCGCTCCACAACCGATTTTCGATAGCTTCAATATGCTCAAGCTGCGACATGGCTCTCTCACCGCATCCTCAGAGAAGAAGAATGGGACGGATAATAGAGAATTTTCGCAGCGAGCGCAGCTATCTTGGCACAGAATCATCTACGGGGAACTCAGGCCGTCTTTTCCTCCTATGAATGATGATTAACTCCAAAGTTTTCCCTGGAGCCTTTTTCTTTTTTTTTGCAAAATAGTTTGGGTTTTTGTAAGATCGGCACACGTGCAGCAAACTAAGGAGGGATTCCCATGCGAAAATTGCTCTCCGCTGTCATGATGGCGTCGTTCATCATGATGCTCTGGAGTGCGAATGCCAAGGCCGAGGACGTCCCTGACTGTTGCAAGAAACAACAGGCGTGCTGCCAGGATGGCAAGGCCTGCTGTCCCAAAAAGCAATAACGCTCAGAGGTCTACTCTTCGACTGTCACGACTGAGCCCACCTTCTAGGCGGCTCTGGTAACTACTAGGAGGGGTGCAGCGCGGGCGGAGATCTAGTGATTCCGACCTAAAAAGGATAAGCCACGTCTCGCGAACGCGGCTGCCGCGGTCGGGTGACACGACTAAGCCTAGGGCGAGTCCGTTGCCCTCCTTGAACTTCGCGGACCGCTCACCTGAGGCTGCCGAGCGACTCGACAACACTTTCTCCTTGCAGACAACTATCCTTTCGACTACCCTCTCGCTCTGGCAACGAAGAGTATCTTGCCAACGACCAGCAATCCCTTGTCAGGCAATGAATTTTGTGAGAACTCCATTAGGGTAGAGAAGGAGCAAATATGGACTTCCACTATACCCCCGAACAAGAAGCCTTTCGTACCGAAGTGCGCAGTTGGTTGGAAACGAATCTTTCACCAGATCTATGCGTAGATGATCCCAGAGACGAACGCATTGCTCCAGATCGACCGACGTTCGAGCGCCGTCGCGAATGGCAACGTACGATGTATGCCGCCGGTTGGGTCGGCATCGCTTGGCCTCAGCAATATGGCGGACGCGGGGCCGGCCTCATAGAGCAAGTGATTTTTGATGAAGAATATACACGGGCACGTGCCCCCGTGTTACCGGGATACTCGGGGATCGCTCTGTGCGGTCCGACCCTCGCCCAGTGGGGAACGGACGAGCAAAAGAAACGCTTCTTACCGCGCATCCTCAACGGCGATGACATCTGGTGCCAGGGCTACTCTGAACCGGGGGCGGGATCTGATCTCGCCGGTTTGCAAACTCGTGCGGTCGATACGGGCGACGTCTTTATTGTCAATGGCCAGAAGGTGTGGACCTCGGGTGCGCAATATGCCGACTGGATGTTCATGCTGGTACGGACCGATCCCAATGCACCAAAGCACAACGGGATTAGCTATCTGTTAGTGGATATGAATACCCCAGGTATTACGGTGCGGCCTCTGGTGCTGATGAATGGCCATGAACACTTCAACGAAGTTTTCTTGGAAGATGTCCGAGTCCCGAAAGCCAATCTGGTCGGCCCACAAAACGAAGGCTGGAAGGTTGCAGTAACCACCCTGATGTTCGAACGAACCATCGCTGGAGGAGGCAATTACACTGACCAAGTTCGGCGCTTAGCCGCGCTTGCCAGACAGGTTCCGCTCGATGGTCGCCCGGCCTGGGAACAAAGTTGGGTACGACAGCAATTGGCGCAATTGCTGATCGAATGCGAGAGTCTCAAATACACCCGGCTGCGCGGGCTCACCCGTCAACTCAAAGGACTGCCGCCCGGCCCGGAAGGGTCGATGCTCAAGCTCTGTGGTTCGGAGCTGGGAGTACGGATCGCGCTCTTTGCCAGTGAATTGCTCGGCGCAAACGCCATCGTCGGTGATCCGATGGAGTTTGTCCCGGATGCCCCGCGTTGGTTCAATCGTGTGCTGAGCGCCCGACAATACACGATCGCCGGGGGGACGAGCGAGATTCAACGTAACATTATGGGCGAGCGGGTGTTAGGGTTGCCGAAAGGATGAAATGAGCTGTTAGCAATTAGCTTTTAGCTATTAGCCAGAAGGAAAAGCCGTGCAGGACTACAGAAACCTGAAGGTCTGGGAGAGAGCCCACCAATTAACCCTAGCCGCTTACAAGACCACCAGTGCGTTTCCAAAAGATGAGCGGTATGGGCTGATAAGTCAGATCCGACGATCTTGTAGCTCCATTCCCGCGAATATCACAGAAGGCTGCGGGAGGAATGGCGATGCCGAACTCGCTCGTTTTTTGCAGATTACGATGGGTTCAGCCAGCGAGCTTGACTACCATTTGTTACTTGCCCGAGACTTAAAGTTCATGAATACTGAAGACTACGCGCGGCTTGTTCATGAACTTGCTGAAGTACGGCGAATGCTCAACACATTTATCCAAAAGCTCAGAGCTAACGGCTAAGAGCTAATAGCTCTTCTCTAGGAGGTCTTTGTATGCCCCTGTTCGAATACCGATGTAAAAAGTGCGGTCATCAATTCGAGACCCTGGTCATGGGATCGACCAAGCCTACGTGCCCTTCGTGCAGCAGCCAAAAACTGGAAAAACTCCTCTCGGTGTTTGCCGTCAACAACAGTGATAGCGGTGGAGCGGCAAGTGAAGCCGTAGGCGCGTGCGGCACCTGCGGTGACCCGCGCGGTCCGGGCGCCTGTGCGTGGGATAACTGAGCCGCGAGAATTGACGTTGCGGGGCGGTTCACCAACTGCCCCTACTGTTTGCGTGCCTCCCACTCTTCACGCAGTATGGCCATGGTAAGGGTGTCCCAGTAGCGCCCTTCACGATACCCCTCTTGCCGCAGTATGCCTTCTCGCTTGAAGCCGACTTTTTCGTACGCGCGAACCCCCCGTTCATTGTCGGCAAATACGTGGAGCCAGACGCGATTGAGGTTGAACGTCTCGAAGGCATAGCGAGTGATTAGTGAAGTGGCTTCCGTGCCGTAGCCTTTTCCCCACTCAGCCTTTTCACCAATGACGATGCCAAAACCCGCGTGTCGGTTCCTGAAATCTATTTGCCGCAAGCCGGTCGAGCCGATCAGTTTGTCGGTTTCTTTTATCGCAATACCGAGCACGGTATCGTGCTCACTCTTGTAGGCGTTTTCAAGGTATTCTTCCTCCTTCTGAAGATTAATCGGCCCGGAGACAAGCAGCGTCCGCGTCACTTCCTGATCGTTTAACCATATGACAAATAGTGGGGCATCTTCGCGTTCTAGAGGACGTAGATAAATTTTTTCCCCGATCAGCAAGGGATTCTTCACGCCATTTTCCTTTTAATTACAGTTCTCGCATGGAATGGGAGGCGTGCTCACGTCTTCGCACATCAGCGAGTACGTGAGGTTACGGCTAGGTTCTTCCCCGGAAGACTTTAAGCCGGTTACTACACAACGATCGAATTTCCGCCCGTCTTCTACTTCAACCATAAAGCGTCGGGGTTCTGCGTTTGCAGTCGGAAATTGCGCATCAAATACCGAGATCGGCGCGGAGGAAACGAGGGACAGCCCATAGTGCCTTTTGCCGATTGTGACATGCACGATGGCATCATCACCTTGACGATACTCGATGATATCGGAAGTGATCGCAAAATTGGATTGCACGCCCGCGGCAGGGAGACCGTTAATCGTGACCTCTTGCCCTTCGACTGGAGTACACAGGATTAGGAGAAACCCAAGGAAAAAAAAGAAAAGGGTCTGCATAGGAAGTCACTCGGCTGCATTCTAAGGGCGCATCTCGTACCTGACATTGTGAGCCGCAAGCCAGAGAGGGTCAAGCCTCAACTATCATAGAAATTGCCTCGTTTGCTTATTTTCTTGTCCTCAAGTCGTACATCAACATTCCTCCTCCGATTAGAACAGAATTCGCCGTATGATGAGGAGCGAATGTGTCAGCGAGATGACATGCCTGTTACTATGAAGAGAAAAATGTGAGGACGAGAGGGGAAGGTCGTCCTTCTCGTCAGATCAGCAATGAGGGGCGATGAAGAAGGATTCACTGTGCTCTTTGCGGGCCTTGTAACTGGTGCCTGGCGATCCTGAAATATGATCCCGGCACAGCGCTCCAGTCCAGCTAGTTACATATACTTCTCAGAGTCTTGACTGGACTCTCTCGCAAGGACAATATGTCTGCTCATGACTGAGGGCACCTCACCCCGCCTCTTTCTTGCCCCACTGCTCATCTATTTTCTGGTGACAGCTTTCCTCTTCGCAACGTCGGGTACTGCCCTTCCCTTTCTCGGATCCCCTCAACCGTCTAACGCTCCGCAAGGACTCTCCTATATTGACGAGGACGAACATTGCTCTGACCTAGCTTTCCCAGAGGTAATCGCTTCGGCTTCAAAAGATTGGATTGTTCAGTCGGCGCAGCAAAGTAAACAAGTTCAATCCTTGCTTCCCGTCTTGGACACGCTTGCTCCACCAGCATTGATAACTTCTCGCGTTCAATCGATCCTCCTCTCGGTCTTGCAGAATCGCCCTGTTCTCTATCATCGCAAAGTTGCTCCTCTCTCTTCTAATAACGATCTCTCCCCGAGCTAGTCTCCTTCGGCTCACCCCAGAGCGCGAGACAGTCCTTCCACTGATCGATAACCATCCCTAACTGCTTTCTCTTTTCAGCCGTGGAGCTTCGCAACTCCGGATCAGGTCGTATCGCAGCCAAGGGATCAGAGAGAGACAAAGAAATGAGAGGTATTAACAAAAAGATCAATTGCCCTCGCTGCGGGAGCACTTTCATACGCCGCTCCCATCGTAGAATAATACGCGAATGGCTCTTCAGTGTTGTAGGTGTTTATCCCCTCCGCTGTCGCGACTGCAACAACCGGTTTAAGATGTTCCTCCTGTGGAAGCGGTCAATAATGGCTAAGGCAAAGGAAAACGTGAGCAAGCAACAAGAAGCGAGGCCTCCATCCATGGATCATTCAAACTAACAACTCTTTTTTACTCTTTCCAACAAGGCTCGTGCGGAAGCATCTCAGAGGAACAAATCTCTTTCCGCCTTCTTCTCTCTTCTATCTGTTCGATCGTTCCTCTTGACGATGTACTCATATCCTGCAACCATAAGGCCCGTGAGTATACATTGTTTGTTCCTCCAGCGTTGTTGGTGGTGGCTGCCTTAGTCGGCGGCCCGGACGTTTTACGTCGATTATGAACGGAGCCGCCTTGGATACGAGGCGGCTTTGGTTTCTCAGGACCGCTGCCTCGGAAGAAGAGGTCGCGGTCCTGCTGCTTTGTGGGGCCAGGCTCAGCAAATGCGAAGGAAAGGATCATGGCAAACAGAGCAGCAGTGATTCCCAGTGCCGACACCTATCAGACCGACGGCGGCATCAAGATCCGTCGTATTATCGAAGGTATTCCTGTCGATGGCGCAATTGAGCCCATTATCGACGCCCTCGATAGCCGCCACGGCGTTCTCTTGGCTTCCAGTTATGAGTATCCCGGGCGTTACACTCGCTGGGATATGGGATTCGTCGATCCTCCTCTCATGCTGGTTGTGCGTGGTCGTCACTTTCGTTTTTCAGCACTGAACCAGCGCGGCCAAGTATTACTCTCGGCGATTACGCCACTCAGCCAAACTCTTGCGGCAGTGCAGGAGGTCGAGAGGCAAGGAAACGAGTTGGCTGGAACAATCATTGAGCCGTCCGGCCGTTTTTCTGAAGAGCAACGCAGTAAGCAATCATCAATCTTTTCGCTCCTGCGCGCGCTTATCGAGCTGTTTGCCAGTCCTGAGGATCAACACCTCGGCCTGTATGGTGCGTTTGGTTACGACCTCGCCCTGCAGTTCGAACCGCTGCGCTTGCGACTGGAACGGCCGGATGACCAACGCGACCTGGTTCTCTACCTGCCCGATGAACTCATCCTCGTCGATCACCGTCGCGAACAGGCCGTACGACATCGCTATGACTTCGAAGTGGGGGGACGTTCAACCCAAAACTTGCCACGTGACGGGGTAACGCAACTCTATGCTGGTACTGAGCGAGTCGAGCGTACCTGTGATCATGAACCTGGCGAATATGCCGCAGGTGTACGCCTCGCGCACGAGGCGTTCCGGCGCGGTGATCTGTTCGAGGTGGTCCCCGGACAGACCTTCTTTGAACCGTGTCCCGCCCCACCCTCTGAGTTGTTTCGTCGTTTGCGCGAGCGCAATCCAGCGCCGTACGGTTTTCTTATTAATCTTGGGCAGGCCGAGTATCTTGTTGGTGCTTCACCGGAAATGTATGTCCGCGTCGAAGGTGATCGGGTTGAGACGTGTCCAATTTCCGGGACCATTACTCGCGGAGGCGATCCGATTAGCGATGCCGTGCAAATCCAACGCCTGTTGAACTCGACGAAAGATGAGTCAGAACTCACCATGTGCACCGATGTCGATCGCAACGACAAATCGCGCATCTGCAAACCCGGCAGTGTACGAGTCATTGGCCGCCGGCAGATCGAGATGTACTCGCGCCTGATTCACACCGTCGACCATGTCGAAGGCCATTTGCGCGAGGAGTTTGACGCGCTGGACGCGTTTCTTGCTCACACCTGGGCAGTGACGGTAACCGGCGCGCCGAAAGCCTGGGCAATGCAGTTTATCGAAGATCACGAGAAGTCGCCCCGGGCGTGGTACGGCGGGGCGATTGGACTACTCAGTTTCGACGGTAATATGAACACTGGCCTCACGCTACGCACGATTCGCGTCAAAGACGGCGTCGCACAGATCCGCGCGGGCGCGACCTTACTCTACGATTCTGATCCGGACGAAGAAGAGCGAGAAACTCATATCAAGGCATCTGCCTTCATTGATGCACTCCGGAGGCCGCGCGGAGTTCCGCTCGAAGCGCGGGCCGCAACCGTCCAGTCAGGCCAGGGAAAGCGCATCCTCTTAGTCGATCATCAAGACTCATTCGTGCATACGTTGGCAAATTATCTACGCCAGACTGGGGCTGAAGTGGTTACCCTGCGGGCTGGATTTTCTTACGAAGAGTTAGATTCGCTTCGTCCAGATTTGGTCGTGCTCTCTCCGGGGCCAGGTACTCCGAGCGACTTCAATGTTGCCGGCACGCTGGCCGCGGCGCAGGCGCGTGACTTGCCAGTCTTTGGTGTGTGCCTTGGTCTTCAGGGAATGGTCGAGCATTTTGGTGGTGAGCTTGCCATTCTCCCCTACCCCATGCACGGTAAACCTTCTCATATTCGGGTTCTTGGCGGCCGCATCTTCACTGGTTTGCCTAACGAGTTTACTGCCGCGCGCTATCATTCGCTCTTTGCCGTGCGCGAGAAACTGCCGACAACTCTGAAAGTCACAGCGGAAAGTGAAGATGGTGTAATCATGGCAATCGAACACTTACACCTCCCGCTTGCCGCCGTACAGTTTCATCCAGAATCGATTCTCACTTTGGGTGAAGATATTGGACTGCGTTTGATCCGGAATGTTGTTGCCTCTCTGGCGTCTGGAGGAAGAACGGCATAGGTGGGCACTGCCCACCCTCCATGCGCCGATCATAACCATCAAGGGTGAAAAGAGGAATGCGCAACAAAGTCCGGCACCATCATCTTTTTTGCCGTTGATAGTTGATGCGCCTTAGCTTAACCCGAAATCGGTGTTTGAGTCCCGCTCAAGTATAAGAACACGCCGATCCCGCTCCGGCTCTCAGGAGCATTCAGTTGTGTCCTGAGCCCGAGGTGGAGCAAGGCAAAGGAGACGAGAATCATGACCGCCCAGAGACCAAGTAAGAAGAAGACTGACAGCGGTCCGAAAGCGGTAAGAAAAATCTGCCTCGTTCGTCGATTGCTGAACCAGAGGCCAACGAACCGCCATAGCCGCCAGCCCAGACCGTAGAAGAGGCGTGCCGGTCTCAAGCTAACGCCAATCGTCCGGGGTAAGACGATTGGGGAGAAGGCATCCCACAAAGCTACACCCAAGAGTAAGAGACCAATAGCAACAGAGAGAAGTGCTAGCATCATGACGTTATACAAAGAATGCTTTGCCAGTAGAGCAACGTATAAAAACATTGTCACATATCGTATAGATTAGCGTTTGCGCACCAGTATTACTTGGATAGTACCACCTACAATACTCTCATTCATTTGGCTTGTAGCCGAACAACTTGTCTTGGGTGATGAGTTGAACGATGCGGGGTGGTACCAACGCTTCCCACGAAGAATCGCCCGTCTGGATCTTGGTGAGCACATCTCGTGTGACAATCGGGAGGTAGGACTGGTTATAATTGTCGAGCGGCTCTATGTAACGGTTTTCCAGGAGAAAAGCCTTCAGATGCCGAAACTGCGGCTCTATGGTCAGGGTTTCTACCGTAATGACGTCTCCCGAGGTCGGGTCCCGGTAAGGATACACGTTACTCCAGCAATTGCGCATGAATGGGATCGTGCGCGGGCGCCGAGTAATGGTGGACGCCACATTGGGAGAAGCCAGTGCCGCAAGCAACAGCTTAGCCAAACGGCCAGCAGGCGATCCGCCTGCCCGCGCCCTCAAGCTGTATGAACAGCGCTATCCCGATTTCAAGCAAGGCAAAAAGATGGGCCAAGTCTCGAACCAACCACACGTCAGTACCACTGATCCCGATGCGACGGTAGTGTCGCGACCTGGCAGCTACCGTAAGCTCTATTACAAAGCTCACTAGACGGTGGGTGCTGAGAGTCGCGTGATGCTCGATTGTCCTCTCACCACTGGGGCCCAACACGAAGGTACCGTGCTGCCAGACCGTCTGGTGCATCTCCGCGACGAGGGGCACTGGCCCATCAGGGAAGTCGCGGCGGACAAGGCCTACGGTCGAGGCCCGACCTACGCCTTCCGTCGTCAGCACGCGATTGGTGCGTACCTTCCTTTACAGATCGAGCATCTGGGCGAAGGCCAATTGAGCCGTCGGGACTTTGTCTATGCCCGCAAACACGATCGCTATCGCTGTTCACAAAATCACTATCTATATCCCTATGAGAAACTCGACCACCGCTTGATCAAGCGCTATCGCCTACTTGGCGGACATTGCCGGCAGTGTCCGATACGCTGGTCTTGCTTGCCTGAGAAACACCGCCACCGCGCCCGCTTTGTGGATCGTCGTCTGTCTCTTCAAACAGCTCTCTTTGCATAGTGACATCTAGTGACTTGATGAAAAGAGGTTTTTCAACAGCTCGTCTTGACTTTTACAACTTAAGCCATGCGGCGGCCCTTTTTCTCTCCTCCCCCTGGACGGGGGAGGATGAAGGAGGGGGTGAATCGCGGCAAATCCCTCATTTTCCCCCCCTCCTGACCTTCCCCCGCACGGGGGGAAGGGACCCCAGTGCACCGGGCGCGGGTAAAAATCAAGAGAAGTACCCTGAAGTTGGGACCAATAAGCTCAGCCCCGCTCACAGCAAAACTGCTGCTTTCGTCTTGCCTTTCCCTCCCT